>ERZ827516.2999-NODE-2999-length-11106-cov-21.678853_pt1 | contig 11106 bp, 9 predicted proteins | sample MGYA00519703_ERZ827516 | MGnify/ENA primary metagenome ERZ827516 (study PRJEB31778, sample SAMEA3449337) | human gut metagenome | biome: human gut; feature: human-associated habitat; material: faeces | place: United Kingdom | collected 2010/2012 ...
GGAATTTAATTTCCGGATTAGAAATCAACTTCAGGTTACCTGTACCGGATATTACCAGTTTAATAGTAATAGCATCATTGGTTTTCAGTTCCTTACTGTTGATAGAAGAAGATATATTGAACTCTCCCACTCCACCTGAAAAATCTGCAGGTTTACCCGTAGGAAGCGGATTGACATTTATTGCTATCTTAGGAGTGGAAATATTTTTTTTAATTTCAATGACATTACTTCCTCCATTGAAGAAGGCATCAAAAGGATCATCTGATTGCACAGGTTTTCCGATAGTCATCTGGAACTGTGCCGGATCAATATATAGCTTTCCTGATTGTTGCGGGAAGAGAACAAACTGGCGATAAACCGTTGTATAGTAATTACGTCCCTGATAATGCTCCGGAGTCCATCTTGCATTGGTTGTCATTTCTATTTCTTGAGAATGGAAACCTTTAAAGTCGGGCAATTTCGCATTATTAAGTTGTAAGTTGGATTCTCTGGTGTATATTTTATAGGTCAGGACAAAAGCCTCCTGTTCATACACATTTGTTTTACTGGCACTTGCCATAATAAAAAGGTCCTGATTAGAGACACTTGTACCAGATGAGGAATGTATAGAACCACTACTGCTATTATTTTGTCCGCTATTGCCACCTTGATCTTGTGGCAATACTTTAATCTTTACTGAGTTTGACACCATTTGGTCACCATCGGCAACAATGGAGGCACCGGGTATTGTGTATTCTCCGGCATTATTAGCCATTAATATGTATGTAAATGTAATACTACTAGTAGATGTAACATTACCATTCACTATTTGAGTACTACTTTGTTGTGAACGGCTTGGGCCCATCAATACATCAAAACCTTTGATTAATGGTGCCCGAAAATCTTTCACTTTTTGTGTAGTTACAATATACGACAGCCTGAATTGTTCGCCTACTACCACTGCATCAGGAGCAGAAGCAGTAAAAGACACCTTATCAGCAAACACATGAGTGCTATATGCTATCAATGCCATCAATATAATAATCAGTTTTTTCATTGCTTATGAAATTTATATCATCAACTTTATATTACCAATCTTTTTCCAAGCGACCGCCTTGCATAACTTTTTGTTGCTTCTTCACTTTATCCTGCACATCTTTTTCGTCCTGCATGACAGAGTTCAGTAATTGTTCAGCATTCTCCTTTGACATCTGATTGTCTTGTTTCTTTTCAGATTTCGGTGGTTGCTGCTGATCTTTCTTTTCATCTTGTTTCTGATCCTTCTGTTTGTCTTTATTCTGGTCCTGTTTCTGATCTTGCTTTTGCTGATCTTTGTTTTGGTCCTGATTTTGATCTTGATTCTGCTGATTTTGTTGGTCTTTCAGCATTTTCTGTGCGAGAGCCAAATTGTACCGGGTTTCATGATCGGTAGGATTATTACGCAGTGACATTTTATATGCATCTACAGCTTTGGCATAGTCTTTACCAGCCTGGAAAATTACTCCCATATTGTGATAAATATGGGCGAGTTTCATTTTATCTTTTTCTATTTTGCTAGCTGATACATATTGTTCCATGGCATCCTGAAACTTTTGCTGTTGCGAAAGGGTATTTCCCAGATTATACATGGATACCGTAGACTTGGGATTAGCTTCCAAGGCCTTCCGGTAATTCACCTCTGCATCAACAAATACGCTATCATTAAACAGATGGTTTCCCTTACGGATATAGTCGCGTTCTGCTTTCTGAGCCGATACACCAGCTGCCGCTAACAGAAATACAGCGAATAGAATATATTTACTTTTTAACATACGTATAACTATTTCTTATTAGAAAACAGGTGAATGTTCTTAAATAAAGGATTTTTGCGATCCAGAATTAAGATTTCTGCCAATAACAATAGTAGAATAACCCATGCAATAGCCTGGAATTGTTCGTTAAACTCCGTATATACTTTCGACTCTACATCAGACTTCGCCATTTTATTCACTTCTTGATTGATGGCCTTTTGGGCTGAATTAGAATTATCTACTCGTACATATATACCTTTTCCTTCTTTTGCAATTTCCTGACACATAGCTTCATTCAAACGGGTAACGATCACATTACCTTCCCGGTCGCGGCGGTAATCATTCGTTCCTTCCACCGGTATTGGAGCACCATCAGGCATACCTACTCCCAATACACTTACCTGAATACCCTTTTCTGCCGCAGCTTTAGCAGCTTCCACTGCACCACCTTCATGATTTTCACCATCAGTAATAACAATAATGGCGCGTCCTACCCCTTCTTGCGGGGTGAAACTACGGGCTGCTAGATTGATTGCTTCCCCAATGGCTGTACCCTGTTTAGAAATTAAGGAAGGACTAATGGATTCTAAGAACATCTTAGCGGAAATATAGTCACTTGTAATTGGCAGCTGTGTAAAAGCGTCACCGGCAAATACAATCATACCTACCTTATCATTATCAAGCTCATCTACTAACCTGGATATTAATCTTTTTGCTTTTTCTAAACGGCTAGGCTGTACATCCTGCGCTAACATAGAGTTTGAAATGTCCAAAGCAATAATTACCTCTACTCCCTTACGTTTAACCGTTTCCAGTTTTGAACCGAATTGAGGGCGTGCCAGTAATACGGAGAACAAACCAATAGCAACAAAAATAATCCAGAATTTTACATCCGGACGATATTTGGATACGTCAGGCATTAACTGAGCCAACAAAGTCGGATCTCCGAAACGTCGGATATTCTTTCTCCTCTTGTAATTGGAATACAAGTAGAAAGCTGCTAAAAAAGGTAATAGCAACAATATATATAAATATGTAGGTTCTCCAAATCGAAACATCTTCTTACTATTTTATGATTGGCAAATAACGATTGACAAACATCCTTATGGAATTTTCTTGAGTACCGAATTACGTAATAGTACTTCCAACAAGACACAGAGGAAAGCTGCTAAAGCAAACCAATGATATTCTTCGTCCCGCTTACTATACTCTTTTACATTCAGTTTCGTCTTTTCCAGTTTATCAATTTCTTCATATACTTCTTTAAGCTTCGAGTTGCTCGTAGCCCGGAAATAGTTACCATCTGTCGTTCCGGCAATCTCTGTCAATGTCTTTTCATCAATTTCTACCGGCATACTTACATATTGCACCGTATTTCCGACTGGATAAGGATAAGGAGCCATTCCATTGGTACCTACTCCGATGGTATATACACGAATACCAAAGCTTTTTGCTATTTCTGCCGCTGTCATAGGCGAAATATCTCCCTTGTTATTTGTACCATCCGTCAATAGGATAATAACTTTGGATTTCGCTTTGCTATCTTTTAAGCGGGTTACAGCATTTGCAATACCCATACCGACAGCAGTACCGTCAGTGATAAGACCACATTTGATATTATGTATCATATCCAACAATACAGCATGGTCTACAGTCAACGGACATTGGGTGAAAGTTTCTCCTGCAAATAATGTAATACCGATATTATCATTGGGACGTCCATTGATAAACTCTGCAGCTACGTCTTTAGCAGCTTCCAGTCTGTTCGGCTTCAAGTCTTCAGCCAGCATACTGGTAGAAACGTCGATAGCCAGCATAATATCAATTCCTTCTATCTCACTGTTCTGCCATTTATTAGTAGTTTGCGGGCGTGCAAGAACCAAAATAACCAGTACTAAAGCAAGGCAACGTAATAGAAATGGAACATGCAACAAATAATTCTTATAACTTTTAGGTGTATGCGCATATACCCGGGCATCTGAAATTTGAAGAGTTGCTTCACTTTTCTTTTGCTTCAGGATATACCATACAATATACGGTATAAGCAATAATAGCAAAAACAGATATTCAATATTGGCAAAAACCATTTTATTTATGATTTAACAGTTTACTATTTAGTATTAAGCTATACATCCTTTATACAAAAAGATTGTATAACTGTAGACCTATATATATAAAGGTACCGATCAATGCTGCTGATAACAATGCAATTCCACAAATCAGCATAGCTTTAACACGTAAAGAACGTTTCTCAATAATAGTGATTTCCGTTGGTTGCGGTTTCTGATTTTCCTCTTCCGGTTGTTTGGTCTCATTGATAAAATCAATGGCATTAATCAAATTGGCATCGTTTTCATTCATCTGAGGATTATGCTTGGCGAACTTCACTAAATCAGCAGTCTGGAACAATAGTTTTAGGTCTGATATGGCCTCTTTATCATTCATTTCCAATAACTGATCGATTATTTCAGAAGAAGTCATTTCCAATGCATTAAATCCGAAACGATCCTTAATATATGTACGAATAGCATCGGTAAGTTCGGTATAGTACTCCTTCGATAGCCCTTTCTGCCATACCTTCTCTGTCTTGATACGTTCTATCTCTTTCATTGCAGCCTGATGTGGCGGCAATTTAGGTTCAACTTTAATTTTACGGATAATCGGTTTATTATCACGTATGCGAACAATCAGATAGATCAGCAAGCCAAGCAAAGGTAAAGCCAAGAATGAACAAGCGATCAATCCATACCAGTCTTCCCATGCAAAAGGAGCTTTCATCACAGGTTTTTGTCCGAAGAACTGGTCCGGATGTAAGGTGTCAACCGGCATTGAATATACTTTTAATGCGAGAGCTTTGGAGTTGTACACTTTCCCATCTACGGTAACTGGCATTGGCGGCAGATAATATAGAGCAGAGTCAAAAGAAGTGATAATGTACTCCTGCGTAATCACCATCCGCTGACGATCATTCAGGAATTGGGTATCTGGTTTGACTGTTTCTATAATTTCCACACCTCTTACCAGTGTATCAGTGTAAGCAGGAAAAATAGCACGCTGTTTGGCATCCATGGCTACTTGCAGTTGCACTTTCGCCTGTTCGCCGATCAGTATCTGCAGTGAATCAATTTTTGCTTCTACTGTAACAGACTGTGCTACTGCTTTACTGACAAACAATAGACCTAATAATGCTATCAGAATAATATTTCTATTCATCTTTGATTCCATTAATTTCGTTTGGCAAATAAATTCAACAATGCCTTTACGTAATCCTGATCGGTTCTGACGGATACAGCATCTACGTTACTTTTGGTAAAAGTATCGTTCAGTTCAGTCTGCTTTTGTATCCACCAGTCGCGATGTGCCCGGCGTACAGCTTTGGAAGAGGTGTCAATCCATTGTTCATGCCCAGTTTCTGCATCTTTGATTCGCATCAGTCCTACTGGAGGAAGATCACTGACTCTCCTGTCGTATACTTGCAATGCTACTACATCATGTTTCCTGTTAGCAATGGTCAGCGCATTCTTAAAGCTTTCCTGATCAATAAAATCTGATAAGATAAATGCAGTGCAACGCCTTTTCATTACGTTTGTCAAATATTCCAAGGCAAGACGAATATTTGTGCGACGGCTTTCCGGTTGGAAATCAATTAATTCACGGATAATATACAAGATATGTTTACGTCCTTTCTTGGGAGGAATAAACTTCTCTATCCGGTCTGAAAAGAAAATCACACCTATTTTATCATTATTCTGGATGGCAGAGAAAGCAAGAGTAGCAGCGATTTCCGTCACCATATCTTTCTTTAACTGCTTGATCGTACCAAATTCCAAACTTCCGGAAACATCAACCATTAACATAACTGTCAGTTCACGTTCTTCTTCAAACACTTTCACATAAGGTTTATTGAAGCGCGCAGTCACATTCCAGTCTATGTCACGTATATCATCACCGAATTGATATTCACGGACTTCCGAAAATGACATACCCCTACCTTTGAAAGCCGAATGATACTGGCCTGCAAAGATATTGTTAGACAATCCTCGTGTCTTTATTTCAATTTGGCGAACTTTTTTTAGTATTTCACTTGTTTCCATTTATACAGTAGTTAATTAGTAGGTAGTTAAGTAGTCATGCATAGATATTTATGACTACTTATTGACTGTATTATAACTACAGATTAGGGTACTTCAACCTTATTCAGAATCTTACTGATGATTTCGTCCGAAGTCATGTTGTTAGCTTCAGCTTCGTATGTCAATCCGATACGGTGACGAAGAACATCATGTGCTACAGCACGTACATCTTCCGGAATAACGTAGCCGCGACGTTTGATGAATGCATACGTACGAGCAGCTAAAGCCAGATTGATAGACGCACGAGGTGAACCTCCGAATCCGATCATATCTTTCAGTTCCTTGAGATCATATTTTTCAGGGAAACGAGTTGCAAATACAATATCTACAATATAACGCTCGATCTTCTCATCCAAATAGACTTGACGAACAACCTTACGTGCTTCAATAATTTCATCCGCTCTTAGAATAGGTTTCACATTAAACTTCTCACCATTGATATTCTGACGAATAATCAATTTTTCTTCTTCCAACTTCGGATAATCAATGACTACTTTCAGCATGAAACGGTCAACCTGTGCTTCAGGAAGCGGATAAGTACCTTCCTGTTCGATAGGATTCTGAGTTGCCAATACAAGGAAAGGTTCCGGTAACATGAATGTTTCTTTACCGATAGTAACTTGACGTTCCTGCATTGCTTCCAGCAAAGCACTTTGTACTTTTGCAGGAGCACGGTTAATTTCATCAGCTAATACAAAGTTAGCGAAAATAGGTCCGCGCTGCACTTTAAAAGATTCATCTTTCTGACTGTAAACCATTGTACCGATAACGTCTGCAGGCAATAAGTCCGGCGTAAACTGGATACGGCTATATTTCGCATCAATCAGAGAAGCGAGTGTCTTAATAGCCAAAGTTTTCGCCAAACCAGGCACACCTTCCAAGAGGACGTGGCCATCGGAAAGTAATCCGATAAGCAGTGATTCAACCAAATGTTTCTGACCAACAATGATTTGGTCCATACCTGTCGTAAGATTGGTAACGAAAGCACTTTGTCTTTCAATCCGCTCATTTAGCTCGCGGATATCAATTGATTCAGCCATAAATACTTAATATTTTATTATTTAAATCCCATTAATTTTATGTAAGCCTTGCCTGTGTCATAAGGCTTTTTATTTTGCCCCAAAAGTACGCCATATAATTAACGATTGCAACTAATTTTTATTAAAAAACAATGCGAAATCTTTAGATTAAGGTACTTTCATACGCTTTTGTACATCCATAACACTTCACCCGACCAATACAGGATTTGCATGGTCGGGTGAATGGATTATAACTACTTATTCTTTTGTGAGTTCCGGTATTTCAATAGTTGTGCCATACGGTACATTGTTGGGGTTCTTAATAACCTTCGGATTGTGTTTCACAATGTATGGCCACATTGCCTTTGTACCATAAAAACGCAAGGAAACCCTAGTCAAAGTTTCTCCTTCTTTGATTGTATATTTTGTCTTGGTTCCCGTAATCTTATAAGATGCTGAATCCAGATAGGCAGAAGTAGCAGGTTGTTGTGTAACCGTTTGAGGTTCTGCTTTGACAGGAATAGCTTCTTCTTTTTTGGCAACCGGTTGTGTCGTGGTAGCGACTTTGGATACATCAGGCGTTATTATCTTTGTAGTATCCTTATGTGCAATCGTATCAGAAAGTTGCGCTTCCGGTTGAACGGGTTGAGTCGTCACAGGCGGCATATCCAGTGCATTCTTGTCAGATGAAGAAGAAAATAAATCCGGATAATAAATAAATAGAATGACACCTCCACATAATAACAAAACGACTACAATAACAGCTATTAAATAAGGTACAGGAGATTTTTCCTTCACCGGGGCTGTCTTTTTAGAAACCGGTTGGGATATTTGTTTCGGTTGGACCGGCTTTATCGTTTCTTTTTCAGCAGGAGGCACTATGGGAGTCACAGGTTGCAGATTTGCTTTTAGAAGCTCTTGCTCTATAATCTTTTCGGCAGTGATCTTTTCTTTTTCTTCTTCTATAGATGCTGGTTGCTGTTCATCGATTGTCACTTCCTCCTCCGGAACCTCTTCATCTTCCAACTGTTCTACCTTTTCTTCGATATTAGTCTCTGTAATGATCTCTTCAGGCTCTTTAGGAGATGTCTGTTCTGTCAATTCCTGTACTATTGCAGATTCCTCAGTAATAGCAAGTTCTTCAATGGACTCTTCCACAAGTGGGCGACTGGCTATTTGCTCTTCTTGAATCGGCTCTTCTTCTGAAAGATTATCAGTACCTTCATTTTCTTCTATCGCAGTAGTTTCAGAATTATCCCCCATCTCATTCAATACAGTTTGTGCTGATGCTTCCTCACCTGCTTCTTCTTCCTCTGTATCTTCTATCGGAGTATCTTCCAAAATTGTATTTTCATTCAATACAACAGTCTCAAAGTGTGCGAAAGGCTTATTTATTGTATCTCTTAGATTGGCATCCGGAGAAAATGAGACTTTTGTATGTCCCTTTATCTGGAAACGTTCTCCTGTGTTGACATTGACACTTTCCCGGCTATCTACATCAATAAGTTTGAAAGTTCCCAATCCTTTGATTTTTACAGTCTTTTCGTTCTCCAAAGCTTGTTCTATCAAGAGAAAAAACTCTTTAACAAACGCTTCGGCGTCTTTCTTGGTCATGCTATGTTTGGCTGCCAATAAGTCAGTAAGGTCTTGAATTGTTAGTCTTTCATTCATAACGGGAAATTATTTATTTAAACTTATCTTTCAATGTATTGCTAGGTCTATAAGATAGCACTAATTTGGGTGGAACCAACATGCGTTGTTTACTTGCCGGGTTGATTGAAATTCGTTCCGCTTTCTTTTTAACTTCAAAAGAGCCGAATCCTTGAACTGCAATCACATTACCTTCTTCCAATTCTTGTGTCATGCTGGACAACAAAGAACCTATCAATTCGGAAGTATCCTTGATTGTGTATCCCAATCTTTCCGCTAGTTCGGATGTAAATTCCTTATTATTCATAGTCATTTATAATCTTTGCATATAAATCAAAATCGTCTGCATTCGTCACTTCCACCTGATAAAACTGTCCGATCTTAAGTTCTCTCTCTGAACGCTTAACCAGCACTTCCGGATCTACTTCCGGTGAATCAAATTCTGTTCGTCCAATATAATAATCTCCTTCCAAACGGTCGATGATAATTTTCATCTGTTTACCGATTTTTTCCGCACTTAATTCTGCCGAGATACCTTGCTGGATGTCCATCAATTCATCAAGTCTGGCTTGTTTAACCTCTTGTGGAATAGAATCTTCGTATGCTTTTGCAGCATAAGTTCCCTCTTCTTCGGAATATGCGAAAGCTCCCATCCGATCGAAACGTACTTTGCGCACAAACTCTTTAAGCTCTTCGAAGTCTTCCTCGGTTTCTCCGGGATGCCCTACCATTAAAGTTGTTCGCAGGTGAATGCCTGGCACTTCTTTACGAAATTGTTCAATCAGTCGGTAAGTATCCTCTTTGCTCACTTGCCGACGCATTAATTGCAACATATTGTCGCTGATATGCTGAAGAGCAATATCCATATATTTACATACATTATCGCGTTCACGCATAACCCGGAATAAATCCGTTGGGAAATGTGCCGGATAGGCATAATGCAACCGAATCCATTCCACGCCAGGGATATCGGAAATACGTTCAATCAGTTCCGGAAGCATTTGCTTCTTATACCGATCGATTCCATAATAAGTCAATTCCTGTGCGATCACCTGAAATTCTTTCACGCCTTGCGATACCAGGTATCGTACTTCGTCCAAAATTTCCTCCATCGGTTTGGAGATATGGCGTCCTGTAATAATGGGAATGGCACAATAAGAACATTTGCGGTCACACCCTTCTGAAATTTTCAGGTAAGCATAGTGCTGGGGAGTTGTCAATGTCCGTTCGATATATAACTCATCATGATAGACCTTTCCTAAATCTTGTAAAAGCTCCTTCCAATTGAATTTGCCATAAAATTTATCTACTTGCGGTATCTCAACAGCCAATTCCTTCAGATAACGTTCGGAAAGACAACCCATCACGAAAAGTTTCTTTAAATCCCCTTCTTCCTTTCTTTCAGCAAATTCCAGAATCATATTTATAGACTCCTCTTTGGCATCACCAATAAAGCCGCACGTATTGATTACTGCAATTTCTCCTTGTGGATTTTCAGTATCATGGGTTACGCTATATCCGACTTCTTCCAGTTGACGCATTAACTGTTCGGAGTCAACCAAATTTTTAGAGCATCCTAAAGTGATAATATCTATTCTCTTTCTTTTCATGCATTCTCTCCAAACAAGGAATCAACGAATTCATTTTTACGGAATACTTGCAGGTCTTCCATACCTTCACCTAACCCGATATATTTAACAGGAATCTTGAATTGATCGGAAATACCAATCACGACACCACCTTTAGCGGTTCCGTCAAGTTTAGTGATAGCCATGGCAGTTACTTCGGTTGCCAGGGTGAATTGTTTGGCTTGTTCGAATGCATTTTGTCCGGTGGAACCGTCCAATACCAATAAAACTTCATCCGGTGCATCGGGCACAACCTTCTTCATCACATTCTTGATTTTGGTCAGCTCGTTCATCAAGCCCACCTTATTATGCAGGCGACCGGCTGTATCGATTATAACCACATCTGCGTTGTTGGCAACGGCAGAACTAAGAGTGTCATAAGCCACAGATGCAGGGTCCGCTCCCATTTTCTGTTTAACAACAGGAACCCCTACCCGTTCTCCCCAAATCATTAACTGTTCTACGGCTGCAGCGCGGAAAGTATCGGCTGCTCCCAAATAAACCGATTTGCCTGCTTTTTTGAATTGATAAGCCAGCTTGCCGATAGTTGTAGTCTTCCCTACTCCATTCACTCCCACAACCATAATTACATAAGGTTTCCTTGTGATGGGTACGTCAAAATCAGCTACATCATCCGAGTTGTTTTCGGTAAGCAAAGCTGCTATTTCGTCACGTAATATAAGATTCAGTTCTTGAGTATTCACATACTTATCAGCCGCAGCGCGTTTCTCGATGCGTTTGATAATATTTAAAGTTGTTTCTACACCTACGTCAGATGTGATCAGTACTTCTTCCAGATTATCTAATACTTCATCGTCTACTTTTGACTTACCAGCCACAGCACGAGCAATCTTACTGAATACGCTCTCTTTGGTTTTAGATAATCCTTTATCTAAAGTTTCCTTCT
>ERZ827516.3007-NODE-3007-length-11074-cov-2.569471_pt1 | contig 11074 bp, 6 predicted proteins | sample MGYA00519703_ERZ827516 | MGnify/ENA primary metagenome ERZ827516 (study PRJEB31778, sample SAMEA3449337) | human gut metagenome | biome: human gut; feature: human-associated habitat; material: faeces | place: United Kingdom | collected 2010/2012 ...
AAATGTCCTGGATGAAGACTGGCGGCTTCTTTTGGATGTATACAACTTCGTGGATCATCCAAACTTTAAGCTGTGTCTGGATATGGGGCACGCACACTGCTATTCAGAAATCTCTGTCCTCAAATGGGCGAAGGAACTTGCTCCATATGTCGGACATGTCCATATCCATGACAATGCAGGGGACAGGGATTCCCATTTGGGCTTAGGAAAGGGCACAATTCCATGGGAAAAGGTTTTAAAACTTCTTCCCTGCACAAAGGAACGGACCTGGACGATAGAATGTTCCAATAAAGAAGATGTGATTCTTTGCATAAAACAGATAAACGAAAAAATGAGGGGGAAATTATGAACAGACTAAAAAAAAGGACATGCCAGTTTCTGGTGTTAGTTACCACAGCGGGGCTTTTGACAGGCTGCGGGGGCGGGACTCCAAAACTGGAAGATGCACTGAAAAAAACAGCTGCTTATGAACAGAAAACCGTAACATCACCGGCATCGGATACCTTGGGCGGGGAATGGACGGTGATCGCACTTGCCCGTTCGGGAGAAACGGTAGATGAGAACTATTTCGAAAAATATCGTGCCAATCTTGAAAAACGGGTCAAAGACCAGGAAGGCGTGCTCAGTGATAACCGTTATACGGAGTATTCCAGGGCAGTCATGGCATTGAAATCCATAGGAAAGGATCCAACGGATATTGGCGGTTACGATATTGAAAAGCCGCTGGAAGATTTTGATGCAGTGGTCTCCCAGGGATTAAACGGTGCCATTTATGCACTGATCGCCTTAAATGCCGATGACCCGGATGCCAATAAAGACGGGGAACTAGAACAGAAATATCTGGATTACATATTGGAACGGGAAAAAGCAGATGGCGGATTTTCCCTGGATGATAACGCCAAAGACGGGGATGTGGATCTGACCGCCATGACACTGCAGAGCCTGGAACCATACCAGGATGAAGAAGATATAAAGGAAGTCATTGACAAGGGTGTGGAATTTCTGGCAGATATACAGGACGATGATGGCGGTTATACCGCATTTGGCGCAAAGAGCTCGGAATCCATTTCCCAGACCGTGATCGCACTCAGTGCGGTAGGTGTAGACTGTAATGAAGACGAACGTTTCCAGAAAGATGGAAAAGGCCTGTATGATACACTGATGACTTTTTATCAGAAAGATGGAAGCTTTAAACACATCCTGGACGGAGAGAGCGATCCTATGGCAACAGACCAGGGATTCTGTGCACTGGTGGCTTACCAGCGTTACCAGGATAAGGAAAACAGTTTTTTTGATATGACAGACCACAGATAAGGATGGAGGAAAAAATGCCGCAGAAAATAACAGAACTCCAGGATCAGCTGGAGAAAATCATTAAAGGAAAAAAAGATATCACAGATAAGATCCTCATGGCAGTGCTCGCAAAGGGACATGTCCTTCTGGAAGATGTTCCTGGTGTCGGTAAGACGACGACCGCACTGGCACTGAGCCGTCTCATGGGGATGGAATTTAACCGTATCCAGTTCACCCCGGATGTTGTCCCTTCCGATGTGACCGGATTTACCATGTATGACAAACAGAGCGGACAGTTCTCATATCATGAGGGAGCGGTCATGTGCAACCTTTTACTGGCAGATGAGATCAACCGTACTTCCAGCAAGACCCAGTCCGCCCTTCTGGAAGTAATGGAAGAGGGAAGAGTGACGGTGGATGGGGAAACCCATTGTGTACCATCCCCATTTGTAGTCATTGCGACAGAAAACCCGGTGGGGTCTTCCGGTACACAGCTCCTTCCGGAATCACAGCTTGACCGTTTTATGATCAGTGTCAGCATTGGATATCCGGATCACCAGAGCCTGGTCGAACTGTTACGGGACAGACAGAAGGAAAATCCCCTGGAAAATGCAAAGACCGTAGTTACCCGGGATGAGGTGCTGAAACTCCAGAAAGAGGTACAGGAGATCTATGTAGCAGACCAGGTGCTCGACTATGTGGCAGACCTTGCGGAAGCTACAAGGAAACATGTGCTGATCACGCTGGGATTAAGCCCGCGTGGAACCCTGGCACTGGTAAGGATGGCAAAAGCAGCTGCCTATATGAAAGAAAGGGATTATGTTATTCCAAAGGACGTACAGGATGTCTTTAAGGACGTTGCGGCACACAGGATGATTCTGGATTCCAAGGCGAGGTATCAGGAAAAATCTGCCCGTGAGATCCTTTCTGAGATCCTGGCAGACGTGGCGGAACCGAAGGTGGAAGGATGATAAAGGACAGGATCCTGTGGCTCTTGTGGCTGGTCTGCATGGCAGGAGCAGCAGTAATTACAGGCACATGGCTTTTTGCAGCGGTTCTTTTGCTCACCGTTCTTATTTTGATCTTTTCTGCAGGGAGTGTGGTTTTGTCCGGAAAAAAAGCCGTTATCAAACTGCATCTCCCAAAGGCATCAGAGAGAATGGAGTGTTTCCATGGAAAAATGTATTTGGAAAATCAGTCTGCATGGCCGGTATTTGGCGGAGCAGGAGTGCTCCGGTGGGAAAATCTTTTTACCGGTGAAAAAGGAGAGATCCCTCTTTCCTTTTCCCTGGGAGGAAAGGAAAAGCAGGTCATTGAATTTGAGACCGGAAGCAGCTGGTGCGGCTGTATCAGATTTTGTTTTTCTGACTGGAAATGCCAGGATTTTTTTCGTGTCTTTTCTTTAAAAAGGAAGGCTGATACATGCGCTTATACCGTTGTAATGCCGGAAAGACAAAAAGGTGAGCTTTCCCTTTTTACAAGGGAAGGATTCGACATGGAAAGTTTCCGCTATTCCGGAAGCCGCCCGGGGGATGATCCGGGAGAAACTTATGACATCCGGGAATATCGTTCCGGTGACAGTATCCGGCAGATCCACTGGAAGTTGTCCGGAAAGCTGGATGACATTATGATCCGGGAAAAAAGCTTCCCGGTGGATGATACGGTACTGATCCTGGCAGAAGCATTTCAGGCAGACCGGGATCCGCAGCGTGCGGAAACGGTGGCAGAAGTCTTTTCCGCAGTCCTTCAGAGCTTTATGGAAAAGAAGATCTCCTGCCAGGCCGGAGTCTATGACCACAGCACTGGGAAGTTCCGGCTGGAGAAGATCCGTACAGAAGAGGACCGCGAAAACATCCTGTACCGCTTCCTGCGTTATGGAAGTGATGCAAAAACACCGGTCACAGTACGGGAATATCTGAAAGACCCGGGAATACAGAATTTTGCAAACTATGTATATATAACCGGCGACCCGCAGGACAAAGAAGCAGAACTCCTGGCAGCAAAGGGAGAAGTGACTATCGTAGGATGCGGCACAGGCGGCAGAGACAGTGGAGGAGAACAGGTATTATGGAAATACGGATCACAGAATCCAAAAGACAGTCAAAAACAGCATATGGAAAACAACTGTCCGGTATCCTGCTGGAAACTGCACTGATCTGGCTGAGTGCAGGCGGAGGGCTCCTGCTTTTTATGAGTGTCCTTACTGAGCAGGAACGCATGGCACCGATTTTGGGAAGCGTGCTTCTTATGGCCGTGTTTTGCACGGCTACAGAAAGAATGGGAAAATATGGGCTTTATGGACGGCTGGGACTGGGAATGGTTTCCATCGCAGGGATCTTCCTGTTCCATGGACAGCTCTTAGACGGCATGGCATTATACTGGAATGATATGGCAGACATCCTGGGAAGCCGGGCAGGAATTTACCTCAAAAGGTTTGAGACTGCCGGGATACAGGGAGGGGATGCCGCCCGCATGGTATTCCTTATTTATCTTGGAATGGCAGCGGCAGTCTGCGGATTCCTTATCCTGAAATTGAAGTTTTATCTACTGGTGCTTGCCTGGGCTCTGGTACTTCCTGTCCTTTCGGGAATCCTTGGTATGGAACCGGATGCAGGCACAGGAGTTATTTTTTACATGGGGATCCTTTTGGAACTGAATCTTATCCTTTCCCGTTCTGGAAGGAAACGCCACCGGGCAGAGAGCAGCCGGGCATTTTTGACAGGAAGCATCCTTGCATGTGCGGTAATGCTGGCAGCCGGGATCCTTCTGGAACAGTTTATGCCGTCCGAAGACTATGGTTCCTCGACACTTGTCACAGAAGCTAAAAAAGAGGCCCTGGACGGGATCAGCAGCCTGCGGTACAGAAAAGGAAAGATCAATACCCTTCCGGATGGAAAGCTGAAAGAATGCGGTGCCTGGAGTGCCTCAGACGATACGGCACTTTCCGTTACCATGGAAAATCCGGATTCTCTCTACCTGAGAGGATTTGTGGGAAGCGTGTATGACGGTTCTTCCTGGGAAAGCCTGGATACGGAGGATGCCTATAAACAGAGGACGCTCTTTTACTGGCTCCATCAGGATGGATTTTATGGGGAGACCCAGCTAAGCCGTGCAAGGGCACTTGCAGATGATGATACCCTTTCTGACAAAGTATCCGAAGTGGATATAAAAAATGAAAAGGCAGACAGCCGTTATCTCTATACCCCTTATGAGATCACAGAACTGCCTGTCGGATACAGGAAAGAGACACCGTTTGCTGACAGTATGTTAAAAGCAAAAGGACTCTTTGGAGCAAGAAACTATCACTATCAGGCAAATGGAAACCTGGTAAAAGATTTTACGGTGCTGGGGGCAAGGGTCTATCAGGCACTTGCCAGGGATGAAGGGGATTCCTACCGTGATGATGAGAGTTATTACAACGCATTTGTGTACAGCCAGGATACGAAGCTGTCCGGTGCACTGGAAACCCTGTTCCGCAAAGAACTGGGGGACGGTGGAAACCGGGAACAGGGGCATACCGATTACTATACAGCGATCAGCAGGATCCGTTCCTATCTGGAAAAGAACCTGACTTACAGCACGGCAGCCGATCCCTATACCGGACAGGGGGATTTTGCAGAGGACTTCCTGACAAACACCAGGATCGGCCACAGTGTCCATTATGCCACGGCAGCGGCACTGATGTTCCGTTATTACGGGATCCCGTCCCGTTATGTGGAAGGATATCTGGTCACACCGGAAGATATCAAAGATAAAAACCCGGGGGATACGATAGAAGTCCCGGGAAAGAATGGACATGCCTGGACCGAGATCTATATGGACGGCCTTGGATGGGTACCGGTAGAAATGACACCGGAATACTACAATGTCATGGAGGAAGCAGACCTCACGGCAGGCCTGGAGGCAAAAGGAGCCAAAGCAGCTGCCATCCCGGAAGCACAGGACGAACCGCCTGCACAGGAGAACATCCAGACACACTGGAGCTTAAAACTGGCACTGTTCGGAATCGAAAAGCTTCTGATCCTCCTGCTTGCGGTATTTGACCTCTTCTGCCTGATATTTATCTTTACGGTCTGTGTGCTCCGCATCCACGCAAACAGAAGACGGAGAAAACTGTTTGAAAGTGAAGATGACCGCCAGGCGGTTCGCGCCATGGCCGGATATGCGCGGCTTCTTTATTATCATGGCCCTGAGCTTTATTCGGAAGATGCCATGAAGTGTTACCGGAAAACAAGCGTTATCGGGGAAAAGGCTGCGTTCAGTCCCCATGCTGTATCAAAAGAAGAACGAAAGGATACCGCTCTGTGCGTGCAGAAGATGAAAAAAGAACTGAAAAAAGCCAGAAGCTGGTATGGAAACTGGATCATGAAATATATAGAAAGGCTGTATTAAGGAGGAAATGACCATGAAAAAGAGAAAAAAGAATAACCGGCTTTCCTTTCTGACAGCTATTGTCTGTCTCCTGCTTTTTGCTGGAGTATTATTTCTGGGAATGAAAAACTATGAACCGGAGAAAAGTGAAAATCCGGTACAGGGGGTGAACAGTGAAAGCTCCTTAAAGGGTTATCTTGGAAAGGGATATGCTTATGCCGGAAGCCAGGAAGATGCTTCCACGGGTGAAGAATCTTCCTTTGAAGAACAGGCACAGATCCTGGAAGATGAACCGGAGGAAGAACCGGAAAAGAAAAAGGAAGAGGCACAGGCGACTGTCACCCCGGAGCCGACATCAGAGCCGGAAGCTTCCCAGACACCGGAACCGGACAGCCAGAAGGAAGATACCCAAAAAGGGGATACCGATCCGGAAGACGGCTCCACAGGAGAGGATAATGACAGCTCCAAAGACAATACCATCCATTATGACAAAAATGGTGACCAGGATGATGACAGCCGGAAAGAAACACCGGACCAGGACGATGACCGGAACCAGGATGGGGCACAGGTACCGCTCAGTGCAACGCCGACGCCATCTCCGGAGCCGGAACCGACACAGGAACCGGAGGAAGACCATTATCCAACGATCGCCACAGACCTGACTGACGGGGAAACGGTAAATGCCGCGTACCGTACATTTTATGTACAGGCGGTAGACTGGTACGGGAACAGCTTATCCTCTACGGCACTGGAAGTATATGGAAACGGTGAAAGACTTTCTTCAAAAGGGGAGCCTTCGCCGGGAATCCTGGCTTACCGTCTGGATCTGAATGAGGGCAGCAACACTGTGGATATCAAGGCAACGGATGATGAGGGATGGAGTACCACGCTTCCAACGTTTACCATCTATAAAGGGGATGAGAGCCAGGAAGAACCTGCCGGCTCCATCACGGTCAGCATTGAGGCGGGGACTGTCGGACTTGGGACAATCCTGCCGGCGACATCCATCGACTTTTATCAGGGCGAACAGCTTTCCTCCGTGGTCTTAAGGCTTCTGCAGAACAGCGGGTTTGACTGGAGGAATGATGGAAGTGCAACAGGAGGTTTTTACCTGAAAGCTATCGGACGCGGCGGCATCACTTCCGGAGCTTCGATCCCGGATGACCTGATGGCGCATCTGACAGAAGTAAACTGCCAGCTGTCCGGGCATGATGCCAACTGGCTGGGAGAATTTGATTTTACCATGAATTCCGGCTGGATGTATTTTGTAAACGGTGAATATATGAACATTGGAATGTCGGGCTATTTCCCGGCAGACGGTGACGAAGTAAGGCTTCGCTTTACCCTGTATTCCGGAGCAGATCTGGGTGTCGGGGATAACGGCGAAGTATGGGGGGACTGGTAATGAAAAAAAACAATTTAAAGAGACCGATCATTAACAAATTTATTATCGGGACCCTTTCTGCAGGACTTCTGGCAGGAGGGGCTGCACCAGAAACAGATGCGATCTTTGTCAGGGAAGTTTATGCAGCAGACAGTACAGAGAGTTCGGAAGGGGAAACGCTGGCAGAACCATCGGTACCCGCAGAACCTACCGCCGTTCCGGAGCCGACTGCAGAACCGGAGCCGACCCAGATACCGGAACCAACCGCTGTGCCGGAACCAACCGCAGCTCCAGAGCCATCCGTTACACCGGAGCCTTCTGTTACACCGGAACCGACCGTTGCGCCGGAACCGACGGCAGCTCCAGAGCCTTCCGTTACGCCGGAGCCTTCTGTTACACCGGAACCGACCGTCACTCCGGAAGTTAAAAGCAGCAATGCGGATCTGAAAGAATTATATATATCCAGCTCCGATACCTGGGGAAAAGGGATCTTAAAACTAGATCCCGCATTAAACAAGGACCATGACAGATACAAGGCGGTTTATGACGGGGAACGTCAGAGCCTGAACATCTGGCTGACAGCGGAAGAAGAACATGCCACGGTCAAGATCTATGCGCTGAGCGGAGTGAAGCATTCTACCGTGGAAAAAGATGAGACCATCAAAGAAAGCAACGATGGAAAGGGGCATGTTTACTGGAAAATCCATTTCGGAGACCAGGAAAAGGAAGCTATGGTCCGGGTGCAGGTAACCGCACAGGACGGCACCCGGAGGGATTATTACCTGACACTTGGGATCACGGACCAGACCTCGCCGGAACTGAAAAAGATCAGTGCCAGCAGGATATCCGTGGACCAGGCCTCAGTAGTATATAAGACCAGTGAAAGGGGACAATGCTATTACCGTGTCATAGAGGCCGGCGCGAAAGTACAGACCCCGGATCACTCAAAAGAGGGAAGAGAAGTGCTGAAAGGAAGCGATACCCTGACCATTACAGGCCTGTCAGAAGGTGAAAAAGATGTGGTGATCGTGGTAAAAGACCTTGCAGGCAATGTTAGCAGTCCGCTGGTGATCCGGATCCCTGATGTCAGAAAGAAGAATAACGGGACAGCGGGAAATGGGGGCAATGGAAATTCCGGTTCGATCGCCCATAGACCCGGATATGGTGGAAATAAAAGTGAAGCCGGAGTCCCGGGCAAAGGCAATAATGGGGAAGGATCCCTTACAAATCTGAAAACGGTTGGCGGAAAAGGTACGGCATCCGGAAAGAACGGATTGGATAGCACAGACGAAAACAAGGAAAAGAAACTGACGGCTTATGCAGGTACGAAGAAAAAAGGCTCCGGTTCCGGTACATCAGGTGAAAAGAAAAGCAGCAAAAAAGCGGATGCCGTAAAAGACAAAACAAAAGAGAAAACAGAAGAGTCATCCACAGAAGAACTGACTGAAAGCAAAGAAAAAGAGACTACATCCGGGATTGTGTCCGCTTCCTCCAAAAACGAAGGAAAGAGTATCCCGGAACTGGTAGGAAGTAAAGTAACAGACACCTGGACGCACATGAAACTCTTTACCAGGATTCTATCCTTATTTGCACTGGCAGGAGTTTTGTACCTGCTCCTGTGGACAGGAGCGAGACGCAGTTTCAGAAAAATAAAAAGCAGGAATCCACTGCTTCAGCAGTAAAAAAAGGGAGGTAAACATCAGATGAAAGGAAGACTAGGAAAATGGCTGGCAGTCCTTCTGTCGGTGAGTATGCTGGCAGGGACAGCTCCGGTCTATGGAGCCGACATATCCATGGAAAGTGAGTTTTCTTCCGGGGCAGCAGAGACGGAAGAACAGCCGGATGTCCAGGAAGGGACCGAGATCACAGAAGAGCCGGGAGACAGTGACGTGGAGATCACAGAAGAACCGGAAACAGAGCAACCAGAAGATGCGGAATTCTCAAAGGGGGAATTTAACGGCGAGGATCAGGAGGAACTGGTCATGGACGGCTCTGACGATGAAGATTCTGCAGAACTTACCTTTGAGGATGCTCCATCTGCCGGGGAGAACAGTACGAAAGAATATCTCAAGGATCTCAGTGTGTATTCCGGCTATGGCGTTAAGGATCCTCTGGAGATCAGCCGCAGGGAAGATTTGGATGAAACTTATGGCGGGAAAACCTATACCGTTGAGATCGGATCCAGTTATAATTCTACCGGATTTTATGTAACGGCAGATCTGGGAGCCGATGCGCCGGAGGGATCAACGATCCGGTTATCTGCCTGCGATCTTGATGGAAAGACGGTTGAGAGTGAGATCATTGCAACCGGATATACCGATGGAAAACGTTATAATTTTTCAAATGTTTTTACAAAGGATAATGGAAAAAGGGCTGTTTACACAGTAACAGCCGGTACAGCCACAGACAGCCAGACTTACAAGATCGTAGTGCTCCGGAGGCTGGATCTTTCCATGATCGGCTGTTACCTTCCCTCGGACACGGACATGGCCAAAAACCTGATTTCAGAATTTGACAGTGCCGGTATCACCAGGGATTATGATGTGACAGTGGGTGAGAATACAGAATCTGTAAAAGTTTCTGCAAAAGCCTTTAATGACAAGTGGTATGGCCTTACCGTAAACGGACAGGCAGTATCCGGCAGCAATGCCATTGAGATCCCACTTGACGGTTCTGAGACCAAGATCACTTTCCAGATGAACGAAGACGGGACTTATCAGGATCCGGCTTATCAGGATATCACTTATACATCCACAGGCACCTATACGATCACCGTACATAAAAAAGCAAAGTCCTCGATCGCTTTTGTAACAGATCCATCGGATGCAGTGGTCAGTGTATATGATTCTAAAGGGGAGCGTGTGGAACCTTCCAAAGATGCTTCTGTGTATGATTCTCTTTATTACGGGGATGAGTATACCTGGAATGTGTCACGACATGGATATATCTCCAGAAGAGAGAAGTTTACGGTAGGTGAGGAAACAGAGATCCAGGTAAAACTGGAACAGCAGACGGCAACGCAGCCAGAGATCACGGATAATGACTGGAGCAGTTACCGGAACAGTGAAACAAACAACGGGATCACCAATACCTCCACGCCGGCAAGCAAGGATACAACGGTGCAGAAATGGTCCCTGCATCTGGATGCAAAGGGATGGGATGCAGCACTTACCCCTCCACTGATCCTGGGCGGCTATCTTTACGTGGCATCCGGACAGTTCATCTATAAAATAGATAAAAATACCGGGGATATCGTGCAGACCAGTGAACAGATGCACGGAAATATGCAGTATGCCATGATCCCGCTTGCTTATGCGGAAGGAATGCTTTTTGCACAGATCGGCGGCGGACAGATCCAGGCACTGAGTGCCACTTCTTTAAAATCCCTCTGGATCAGTGAGAGCCTGGGAGGCCAGACACTTTCCCCGATCACCTATAAGGATGGATATATTTATACCGGAACCTGGACTTCGGATACAACCCCTGGTTCTTACTTCTGCCTTTCTGTTACAGATGAAGACCCGTCAAAAGGTGATGAGATAAAATACTGTACCTGGAAATATAACCATAAGGGCGGTTTTTACTGGACAGGTGCTTATGCGTCCGAAAATTATCTGGTGTTTGGTTCTGATGACGGGGCCGGTGATGCCTATACTTCTATCCTGTATTCAGTTAATACGCACACCGGACAGCTGATCGACAAGCGCACGGACATGATCGGCGATATCCGATCCACCATTGTTTATAACAACGGATATGTTTATTTTACGACCAAAGGCGGCTATCTCTACCGGGTTGCCATGAATGCAGATGGTACTTTCGGTGCAGTGGCAAGCTATAACCTGGGCGGTGCGGCAACATCCACACCGGTCGTCTATAAAGGAAGAATCTATGTAGGTGTCTGCGGAAACGGCGGACAGTACAATGCGGATGGGGGACACCATTTTGATGTCCTGACAGAATCTGCTTCCGGTCTTTCCCTTGCATATAAAGTTTCTATCCCGGGATATCCGCAGGCAGCACCGC
>ERZ827516.3011-NODE-3011-length-11057-cov-2.976186_pt1 | contig 11057 bp, 5 predicted proteins | sample MGYA00519703_ERZ827516 | MGnify/ENA primary metagenome ERZ827516 (study PRJEB31778, sample SAMEA3449337) | human gut metagenome | biome: human gut; feature: human-associated habitat; material: faeces | place: United Kingdom | collected 2010/2012 ...
GAGAATTTGCCAAAGAAGCTCCAATGCTTACGAATGCAGTATTTTATTTTGATGGATTTGCAGGATTTACCCCGGTTCAGCTGGCATTTTTAAAGGAATTATTAAAGGTTGCGGGGCAGATTAACGTGACAATAACAATTCCAGAATTTGTGCCCGGACAAAGGGGAATGCCTGAGGATTTATTCACTTCCAGTAAGAAGACAGGGGATGCGCTGCTAATGCTCTGTCAGGAAAATATGCAGGAAGTAGAAGAGGTCGTAAAGCTTGACACACCAGTTTCTCCAAGATTTATAAATAATCCGGAACTTGCATTTTTAGAAAAAAATCTATTTCAAAATAGCCGGAAGATTTATTCAAAGAAGATAGAACGAATCCATATGACAGTGTGCCATAATCCAGATGGAGAGGCAGACTATGTTATGCACAAAATAGAGCAGCTTGTAAGACAAAAAGGTTACCGCTATCGCGATTTTGCAGTGCTTTCAGGAGATGTGGCCGATTATGCCTCTGCATTTAAACGAAAGGCAGCTATTTTAAATATTCCGGTATTCGAGGATACGAAAAAGAAAGTCTCCTATCATTCAGGAGTTGAGGCAGTTCGCTCCCTCTTTCATCTTGCACAGATGGAATATTCTTATGAGAGTGTGTTCCGTTATCTGAAGTCTGGAATGTCTAATCTTATAGATGAAGATGCTGATTATCTGGAAAATTATGTGTTGTATGCAGGTGTTAGGGGATATTCCATGTGGAAGAAGCCATTTTACAGGAGACTCAAGAATAAAGACGAGGCAGCGATAAAAGCACTTCTTCTTTTACAGGAGAAATTCATGGAAGAAACGGAAAACTTCTGTTCAGTCATGCGGGATAAAGAGGCTAGTGTAAGAGACAAAATAGAAGTATTGTATCATACGATGGTAAAGCTTTCTTTTGAGGAGAAGCTCAAAAATCAGGCGCAAAAAGCGGAGGAAAACAGTGACTTTGTAAAAGCTGCTGAGTATAGGCAGTTATATGACCTCTTACTGTCGCTCATGGATAAAATTGTAATGATTTTCGGTGAGGAAAAGATGGCGGTAAAGGAACTTGCAGAAATTGTGGATGCGGGTCTTGATGCGCTGGGCCTTGGTGTTGTTCCACTGACAATGGATCAGGTGGTTCTAGGTGATTTAAAGCGTACCCGTCTGCATGAAGTAAAGGTGCTGTTTATCACAGGAATGAACGATGGGAGGATACCGCCGAATATAGAGGACAGAGGACTTCTCAGTGATGAGGAAAAAGAAGTTTTAAAAAATTGTGGTATTTCTTTATCGCAGAGCCTGCTAGAACAGTCGATGGAAGATGAATTTTATATGTACATGGCATTTGCCAAACCAACAGATGAATTATATTTTTCTTATTCTGTGACAGATAGTGACGGTTCGGCATTGCGGCCTTCACTTCTTCAGAAAAATATAAGCCAGCTTTTCCCAAAGTTGAAGAGAAAACAGTATCCAGAAGAGGAGCGAAGATATTACTTTAATCTGGAGGACAGTCGGGAATTTCTGATAGAAAGTTTTCTTCAGGCAAAAACAGAACCCGAGAAAGTACGGAAGAACAGGGCTTTTGTTATGCTGGCAAAGTACTGGTTAGAGCAGAGTGAGGGAAGGAAAGAACTGGAAAAATATGGACATTGGATTGAAAATGCATATCAGGAACCAGAACTTTCAGAAGAATTGCTGGAGCAGCTTTACGGAAAGGAACTTTCAGGAAGTGTAACAAGGTTAGAGCGATTTGCAGCCTGTCCATATCAATATTTTTGTATTTATGGTCTGGAACTAAGAGAAAGAGAAGAATATAAGATTCGTCCTATAGATCTTGGTAATCTTTTTCATAAGGCATTAGAGTGTTTTTCCAGAAAGGTAAAAGAGTCGGAATATAGCTGGAAGAATATCCCGGATGAAGTGCAGGAACAATATATTTCAGAAGCGCTGCATACAGCGATGGATGAGAATCTGAGTGATGTGTTCCAGAGTTCTTCTCGAAATCAGTACAAAATAAAAACAGTAGAGAGAATTATGAAAAGGACAATTCAGGTTCTGCGCGTCCATTTGAAAAACAGCCAGTTCGAACCAGATAGATTTGAGCTTAGTTTTGGAAAAAACAAAAAGTTAAAAGAGGCGGAAGTCCCGCTCGAAGATGGAAGAAAGATGTTTTTGCAGGGTGTGATTGACAGGGTAGATACCTGCGAGGATGATGATGAGATTCTTATGAAAGTCATCGACTACAAGTCTGGAAGACTTTTATTATGGACTGGAGATGCAGCTTGTCATTTACATGAATGCAGCGGAAGAAATTTATAAAGAAAATGAACAAAATCCCGATAATAAACCTGTTGTTCCTGCCGGAATCTTCTATTATCAGTTACAAGACCCAATTATAAAGGCAGATTATGCAGAAGAAAGCGAACTTCTTAAAAATTTTCGACTGTCTGGAATGGCAAATAGTGATGCGGATATACTGAGTAAGTTAGAAGAGGGCAGTGATGGTTTTGTATCTATGCCGATTCGTCTGAAAAAGTCTGGAGAACCATATAAAAATTCTCCAGTGATGAGTACGCAGGACTTTCATTATATGGGAGCTTATGCCCGGAAAAAGGCGGCAGAATTAGGCGAGAGAATTTATAAAGGAGAGATTCATCCAAGACCGTACAGAAATAAAAAAGGAACAGCCTGTGATTACTGTCCTTTCGCAGATGTCTGTGGATTTGATCCGAAGCTGCCAGGTTATGAGTACCAGAGTTTCCAGGGAATGTCTGTGGAGGAAGTCTTAGAAAAAATCAGAGAGGAGGGAGAATAGATGAATTACACAAAAGAGCAGGAACAGGCCATATTTTTAAGGGATAAAAATATCATGGTATCTGCTGGAGCTGGTGCGGGTAAGACAAGAGTTCTTGTAAGCCGTATGGCGGAACTTATTATGGATGAGAAAAATCCTGTAGAGGCCGATCGGTTTCTTGTTATGACATTTACGAACGCTGCAGCAGCAGAAATGAAAGAGCGTATTAGTTTGGATTTAGAAGAACGTCTGGCAAAAGATCCGGAGAATCACTATTTAAGGAAGCAGATTCGAAAGATAAGACAGGCAGATATTTCAACAGTACACAGCTTTTGTAATCATTTAATTCGTACACATTATAATGAACTTTCTATTGACCCTTCCTTTCGAATAGGGGAGGAAGGAGAGTTGTTCTTACTCCGCCAGCAGGCAATAGAACAATTGTTAGAGGAGGCATATGCTTCTGGAAGGGAAAGTTTTGTGAAGTTTGCAGAGTCGTATGCACCAGGAAAAAGTGATAAGGTTTTAGAAGAACTGGTAGGAGACTTATATCGCTTCTCTCGCAGTTTCCCCAATGCTTCTTTCTGGTTTGAAAAGACAAAGCAGGAAGCATTGCAGCTTGCAGAGGCAAAAGAGTGGGACAATTCCCCAGCAGTAATGCTTATTTTCTTAAAAGCGAAAAAGGAACTTTTGCAGGAAAAAGAAGCGCTGTCAAAGCTGTTAAAGAATATAGCAGGGGAAGAAGTTCCAGAAAAATACGGTGTTCTTTTACAGGATGTATCAGAGTATGTGGAGGCACTTTCACAGACAGAAAGTTATGATGCTTATTATATGGTATTATCTCGTGGGTCTGTACCGGCCTTTCCAAGAGCGACAAAGAAAGATAAGGAATGGGCAGATTATGAGATAGTAAAAGAATGGCACCAGGAGGTAAAAGAACTGCTGCAAAAGCAAAAAGAAACAGTATTTACTGCTCCGGCAGAAGAACTGCAAAGAGAGGCAGCAGGTATTTATCCTCTTTTAGAAGAATATATTGTGCTTGCGCAGCGTTTTGAAGAGATTTATCTTGCATATAAAAAAGAAAAAAATGTATATGATTTTGATGACCTAGAACATTTTGCACTAGAACTCCTGGTAGATCATTATGATGAGGGAGGGCAGGCCTATCCTTCCGAAACAGCAAAAACATTAGCAAAAAAGTATAAGATGATTTTTGTAGATGAATATCAGGACACGAATCTTGTGCAGGAAACAATTTTAGAAATGTTATCAGAAAAAGATAATAATACATTATTCACTGTAGGAGATGTAAAGCAGAGCATTTATCGGTTCCGCCAGGCAAGACCAGATTTGTTTTTAAGAAGAAATGAAAAATATCATAATGAGGAAGAGGGAGTTTCTATAGAACTTCGAGATAATTTCCGAAGTGCACCGGGAGTACTTTGTTTTACAAACTATGTATTTTCCCGTTTGATGGAAAGAGACTTTGGTGGTGTAGACTACAATGAAGAGACAGCTCTTCGTGCTGGTGAGGGTGGCCCAATGCTGGAAGATAAAGAAACTTCGGAACTACTATTCTTTGTAAAAGACAGTGTCCAGACCTTAGAGGAAGCCCCGGAAGATGTACTGACGGAGACGGCTCTTATCACAAAAAGAATACAGGAACTGATAGAAGAAGGATATCATTACGGAGATATTGTAATACTTTTGCGTTCAGGAGCCGGAAGAATGGAGCCAATGGCGGAGTTTTTAGAGAAGAATGGAATACCGGTAAGCTGTGAAAACAAAACAGGATATTTTCATACAAGGGAGATTACGATTATACTGAATTATCTTTCTGTGGTAGATAATGTGTATCAGGATATCCCGATGGCTTCGGTCATGCTTTCTTCTATTGGAGGTTTTACAGAGGAAGAACTGACTAAACTTAGAATTCTCGTAAGAGAGCCAATGAGAGAGCAATATACTTTGTATGACCTTATGTGCCTGTATTTGCAGGAGGGAGCAGAGGAAGAACTACGAGCAAAAATTCAGCATTTTTATAAAGATTTACAATATTTCCGCGAGCAAAAAAAGGAGCAGCCATTGGGAGTGCTGTTATGGGATATTTATCAGAGAACTGGTTTTTACTATGATGTACAGTTAATGCCGGATGGGGCAAAACGAAAAGAGAATCTTCTGATGCTCTTAAAGAAAGCAGAAGATTACGAAAAAACGGTATTTAAAGGATTATTTTACTTTAATCGATATATGGAGCAGCTTAAGTCTTACGAAATTGAGATGGGTGAGGCCGGAAGCGGAACAGAGAATGAAAATGTTGTAAAAATTATGACAATCCATAAGAGTAAAGGTCTGGAATTTCCAGTAGTATTCGTCAGTGGATTATCGAAAAAGTTTAACCGGATGGATTTGGCTAAACCGATGCTCTGTCATCCAGAACTGGGAATTGGAATGGAATGTGTCAATATCACATTGCGATTCCATCATCCGTCGCTTATGAAAAGGGCGATTCAGGAAAAAGTGTGGAAAGATACTTTAGAAGAAGAAATGCGTATTTTATATGTGGCGATGACAAGGGCAAAGAGAAAGCTGATTCTTACAGGAACAATAAAGGCACAGGACTTAGAAGCAGGACTTAGGCTCCAAATAAATACACAGAAGTGGAGAGCGACAAGCGCTATGGACTGGCTTCTTCCTATACTGGCAGATCAATTTCGGAGTACACAGTCGGAAAAGTCAGAAGAGAGGGAAGGTTTTTTGAAAAATCAGGAGACGCAGAAACAGGCGCATTCTGAGGGAGTAACTGCCAGCTGGCTTAAGGCAAGACTGGTTAACTGGGAAGAAATCCTTCCATTTTTTGAGAAGGAAAGGAAACAGGAAGAAGAATTTTCTTATCAGATTTTTATGGACACGGTTGTGATTCCAGCAGATGTATCTATGGTGGAACAATCATTTTCTTATGAATATCCAAATCGTGACGCAACAAAGTGGAAAAGAAAGTATTCTGTTTCTGAGTTAAAGACACTTTCTCAGACCACATTGCCAGAAGAAGAATCATCCATTATGCTGCCAGAACAAAATAACTTTGAGGAAGAAGTTAAGATGCCGGAATTTTTAAAAGAAGAAAAGTCTGAGATTGCAGCAACTGCCAGAGGAACGATTATCCATAAGATTATGGAATTACTTCCTTTTGGACAGATTCAGACGAAAAAGCAGCTTTTTGAATGGATAGATGCATTGAAAGGCACATATCCTGAATCAGAAAAGATTTCTGCAAAGTGGTTATACAGGGCGATAGAAGCGTTTCTTTTCTCTGAAATAGGAGAAAAATTATCTCAAATGGACAGACAGGGAAATTTGAGAAAGGAACTGCCATTTACAGTCGGGCTTCCCGTTTCATTAATGAATGCAGATACGCAGGCAGAAGATACTGTTGTTGTACAGGGAATTATTGATATATGCGGAGAGGCAGAAGAGAGTTTGTGGCTCATTGATTATAAGACGGACCGGATAAAAGAAGGGGAGGAGAGTCTGCTTCTTGACCGATATGGGAATCAGATGTTATATTATAAAGCAGCCCTTGAACAGATTTTAGGAAAGAGGGTTAGCGAGAGTTATTTATATTCTTTTTCTCTGAAAAAGTTTATTCCCGTGAATTTACAGGAAAGAAGTGGAGAGAATGCGTAAGTTTTTAAAATTTTTATCACAGCGTATTGTTATCGTAACTTTTCTTATCTTTTTACAAATTATGTGGTTTGTCGGAATGTTTCTAAAAGTGACTTCCTACAGTCAGTATATTACTGCGGCATTTAAAATACTGAGTATTTTAGTAGTGATATACATTATGAATCGAAGTGACAACCCGTCTGTTAAGCTGGGCTGGATTGTTGTTATTTTGCTGTTTCCACTTTTTGGAGGACTTTTGTATCTGACGATTGGAGGAAAGCAGCCGATATCCTATCTTCGTAGGAAGTTAGAGCCAATGATTGAAGAAAGTGCAAGACATTTAAAGGCTGACCCGGAGATAGAGCAGGAGTTGAAAGAAAAGGACGGCAGTACGGCTTCGCAGATTTACTATCTGGAGCACCAGTCAGGATTTCCCGCTTACAAAGACTCAAAGGTGGATTATTATCCATCAGGTGAAGACTGCTTTAAAGTAATGGCTGAAGAATTGAGAAAGGCGAAGGAATACATTTATCTGGAATATTTCATTATAGAAGAGGGTATCATGTGGAATACCATTCTGGATATTTTGGAAGAAAAGGTTAAAGAGGGAGTAGATGTCAGAGTTATGTACGATGATGTTGGCTGTATCTTTAACTTACCGTCACATTATGCGGATTTCCTTCGCAAAAAAGGAATCAAATGTATTGTATTTAACCGTTATATTCCTATTTTCTCTACGGTATTTAATAACAGAGACCATCGTAAGATTCTTGTTATTGATGGGGATGTTGCGTTTACCGGCGGAATTAATTTTGCAGATGAATATATTAATGAAAAGCAGCGTTTTGGATACTGGAAAGACAATGGTGTGCGGATAACGGGTAAAGCGGTTTACAGCATGACTCAGATGTTTTTGCAGATGTGGAACGTAACGGAGAAGGAGCCGGAATACGGAAAATATTTGCAGAAGGCGGAGAAAGCCTCACAGGCAAAGGGCTTTGTATTGCCTTATGGGGACAGTCCATTTGATGATGAACCGGTTGGCGAAACGGTTTATATGGATATTCTAAACCGTGCGAAAAAATATGTGCATATCATGACACCATATCTGATTATCGACCAGAGCATGATTACGGCACTGACCTTTGCGGCGAAGCGTGGCGTAGATGTGAAGCTGATTTTACCGCATATTCCGGATAAGAAATTTGTATTCGCATTGGCAAAGAGCCATTATAAGGAGCTGCTCAAGGCGGGGGTGCGGATTTATGAATATACACCCGGCTTTGTGCATGCAAAGATATTCACAAGCGATGATGAAAAGGCGGTTGTGGGGACAATCAATCTGGATTATCGCAGCCTGTATCTACATTTTGAATGTGCGGCGTTTTTATATCAGGTGGAGGAAATCGCGGAGATTGAGAAGGATTTTCAAAGGACATTGGAAAAATGTCAGGAGGTTACTTTGGAAAACCGCAAAAAAGGCACTTTTTTCCTGCGGCTGGAGGGGTGGCTGCTGAAATGGCTGGCTCCGCTGATGTAAAAACGGAAAAAAGAAAAAGCAGATAGACCTTGCATTTTCTAAAAAAATGTGCTAAATTAAATACATTATTTTATGTACGAGGAAAAGTACATAGCGTACAGAAGATAACTATTTTACAAAAGAGGAAATTTTTATGAGAGCAAAATTCGTATCTGAAAATCTGAACGTCCTTCTTGGCGGCGTGCTGCTTCTGGTTTTGGCAGTGACAGCGGTCTTTTGAGTGATGCTCGGATTTCAGCGAATCGGCAGGAATGGCGATATTTGCTTTGACAGAAATTAGAACGACCCGGCAGCGCTCACTGTCGGGTCTTTTTATTTGAACAAAAGAGGAATACAGAAGAAGCACAAAGGAGAGATGGTTATGGAGATGACAGGCGCGCAGATATTGATGGAAACGCTGCTGGAGCAGGGCACAGATGTAATTTTTGGCTACCCCGGAGGGACGGTATTGGATTTATATGAGCAGATTTACCGAAACGAGGGACGGATTCGTCATGTATTGCCCTCCCATGAGCAGGGAGGGATTCATGCGGCGGATGGATATGCCAGAGCAACAGGTAAAACGGGCGTGGTGCTGGCGACCTCCGGCCCGGGCGCAACGAACCTGGTAACGGGGATTGCGACAGCTTATCTGGATTCGATTCCGCTGGTTATCATTACGGGGAATGTGCCCACAACGCTGATTGGGCAGGATAATTTTCAGGAGGTGGATGTATTCAGCCTGACGTATGGGATTGTCAAGCACAGCTACCGTGTAGCGCGCGTGGAGGAGCTGGCGGAGGATATCCGAGAGGCGTATGCCATTGCGGCATCGGGCAGACCGGGGCCTGTTCTGATTGATATTCCGAAGGATGTCCAGCAGAAAAAGACAAGGTTTACGCCTAAGCCGCCTGTGGAAATTCCCAAAATTGCAGGGGAATATACCGAAAAGGAAATTGCACAGGCGGTGAAGCTGATGGAAAAGGCAAAACGTCCCTGCATTTATTGCGGCGGCGGTGTGATTATGGCGGATGCAGGGGAAGAAATTATGGAGCTTTCCCGCAGACTGGATGCGCCGATTTGTCATAGCCTGATGGGCGTGGATGCGGTGCCGACCGACTTCCCTGCAAGCCTCGGAATGTCTGGGATGCACGGACAATATGCATCAACAAAGGCGATTGCCGAGGCGGATCTGCTGATAGCTGTTGGGGCGAGGTTCAGTGACCGCGCGGTTGGAGATAAGCAGAAATATGCGGCGAAAGCGAAAATCATTCATATTGAAATTGATCCGGCAGAGGTGGATAAAAGCATAACGGTTGACCTGCCCTTGATTGGGGACGCAAAGGAGATTCTGGGGAAAATTCTGGCTGCGGTGGAAGGCGGCAAAAAGGAAAAATGGCAGGCGGAAATTGCCGAAATGCGCGCCTTTGGGCGGATGCACGCAACCGACTACAGCGGGAAATTAACACCAGATGCGATTATTGATGCGGTCAGCAGAGTTATGCCGAAGGATACGCCGATTGTAACGGACGTAGGGCAGCACCAGATGTGGGTGGCGCAGAGATACCCCTTTGCACAGCCGCGCACCTTTCTGACCAGCGGCGGACTTGGCACGATGGGCTTTGGTATGGGGGCGGCAAACGGTGCCTGCATCGGGACAGCAAGGAAAACCGTACTCTTTACGGGGGACGGCAGCTTTGCGATGAACTTTAACGAGCTTGGGACAGCGGTGACGGAAGGACTGCCTGTCATTGTGGTGCTGATGGATAACGGTGTACTGGGGATGGTACGGCAGCTGCAGAGGTTTTTCAGCAACGGGCATTATTCTCAGACGACAACAAACAGAAAAACGGACTTCGTTGCATTTGCAAGGGCAATGGGGGCAGAGGGATACCGTGCGACAACAACGGAAGAAATGGCGGATGCCATGCAGAAGGCGAAGGCGGCAAAAGGGCCTGTTGTGATTGCATGCGAGATTGACCGAGAGGATATGGTATACCCGATGGTGCCTTCAAACCAATCCATTGATGAAATGATTTTGCAGGGAGGTCGGTAAGTATGAAAAAATATATGATAGGGCTTTTGGTAACGAATAAATACGGCGTGCTGACAAGAATTGCATCGCTTTTTGCGCGCAGAGGATATAATATTGATACGCTGACGGTTGGGGAAACGGTGAATCCGCAGGTTTCCCGTATGACGATTATGATTACGGGGAATGACCACGACAGAGACCAGATGATCAAGCAGCTGAGAAAGCTGCACGATGTGCATTTCGTAAAGGAAATGGTGGCGGAAAAATCGGTTTGCAGAGAGCTGGTGCTGTTAAAGGTGGCAACAGATCGCAGTAACCGACAGGAAATCATTGATGCGGCGAATGTATTCCGCAATAAGATTATTGATTATTCCACTGATGCGATTACGATGGAGCTGACAGGGGAAACGAAAAAGCTGGATGCGTTTATCGAGCTGATGAAGGAATACGGGATTCTGGAGCTGGGGCGGACAGGCGTGGTTTCGCTGAAGCGAGGGGACGAATGTCTGGACGGAACAAACAGCAGGAGTCTGAAGAAGCCGAGAGTAAGAAAAAGAAAAACAGAAGAATAAGAGAAGGGCGGTCTGCAACAGACCGCTTTTTTGTGTGCGGAGGGCGAAAAAAGACGGATATTGCAGAGGAAAAAGGGGCATCACCGACAGCGTTTGACAGGATATGCAAAGAAGAAATGGTATCTTTGTAGACAGGAATGGAAAGATACGATTTTCAGTCTGGCAAAGAGAAAGTGCAAAGGAGGATGCAGGATGCAATATCAATTTGACGGTGAAAGGGAACGCAGGGCGGAATTTGCTATGCCGAAGCGGACAAAGCAGATGGGCGGCATTGAGCAGCGGCTCAGAATCTTTGTAGAGGATTATGTATATACATATCTTTATCAATATGGAAGAAGCGGCGGCGGAGCAGAAAAGCTGGCGGCGCTGGTCGGGAAATATTATGAGCTTGAGGGGCAGAGGGTGCTTCTGATTTCGGGCGCAATACAGGCGAAGGGAACGGTGCAGGAAGGCG
>ERZ827516.3015-NODE-3015-length-11050-cov-3.407367_pt1 | contig 11050 bp, 10 predicted proteins | sample MGYA00519703_ERZ827516 | MGnify/ENA primary metagenome ERZ827516 (study PRJEB31778, sample SAMEA3449337) | human gut metagenome | biome: human gut; feature: human-associated habitat; material: faeces | place: United Kingdom | collected 2010/2012 ...
CAAGAAAGAAGATTGATAAGTTAGTTGATTCTGCAAAGGGCAACGGAGCAAAAGGTCTTGCATATATTGCAATGCATGAAGATGGAACAATTAAGTCATCATTTGCTAAGTTTATGACAGATGAGGAAATGGATAACCTTATTAAGGCTATGGATGGTCAGCCAGGCGATTTATTAGTATTTGCTGCTGACAAAAACAAGATTGTTTGGAACGTTCTTGGTGCACTTAGATTAGAATTAGCTGAACAGTTAGATTTAATTGATAAGAGCAAATTTAACTTCTTATGGGTAGTAGAATTCCCACAGTTTGAATGGTCAGATGAACAGAACAGATTCCTTGCAATGCATCATCCATTTACAATGCCTATGGATGAAGACTTGGATTATATTGAATCTGATCCGGGCAGAGTTAGGGCAAAGGCTTACGATATCGTACTTAATGGTTCAGAAATCGGTGGTGGCAGTGTTAGAATCCATCAGGCGGACGTTCAGGAAAGAATGCTTAAAGCATTAGGTTTTACAACAGAAGCAGCTCACGAACAGTTTGGATTCTTATTAGATGCATTTAAGTATGGTGTTCCACCACACGCAGGACTTGCATACGGACTTGATAGACTTGTAATGCATATGACAGGTGAAGACAACATTCGTGAAGTAATTGCATTCCCTAAGGTTAAAGATGCATCATGCTTAATGACAGAAGCACCAACAGCTGTAGATGCAAAACAGTTAGAAGAATTATCAATTGAAACAATTGATGTTGAAGAAGAAAAATAAATAATGAGAGATGTAAAGAAATAGAAACGATTATAGGAATATATAATGGTTGGCAAGGATTCACATAGCTTAATGCAAAGATAAAAGGCTGCTCAGTTGGGCAGCCTTTTGTGATGCTAGTTTAATCTTAGTCGTCTTATTTGCTCTTGCATACTGCCAACGTAGTTTGAAAGCTCATTGTATTTGTTGTTTAATTTCTCAACATCTCTTTTTAAGATATTGTAGTTGTATACAAGTTCTTTGTATGAATTTGAATTAGATGAGGCGTTATAAGTTTTATAATTGTTAGTAGTGTTGTTGTTAGGCAGATTATTTCTAGGGGTATTAGGAATTGAAGTATTGTTATTTGAGATATTATTATTTGATACATTGTAGCTTGAAGTGTTATAGTTTGTAGAATTATTTCTTAAAGAATTTTCACTCCCGGAAGTAGCATTAGTCATATTATTCAGAGAAAGATTAATTTCCTGCTTACAAATCACATTAAAATTCAAGTCGATTTCATAAATTGTATTGTCAGTTGTAACAAAAATGCAATTATTATGTACAAAAGCAGAGATATGATTTGAGCCGGATATGTTTTCGACAATACAATGTTTCTCGGTAAGATTGTCTGAACAAACTCCCATAAGTGAATTATCCAAATAAAAAACATATAATTTATTGTTGAAAACAAGTGTTGCACAAGATGTTTTAAGGCAAAGAACTTCTTGAAAACTATTTTGTGTTACTTGGGTAAGGACGAATGAATTATCTACAGAGTAGTAGGAAACAAGTGGAGAATTGACTGAATAAACATTAAAGTCTTTTTTGAAATCTTTAAAAACATAACCCTTTGAAAAAACACGACCGTTGGCTATCAGGTAAGATTTGATTTGCCGTGCTGACTGCTCGAAAATCATTGGTTGGCCGTTTTCTAATTCTATAATATGATACATAAAAACCTCCCACATTAGTTGCTATAAAAATCATATAACAAAATATGCAGGAGGTTTAAAAATTATTTCATAAAACGTTAGGTTTAAAGCACTATTATATATACAAAATGAATTAAACCTAAAGAGCTATTTATTATAAAAGGATTAGATTTAAAGTATTATTCGCTATACAAATCAATTACATCTAAAGCGCTATCCACAATATGAATAGGAATATCCTTTAAAGAATCATTTGGATATTTTAAATCAGGAACACAGATAACAGGAATGCCAGCTGCGTGTGCGGCTCGGATTCCGTTTTCTGAATCCTCAAAAATAACAGCTTCATCTTTGTTAAAAGGTGTCTTTCCAAGGGCTTTTAAGAAAATTTCCGGATTAGGTTTTGAATTTTTTACCTGGTCTCCGCCAATAATATGTTTAAAATAATTACGAATACCGGCTATATTTAAATATTTTTCAACCATAGGAGTTACTGTTGAAGAGGCAACACAACAAATTGTTCCGTTTTCCTTAAAAAACTCCAATAATTCGGGAATGCCTTTCATAATTTCCAAACCGTTTTCTTCAACATCCTTTGCAACTAATTCACGAGTTTCCTTAAATATCTGTTCGGTAGAAAAATCTTCGCCAAAGATTTTCTTGTGAACTTCTTTAACAGAAGCAAATGAGAGCCCTAATGTTTGGGTAAAATCTTCAATTCTTGAAGGATAGCCATATTTCTTATGAACCATGCTTTCAAACTTGAAAAACTGACGCTCAGTATTAAAAATCAATCCATCCATATCAAAAATTGCAACTTTTGGAATGTTCATAATAAAATTCTCCTTAGTATTTGGCTTTAAAGCTATTTAATAAGATTGCTTATAAAAAATAATAATAGTGCTGTGCATAGCAACTATTAATTACTAGTTTAAAATATCATATATGTTTGAAAAATCAAGAGGGGAAAAATAAAATATTTTATAAAAATTTAATTTTGAAAGAAATAAATGAATAAATATAATTAAAAAGCTTATTTTTTGACTTTCTTAATAGAAATAATTGTGGTAAACTTATGTTTGATAAATGTTTGACAATATACAGGAGGTACAAAATGTTTTCATTTGACGAAATTAAGAATGCAGATATTGAAATAGCAGAAGCTATGCAGGACGAAATGGACAGACAGCAGAGCCATTTGGAGCTTATTGCATCTGAAAATATAGTAAGCAAAGCAGTAATGGCAGCTATGGGAAGTCATTTAACAAATAAATATGCAGAAGGTTATCCGGGAAAGAGATATTACGGCGGATGTGAATATGTTGACGTTGTAGAGGAACTTGCAAGAGAAAGAGCAAAGAAGTTATTTGGATGCACATATGCTAATGTACAGCCACATTCAGGTGCACAGGCTAACTTAGCAGTATTTTTCGCTTTGGTTAAACCGGGAGATACAGTTATGGGAATGAGCCTTGATGCAGGTGGACATTTAACACATGGTTCAAAAGTTAATATTTCAGGTACATATTTTAATATTGTTTCTTATGGAGTAAATGAAGACGGTTATATAGATTACGATCAGGTGTTGGAAGTTGCAAAAGCTAACAAGCCTAAACTTATCGTAGCTGGTGCAAGTGCTTACCCAAGAAAGATTGATTTTAAGAAATTCAGAGAAATCGCTGACGAAGTAGGTGCTTACCTTATGGTAGATATGGCACATATTGCAGGTCTTGTAGCTACAGGACAGCATATGAGCCCAATTCCATATGCGCATGTAACAACAACTACAACTCATAAGACATTAAGAGGACCAAGAGGTGGACTTATTCTTTCAAGTGAAGAATTTGCTTTGGAACATAAGCTTAATAAGGCAGTTTTCCCAGGAATCCAGGGTGGACCATTAATGCACGTTATCGCATCTAAGGCTGTTTGTTTCAAAGAAGCTTTATCACCTGAATTCCAGCAGTATGGCAAGAACATTGTGGCAAATGCACAGGCACTTGCAAAAGGTCTTACAGACAGAGGTTTTGACCTTGTATCAGGCGGTACAGACAACCACTTAATGTTAGTAGACTTAAGAAGCAAAAACATTACAGGTAAGGAATTTGAAATTGCTCTTGATAAAGCAAACATTACATGTAACAAGAACGCAATTCCTAATGACCCACAGAAACCGGGAATTACAAGTGGTGTAAGAATTGGTACACCTGCAGTTACAACAAGAGGACTTAATGAAGCAGATATGGATGTAATAGCAGAATGCATGGCATTAATCGCTGCTGATCCGGAAGGAAACAATGAAGCAGTAAAGGCAAAAGTAAAGGCGTTAACAGACAAATATCCTTTATATGCATAAAGAAACAAAATATTAATATGACTGTTGATTAAAAAGTAGAATCAATAGTGTTGTAAAATCCTTACAGTAAAAGGACTGATTGGTCTTGCGAGCTGTAAGGATTTTGTTTTTTATGGAATATGTTTCCTGTATAATTCCCCAATTTTTGGAAATAATGTAATGGATTAGATTTACAGGGGGAGTTATGAAAAGTGATTTTGTAAAATGTGGTATTTTAGGTTGGTGTATTGAAATTATATGGACAGCCTTTCATGGAATAAAAAGCAAAAATAATAAATTCATTGGTTATACGTCAATAATTATGTTTCCCATATATGGCTTGGCATCAGTTATAAAGCCAATAAGCCTTAAGTTAAAGAAAATGAAAATGCCTACAATAATCAGGGGGATAGTTTATTCAATAGGAATTTTTATGGTAGAATTAATTACAGGAAGTATTCTTAAGAAAACAAATAATTGTCCGTGGGATTATAGCGATAAAAAGTACAACATAAACGGTGTGATTAGAATTGATTATGCGCCGCTGTGGTGCATTGTAGGTGTTATTTTTGAAAAAATGCTTAACTCAAAAGAGTGCAGGAAATAGAGCAAAGCAAAAAAATAGAAAATAAAAATCTTCCAAACAGTATATTTAAACAGGCTTGGAAGATTATATAAATTTATTATTTAAAGAATTTTATAATATTGTCCATTCTGGAAGTCATTGACTGGAATAGTAAATCAACAATAGTAACGGCAACCATTGATTCAACAACAACTACAGCTCTAGGAACAATAATAGGATCGTGACGACCTTTTATATTGATATCAATATTTTCCATAGATTTATTTACTGTCTGCTGTGTCATTGCAATAGAAGGAGTAGGCTTGATTGCGGCTCTAAGAACAATAGGTGAGCCGTCGCTTATGCCACCAAGAACCCCTCCGGCATGGTTTGATGTTTTTGAAATATGACCATTTTCAACTTTAAAACCATCATTATCTTTAGAACCTGTAGATGTGGCAACTGCAAAACCATCACCAATCTCAATACCTTTAACAGCACCGATGGACATAATTGCTTTTGCAAGGTTAGCATCTAACTTATCAAAAACAGGTTCACCTACACCTGTTGGCATTCCGGCTACAACACATTCGATAATACCACCAACGGAATCCATTTCAGCCATTTTCTCTTTAAGCATATCACCTGCAAGTTTAGCAGCGTTGCTATCAGGCATATACATAGGATTCTTCTGAATTTCGTCTTTATTAAAATTATTGTAATTTATAGATACGTTACCGATAGATTTAGAATAAGTCATAATGGAAATATTAAGTGATTCTAAAATCTTAGAAGCAATGGCGCCTGCGGCAACTCTTCCTATAGTTTCGCGACCTGATGAACGTCCGCCACCGCGATAATCTCTGAAACCATATTTTTCATCAAAAGTGTAATCAGCGTGTCCCGGTCTGTAGCATTCTGCAATCTGTGAGTAATCAGCAGAATGATGATCTTTATTGTGTACAACCAAAGAAATAGGAGTGCCGGTAGTTTTTCCTTCAAAAATACCAGACAAAATCTCGACCTTGTCATCTTCGTTACGCTGTGTAGTGTATGCAGACTGTCCCGGCTTTCTTCTGTCAAGAAAAAACTGAATGTCTTCTTCACAAAGAGGAACTCCTGCAGGGCAACCGTCAACTACAACGCCAACAGCCTTTCCATGAGATTCTCCCCAAGTTGTTATTTTAAAAATGTTACCATATGTTGAACCAGCCATTTTAACCTCCGTAAATAAAATCCGTAAAAATTTTTGCCTTTCACGATTATAACAAGGAATAGGGATAATAGCAAATTGAAAATATCTGCTTGCGTTAATACTAATAAAATAATATAATAATACAATGCGTTAAAAAAATGAAATCAATGAGGTGTTTTATGTTTAAGGTTTTAGCAAAAGATGGAAATGCAAAACGAGGCGAATTTACAACAGTTCATGGCAAGATTCAGACACCGGTTTTTATGAATGTAGGAACAGCGGCTGCAATTAAAGGTGCAGTAGCTGCAGAAGACTTAAAGACAATTAAGACACAGGTAGAATTATCTAATACATATCACCTTCATGTTAGACCGGGTGATAAGATTGTTAAGAAGTTAGGCGGTCTTCATAAATTTATGAATTGGGACAGACCCATTCTTACGGATTCAGGCGGATTTCAGGTGTTCTCTCTTGCAGGACTTAGAAAAATAAAAGAAGAAGGTGTATACTTTAATTCACATGTAGACGGAAGAAAGATTTTTATGGGGCCTGAGGAAAGTATGCAGATTCAGTCAAACTTAGCTTCAACTATAGCTATGGCTTTTGATGAATGTCCTTCAAGTGTTGCATCAAGACAGTATATTGAAAATTCTGTTGCAAGAACTACAAGATGGCTTGAAAGATGTAAGAAAGAAATGAACAGACTTAACGGTTTGGAAGATACGATTAATAAGAATCAATTATTGTTTGGTATTAATCAGGGTGGTATTTATGCTGATATCCGTATTGAACAGGCCAAGGCTATAGCTGATATGGATTTGGATGGATATGCCATAGGTGGTCTGGCTGTAGGTGAAAGCCACGAGGAAATGTATAGAATTATTGAAAGTGTTGAACCTCATCTTCCAAAGGATAAGCCAATATATTTAATGGGAGTAGGTACTCCGGCTAATATACTTGAAGCAGTAGAACGTGGTGTGGATTTCTTTGATTGTGTTTACCCATCAAGAAACGGTCGCCATGGACATGTATATACTAATGCCGGTAAGTTGAATTTGTTTAATGCAAAGTATGAAACAGATTCAAGACCAATAGAAGAAGGTTGTGAGTGTCCTGCATGTAAGTATCACTCAAGAGCATATATCAGACATCTTCTTAAAGCTAAGGAGATGTTAGGCATGCGCTTATGCGTCTTGCATAATTTGTATTTTTATAATACAATGATGGAGGAAATAAGAGATGCCATTGAGGCAGGAAACTATGCCGAATATAAAGCTAAGAAATTAGAAGGCTTTAAAGAAAATGACAAGAAATAGGAGGAACGAACAATGCCAATTTTAGCAGCAGGTTCTCAGGCAGCAAGCTGGGGAATAATGGTCCTTTATGTAGTATTAATTATTGGATTTATGTATTTCCTTGCTATTAAGCCACAGAAGAAACAGGAAAAGAAACAGAAAGAAGTTATGGATGCAGTTGCAGTAGGCGATAGCATTTTAACAACAAGTGGATTTTACGGAATGGTTATTGATGTAACAGATGATACAGTTATCGTTGAATTTGGTGGAAACAAGAACTGCCGTATTCCAATGCAGAAATCAGCTATTGTAGATGTAGAAAAAGCTGAATAGTTACTATGATATAAATACAATAATATTAAAGCTTGAAGTAAAGGTGTTTATGAGATTTAAGGTCTATAAACATCTTTTTTCTGTTTTGGCTATGTTGATGATGTCACTTGGAATGGCATTCTTCTCAATAAGAAAAATCAAGCGATAATATAGTGTTATATTATAAAAAGAAGGCAATGGTGAACTTGTAAAGGCAAGGCTGTTGCCTTCTTTTAGTTTATTCTTTTAGCAAAACTGTTACGGAAACATTATTTAAGAAAGAAAACAAGTATGAAAAATAGAAAAAATAAAGTAGAATGTTTATTATAAATTATGAACCAGGTTAAATTTAATCAAGAAATATATTATATATGTAGGTTGATAAAATATATCATTTACGATATAATTTAAGAATTAGCGTAGACTTTTGTACTTAATTATGCAGAAGCTACTTCTTATTAATCACGATAGAAAAGAGGATACATGATGAATTTTAATGTTGCAGTAATTCCCGGTGATGGAATTGGACCAGAGATTGTAAGAGAAGCACAGAAGGTTCTTGATGCTGTTGGAACTAAGTTTGGTCATGTCTTCAACTATACAGAAGTGGATATGGGCGGGGTGTCAATTGACAAGCACGGAGTTCCACTTACAGATGAAGCATTAGCCACAGCACAGAAAAGTGACGCAGTCCTTCTTGGTGCCGTAGGTGGTGTCGTCGGAAAAGACAGTTGGTACGAACTTCCACCTAACCTTAGACCGGAGGCAGGACTACTTGCCATAAGAAAAGGACTTAATCTTTTTGCTAACCTTAGACCTGCATATCTTTACAAAGAATTAAAGGGTGCCTGTCCATTGAAGGAAGAGGTAGCAGATGCCGGTTTTGACATGATTATTGTTAGAGAGTTAACAGGTGGTCTTTATTTTGGAGAAAGAAAGACTGAAGAAGTTGACGGCGTGCTTACAGCAACAGATACTTTAACATATAATGAGAACGAAATTAGACGTATTGCAAAGAAAGCTTTTGAAATTGCAATGAAGAGAAGAAAGAACGTAATAAGTGTTGACAAGTCTAACGTGCTTGACTCTTCAAGATTATGGGATAAGGTTGTAAATGAAGTGGCAAAGGATTATCCTGAGGTTACATTAACACATATGTTAGTAGATAACTGTGCAATGCAGTTAGTTAAGGATCCGGCACAGTTTGATGTTGTTGTAACAGAGAATATGTTTGGGGATATCCTTTCAGATGAAGCTAGTATGATTACAGGATCAATTGGAATGTTATCATCAGCCAGTCTTAGAGAAGATAAGTTTGGACTTTATGAACCAAGCCACGGTGCTGCACCTGATATTGCAGGTCAGAACAAGGCTAACCCTATAGCAACAATTCTTTCAGCAGCTATGATGCTGAGATACTCATTTGATCTTGATAAGGAAGCAGATGCAGTTGAAAAGGCAGTTGAGAAAGTGTTAGAAGACAATATCAGAACAGTTGATATTATGTCAGACGGAATGACACTTGTTGGCTGTAAAGAGATGGGTGACGAGATAGTAAACAGACTTTAATAAAGTCACTTCATATGATTTTAGATTTTATAGACTATAATAGATAGACCGATTTTAGGAGGAAATAAGATGAAGAGTGATGCAGTAAAGAAAGGACTTCAGCAGGCTCCACACAGATCATTGTTTAATGCTCTGGGTATGACAGAAGAAGAAATGGAAAGACCATTAGTTGGTATTGTATGTTCATATAATGAAATCGTTCCGGGACATATGAACCTTGATAAGATTGCTAATGCAGTAAAGATGGGTGTTGCCATGGCAGGTGGTACACCAATTATGTTCCCAGCTATTGCCGTATGTGACGGTATTGCAATGGGACATGAAGGAATGAAATATTCTCTTGTAACAAGAGATTTGATTGCAGATTCAACAGAATGTATGGCTAAGGCTCACCAGTTTGATGCTTTAGTTATGATTCCTAACTGTGATAAGAATGTACCGGGATTATTAATGGCTGCAGCAAGAGTAAATGTGCCAACAGTATTTGTTTCAGGAGGACCAATGCTTGCAGGACATGTTGGAGGACATAAGACCAGTCTTTCATCAATGTTTGAAGCAGTAGGTGCCAATGCTGCCGGCAAGATGTCTCTTGAAGAATTAAATGAATATGAATGTAAGGCTTGTCCAACATGTGGTTCATGTTCAGGTATGTACACAGCTAACTCAATGAACTGTCTTACAGAAGCATTGGGTATGGGACTTAAGGGTAACGGAACAATCCCTGCTGTATATTCAGAAAGATTAAAACTTGCTAAGCATGCAGGTATGGCAGTAATGGAATTATACAGAAAGAATATCAGACCTCGACATTATGACAAAAGATGCTATTTAAAATGCATTAACAGTAGATATGGCACTTGGTTGTTCAACAAACAGTATGCTTCATTTACCTGCTATTGCACATGAAGTAGGATTTGATTTTGATATTTCATTTGCTAATGAAATCAGTGAAAAAACACCTAACCTTTGCCATTTGGCTCCGGCAGGTCCTACATATATGGAAGACCTTAATGAAGCAGGCGGTGTTTATGCGGTAATGAATGAATTAAGAGAACTTGGTCTTTTACATGAAGATTGTATTACTGTAACAGGAAATACAATTGGAGAAAATATTAAAGATTGTGAAAACAAGAATCCACAGGTTATCAGACCTCTTGATAACCCATATAGTAAAACAGGTGGTCTTGCAGTATTAAAAGGAAATCTTGCACCTGATGGCAGCGTTGTAAAACGTTCAGCAGTTGTAGATGAAATGATGGTTCATAAAGGACCTGCAAGAGTATTTGAATGCGAAGAAGATGCTATTGTAGCAATAAAGGGCGGAAAGATTGTACCTGGTGATGTTGTAGTTATCAGATATGAAGGACCTAAGGGTGGCCCTGGAATGAGAGAAATGTTAAATCCTACATCAGCAATTGCAGGTATGGGACTTGGTTCATCAGTGGCTCTTATTACTGACGGACGTTTCTCTGGTGCTTCAAGAGGAGCTTCTATCGGACATGTATCTCCTGAAGCTGCAGTAGGTGGACCTATTGCTTTAGTAGAAGAAGGAGACATTATTAAGATTAATATTCCTGAAATGACTCTTGAACTTGATGTTTCTGATGAAGTTCTTGCAGAAAGAAGAAAGAACTGGACACCAAGAGAACCAAAGGTTACAACAGGTTATTTGGCAAGATATGCATCTATGGTTACATCAGGTAACAGAGGAGCAATTCTTGCAATCGATAAATAAGACAAGGGAGAGGACAAGATTATGGAATTAAACGGTTCACAAATAGTAATAGAATGTTTAAAAGAACAGGGTGTTGATACAGTATTTGGTTATCCGGGTGGAACAATCCTTAACATCTATGATGAAATGTATAAGCACTCAGATGAAATTACACATATATTAGTATCCCATGAACAGGGGGCAGCTCATGCAGCCGACGGATATGCCCGTTCAACAGGGAAAGTTGGAGTTTGTATGGCAACATCAGGACCTGGTGCAACTAACTTGGTTACAGGTATTGCAACAGCATATATGGATTCAGTTCCATTGGTTGCTATTACAGCTAATGTTGCCAAGTCAGGACTTGGAAAA
>ERZ827516.3019-NODE-3019-length-11030-cov-3.175945_pt1 | contig 11030 bp, 10 predicted proteins | sample MGYA00519703_ERZ827516 | MGnify/ENA primary metagenome ERZ827516 (study PRJEB31778, sample SAMEA3449337) | human gut metagenome | biome: human gut; feature: human-associated habitat; material: faeces | place: United Kingdom | collected 2010/2012 ...
TCTGCAGTCAAAGAGTTAGAGGATGGCGGCTGGGTATACAACGAAGATGGTTCTGATTACTCAGGTTCCGGAATCCGTTATAAGAAATTAGACGATGGTACTTACATGCCGTTAGTCATCGAGTGGTTCTCTTCTGAGAATAACTCTGTATCTGACCTGCTTGTAACTTCCTTACAGCAGAACCCGGATGTAGAAGCAGCAGGTATGAAGATACGGGTTCTCCGTTGATCAACCAGACTGTTGGTACTTTCACAGACTTACTGACCTATTACTATGATAACTCAACGGAGAACCCATATCAGATGTTCAACTTAGCAAGTGGTTTCGGTAACCCTTATGATGTTGCATTCCAGTATGAGCCGGGCTCTTCTAACAACACCAACGCATTAGAGGGCGAAGAAGGACAGAAACTGTATGATCTTGCACTTGCCATGAATCATACAGAAGAAGGTGATGATGAGGCTTATGCAAAAGCATGGTTCGATTTCATCGCTGACTGGAATGATGAGCTTCCTGAGATTCCGCTGTACTCCAATGATTATCATGACTTCTTCACATCAAAATTACATGATTTTGAAGAAGATGGATACAACTGGGATGCAACAAACGCAATTCTGTATGCAAACATGGAGTAATTGATTCTGATTAGAATATTTCATTTCAATGTAATATTTTATTCCATGTGAAATTTTACCGGTATGTGGCGTGGGGCATAAGTCCCGCGCCCATGCGGTATATATTCCGGCAAATTCTTTGATCGTTTCTTTTGGAATGGGATCAAAGGGGCATGTCAGGATTTTGTTCCTAAGGAAACGAAGAAGAAAAATCAAATGAAGGTTGGTTAAATTATGTTAAAGTACGTTGGGAAAAGAATTTTATATATGATAGGGGTATTCTTTGTAGTATCCATTATCCTTTTTGTACTGTTTAATAACGTACCTGGTGACCGTGCTCTTAATCAGGTGCAGAACTTAAGAGGTAAAGTCTCCGATGAGACATTCCAGCTCCGCTATCAGGAAGCGAGAGAAAAATTAGGATTAGACGATCCGATTCCAGTCCGCTATGTAAAATGGATGGGAAACTTGTTAAAAGGTGATCTTGGATATTCTTCCTTCTACAAAAAAGATGTGAAAGACTGTCTCTCTACACCACTGTTAAACACGATACAGATCAATATCGTATCCACGATACTCGCATTGGCGATCACGATACCGCTCGGTATTCACTGTGCGGTCAGAAAATTTTCTAAATTTGACAATACGGTACAGGTGCTGACAATTGTCGGCTACAGCATGCCTCAATATATAGTTGCACTGGTATTTATTTTTGTTTTTGCCGTAAAACTCGGCTGGTTCCCGATCAGTGGCATGAATACGCCAAACTTCCAGGGAACAGGAGTGGCATTCGTGCTTGACCGTCTCCACTATCTGGCACTTCCGGTCATCGTTATGACGGTTGCAGCGTTAGGAAGTATGACACGTTATGTCCGTGCGGCAATGATCGACGCACTTCGTATGGATTATATCCGTACTGCAAGAGCAAAAGGTTTGAAGGAAAAGGTTGTTATTTATTCCCACGCATGGAGAAATGCACTTCTTCCGGTCATCACATTGATCATCAGCTGGTTCATGAGTATTTTCATGGGTTCGATCGTTATCGAGCAGATTTTCCAGTTGAATGGTATCGGTAAAATGTATTATGTCGGACTGATGAATCAGGATTATGATATGGCATTGGCAGTCAACATGCTCTACTGTATCATCACACTGCTCAGCAACCTGATCACAGACTTAAGCTACGGTCTGGTAGATCCGCGTGTACGCATTGATAAGTAGGAGGAACGAAAAACATGAAGATGCTCAAACACCTTTTTGGAAAAAGGGATAAAGAACTCGATGTATTACAGGAAGAAGCGCTTCAGAGTCCGCTCCGTACGGTTGTGAGGAATTTTACCTCAAACAGACTTGCGTTTGGCGGCCTGATCGTATTTTTGGTTATTTTCCTGATCGTACTGATCGGACCGGTCTTTAACCCGATCGACTTAAGTGAAAAAGAAGAGACACAGATCAATGTCGCTCCGGGACTGAATATGATGAAAGTGCCGGATGGTTTAAAAGGAAATGTAAAAGAGATTTCCACGGGTGCAACATTCAGCGTGGGCGTTGACAATGACGGAAAAGTCTATGTCTGGGGTTACACCAAGATCAGTAACAAGATCGACATTGCAAAGAAGATGCCAAAGCAGAAAGAAATGGGAAAAGTGGTATCTGTATCTGCAGGATTTGACCATGTCATGGCACTCAATGAAGATGGAGAGCTTTTCATCTGGGGTAGTGACCGTATGGGACAGTGTCAGATTCCGATGGAAGTAAAACATGAAAAGATCAAACAGATCGCAGCCGGTTATCAGATTTCCTATGTGTTAACGGAAGGCGGCGAAGTAATCGCATGGGGAAATGAAAACTTAAATGATGTGCGCCTGACAAGAAGAAACGGTAACAGCCACATTGCAAAGATCTCTGTTGCCAATACAACTTTAATGGCGCTTACAGATGATGGCGAGATCAGACATTTAGGAAGCCAGAAATCCGATATCTCCAATATTCCGGAAGACCTTGGAAAAGCGAAAGATATCGTGACAACCTCCGATGCCTGTGTGGCATTGTTAGAGGATGGCTCTCTTAGAATCTGGGGAAAAGCCAACAAGAGTGAGAAAGAGATTCCGGAAATGGATGGAGAGATCGTTTCCATGTTTGCCGGAAGATATCATATTACAACACTGACAGATAAAGGAACTGTTTACTCCTGGGGAAGCAATGCAAAACACCAGACAGATGTTCCAAAAGCAGCAAAAGATGTGACTGCTATCTATGGCGGTACTTACCAGAATTATGCAGTGACCAAATCCGGCGATGTAGTAACCTGGGGATTAAAAGGTTATCTGCTCGGAAGCGATGAACTTGGACGTGACGTATTCACGCGTATCTTAAACGGTGGACGTATGACCATGACGATCGGTGCGATCTCTGTTATCATTTCCACGATCATCGGTATCATCGTCGGTGGTGTGTCCGGTTTCTTCGGAGGCTGGGTAGATATCGTGTTACAGCGTATCACAGAGATCGTTGCATGTCTTCCGTTCCTGCCGATGGCGATGATCTTAACATCTATTATCGGAAACAGTATGACAGAGAGCGCAAGGATTGCCCTGATCATGGTGATCCTCGGTATATTAAGCTGGCCGAGCCTTGCAAGACTTGTCCGTGCACAGGTGCTTGCCGAGCGTGAGCAGGAGTTTGTAACCGCTGCAAATGCGATGGGTGTAAAACGTTCCGTGATCGTATTTAAGCATATTATTCCGAATGTTATTTCGGTTATCATCGTATCCGCAACGCTTGATTTTGCATATTGTATGCTGACAGAGTCGACATTGTCCTTCTTAGGATTCGGTGTAAAACTGCCGCGTCCTACCTGGGGAAATATGTTAAACGGCTGCGTAAGTTCCGTTGTTATCCAGAATTACTGGTGGAGATGGGTATTCCCGGCTATCATGTTAGGTATCTGCGTAATCTGTATCAATATGGTCGGCGACGGTCTGCGTGATGCCATCGACCCGAAATCAAATGAGCGTTAAAGGAGGAAACACAAAATGGCTTTATTAGAGATTCATGACCTGCATACCTTCTTTAAAACGAAAAAGGGTATTGTAAAGGCAGTAAACGGTGTTTCTTACTCGGTAGAACCGGGAAAGACACTTGGTGTTGTAGGTGAGAGTGGAAGCGGTAAGAGCGTTTCCGCCATGAGTATTTTAAAATTATTAGACGGCAACGGCTATATCGACAGCGGCGAGATCATTTTTGACGGTAAAAATCTTGCAGACGTATCTGTAAAAGATATGTGTAAGATCCGTGGAAATGAGATTTCTGTTATTTTCCAGGAGCCGATGACCAGCTTAAACCCGATTTTTACTGTAGAGCGTCAGCTTTCCGAGCCGTTTATCATTCATCAGGGAATGAATAAAAACGAGGCAGCCGAGAAAGTGGTTGAGATGTTAAAGGATGTACGAATCCCGAATCCGGAAGCGGTTGCCAAACAGTATCCGCATCAGCTTTCCGGTGGTATGCGCCAGCGTGTCATGATCGCCATGGCACTTGCCTGCCGACCGAAACTGTTGATTGCCGATGAGCCGACGACTGCACTTGATGTAACGATCCAGGCGCAGATCTTAAAATTAATGAATGATCTGAAAAAAGAGAAAGGAACATCCATTCTCTTTATCACACATGATCTTGGTGTTATCAACGAGATGGCAGACGATGTCGCTGTTATGTACTGTGGTCAGGTTGTGGAAAAAGCTCCGGTGCGCAGCATTTTTGGGGATAACTCCTACCTGCATCCGTATACGGAAGGACTGCTTTACTCTATCCCGCGTCTTGATACACCGACCGGAATCCGCTTAGAGGCGATTCCGGGTGCCGTACCGCATCCGCTGGACCTTCCGAAGGGATGTAAATTTGCACCGCGCTGTAAATATGCAACGGACAAGTGCCGTGAGATGGAACCGGAACTGAATGAGGTAGAACCGGGACATATGGTACGCTGCTTTTATCCGAAGAAAGGGGAAAGAAACTAATGAGTGACGAGAACAAGGTATTACTGCGCGTTTCGAATTTAAAACAGTATTTCCCGATCGGAAAAAAGAAGATGGGAAAACCACAGTCATTTGTAAAGGCAAATGATGGAATCAGTTTAAATATTTACGAAGGCGAGACATTTGGTCTGGTAGGTGAGAGTGGATGTGGAAAATCCACATTCGGACGTACGCTGTTACAGCTTTACCGTCAGACCGGCGGACGCACCGTATATTACGGACGTACCGTTGAAGATTTTGATTTAAAATATGTCGAGGAGATCTTTAAGAATCTTCCGGATAAAAAGAAAAAATGTGAGGAACTTTTAGATAAAGTAAAAAAATTAGAGGCTGACTATGCAAAAATGCCGGAGGGCACTGAGGAAGAAAAGATTGCTAAGAAGGTAGCCGGACAGCACCTTGCCGAGATGGAGAGCGAGGCAGACAACGATCTTTTGGATATCACAGCTCTGATTGGTGGACTTTATACGTTAGATGAGACTGCACTTGCAGAGGCAGGCCGTCATTATCTCGCAGAGTATCTTGCCATGAAAGAGATCCGAAAGATCAATGCACAGGCAGACGAGTTTGAGAAGAACGGAAAATCTGCGAAAGCCGGGGAAGTAAAGAAAAAGATTCCGGAGCTTCAGAAAAAAGTACAGGCTGAGTTAGCAGAGATCGATAAGATCCGTGACAACTGCAAAAAGGATGAAGATTTTGAAAAATATGAGGTACAGAAGGACGACGGCATCAATCTTGCAAACTTAACCGATGCAGAGATGCGTTATTTACGCCGTGATCTTCAGCTTATTTTCCAGGATCCATATTCATCCTTAAACCCGCGTATGACCGTAGGACAGATCATCGGCGAGGGACTGATGGCGCACAATATCTTCAAAAAAGGTGATCCGAAGATGCAGGATTATATCATGGAGATCATGGAGAAGTGTGGACTTGCGTCCTATTTTATTCATCGTTATCCGCATCAGTTCTCCGGTGGACAGAGACAGCGAATCGGTATTGCGCGTTCTCTTGCAGTACATCCGAAGTTTGTTGTCTGTGATGAGGCGGTATCTGCACTGGATGTTTCCATTCAGTCACAGATCATTAACCTTCTGTTAGACTTAAAAGAGCAGAATAATTTAACCTATCTGTTCATTTCCCATGACCTTTCTGTTATCAAATACATCAGTGACAGAATCGGTGTAATGTATCTGGGAAATATGATGGAACTTTCGGATACGGAGCATCTGTTTGCACATCCGTACCATCCATATACAGAGGCATTACTTTCTGCGATCCCTACAACGGATGTGGACGGCAGGAAAGAGACGATCATTCTTGAGGGAGATATCCCAAGCCCGATCAATCCGCCAAAAGGATGTAAGTTCCATACAAGATGCCGTTACTGTACGGAGATCTGTAAGAATGTTACACCGCAGTTTGAAGAGGTAGAACCGGGGCATTTTGTTGCATGTCATCATAAATTAGGTGTGCCGGAAGAAAAATAGTTATTGTCTGCACTATAGATGTGAACAGCAGCAAAAAATAAAAATAGATACAAATTGACAGATGATAAGAGCTGGCTTAAACTGGAAACGTAGTGTTTTTAGTGAGAGTGAGCTCTTATTTTATAAGTAAGAAATGGAGAGTTTTATGTTATTTCAGAGAAAAATAGATGGAGCAATGAAAAAACTGCATGAGGGCAGTGATGCTGCGGAGGAAGAACGCAGAAAAGAAGCGGGGGAGCCGTATGAGGAGATGGAACGTCCGGAACTGGAAAAGGGGGATATGCCTGCAATGATCATCGCAGCATTTATCACATTCATACCGGTTGCCATTTTAGTGCTTGGAATGATTCTTGTGGCAGGATATTTCCTGTTACACTGACTGGCAGGAGACCACCGGCGCAGACAAAGATTACTGTGTTAAAACCAGGCGGGAGTTTGAAGGGGGAGAGAAAATTGCTATTTGGGGATAATGAGCAGAAAAAGAAACAAAAGGAACAGCGCAGCAGGGAAAAGGAATGGAAGGGGAAACTGACTGGTGCCGGGATGGAAAAGGGAGCTGCCGGTGAACTGGCAAAAATAATAACTGAGGCACAGAGGTCAGGAGAAAGTCTTCAGGAAGACTATAAAACATCAAGGGAACATTTAGAACGTGCACAGCGTAAGATAGAACTTTTACTGGATGAAATGACGGAGGAACCGGAACGGGATGTAAAAAAAAGCCTGGATTCTTTGATCGTGGATTTAGATCATGTTTATCACATATGTTCGATCCGGGAGGACGATCCGGATTACGGTTCAACGGTAAAGTGTTTAAAGACGGCATCATCGGAGCTTGGAATGCCGGATGCAAAGATCAGCACACTTATGCTGCGCAGCGAGCTGGAAAACATACAGGCAGTGTTAAAGGATGCTGCGGCATGGGAAGCACCGGATTTTTTTGCACTTGCATTTTATTTGATTCGTGAAGAGAAAGATACACTTGCTGATATGGAAAATGGACAGCGCAATCAGTTCCTTTCGGATTATCTGAAGGAAAATTTTACGGACCGTTATGCAGACAGCATCGAAGCAGCAGGGTTAAAAGAGGATATGGATGCTTTTATTCGTATGATTCATGCTATATATAACTAAAAGTTATGAAACATGTCACTTTGTATAATTATGATTAAAATCCATCAAGAATTTAGGTGAATCTGAATATTGTGCAAAGTGTATATTTTTGCTATTATTGCAACAACAAGTTTCAGAGCTTTCGCAAATGTATGAAATATCATGACAATATAAGGTGCGGAAGATGAATGGAGGAAAAAGTGTGAAAAATTACATTTTTCACACACAAGATTTGTGCTCGAACACAAACTTGTGATGCCCTGAAAAATGGGCAGGAATGGAGGCTATTATGAAAAAGGCGGTAAGTATGTTTTTAACAGCAGCACTGGCAGTAAGTTGTCTGGCAGGCTGTGGCAGTTCAGCAGGAAACACATCAACAGGCAATGCATCTGCAGGAGCAGACAGCAGCGCATCAGACGACAGTGCAGCAGACGGTTCTGTATTTAAGATCGGAAGCATCGGACCGACAACCGGTGATGCAGCAATTTACGGAAACGCAGTTATGAACGCAGCACAGATGGCAGTGGATGAGATCAATGCAGCTGGCGGTGCAAACGGATATCAGCTTGCATTCAAAGCAGAGGATGATCAGAACGATGCAGAGAAATCCGTCAATGCATATAACTCATTAAAAGACTGGGGTATGCAGATCTTAATGGGAACTGTTACAACCACACCTTGTGTAGCAGTTGCAGACAAGACAGCAGAGGATGGTATGTTTGAGATTACACCATCCGCATCATCCACAGATGTTATCACAAACGATAATGTATTCCAGGCATGCTTTACAGACCCGAACCAGGGTACAGCTTCTGCACAGTACATTGCAGACAACAATTTAGGAACAAAAGTTGCAGTCATCTATGACAGTTCGAGCGTATATTCTTCCGGTATCGAAGCTACTTTCGTGGAAGAGGCACAGAATAAAGGACTTGAGGTTGTAGCTGAGGAAGCGTTTACAGCAGATTCCAAGACAGATTTTTCCACACAGCTTCAGAAAGCGCAGTCTGCAGGCGCTGACTTAGTATTCTTACCGATTTACTATACAGAGGCATCTATCATTTTAACCCAGGCAAACGGTATGGGTTATGAGCCGGCTTTCTTCGGTGTTGATGGTATGGACGGAATCCTTGGCGTTGAGAACTTTGATACATCTTTAGCGGAAGGTGTTATGTTATTAACTCCATTCGCTGCAGATGCAGATGATGAGAAAACAAAAGCATTTGTTTCCACATTCAAAGAGAAATATGGCGATGTTCCAAACCAGTTCGCAGCAGATGCTTACGATGCAATCTATGTTATCAAAGCAGCTATCGAGCAGGCAGGTGCAACACCGGATATGAGTGCTTCTGATCTGGGCACTGCATTAACCGGAGCAATGACATCGATCTCTGTAGATGGATTGACAGGTGAGGGAATGACATGGCAGGCAACCGGAGAGGTCAGCAAGGCTCCTAAGGCAGTAGTGATCAAAGATGGTGCTTACGCAGCAATGTAAATGAAATAAAAAATAAATAGTTATTTTATAAGGAAAGAAAGGGGTTGTTTGCAGACGAAGCTGTCGCAGTCAGCCCCTTTTATACTTATGACAGAATATTTTTAAACGTCACATTGTGGCGTTTTTTGAAACAAAAAGATTGTATACAAGTATTTCAAATGGTATAATAAAAAAATCAATGTATTAACGTTATAAAGTAAGAATGGAGGATTGTTATGAATTTCTTATCTTACCTGATCAATGGTATCAGTCTTGGAAGCGTCTATGCGATCATTGCACTGGGATATACCATGGTATACGGTATCGCAAAGATGTTAAACTTTGCACATGGAGATGTTATCATGATCGGCTGTTATGTGGTATTCCTTGCCATGAACGGTCAGGGATGGCCGCCACTTGTGGCAGTTGTTCTGTCTGTTATTGTTTGTACGGTTCTTGGTATCGTCATCGAAAAAATTGCTTACAAACCACTCAGACGTGCTACCCCGCTTGCCGTATTGATTACAGCGATCGGTGTCAGCTACTTTTTACAGAATGCCGCACTGTTATTATTCGGTGCAGACACAAAGTCCTTTACAAATGTTGTAACACTGCCGTCCTTAAAACTTGCAGGTGGAAGTCTTACAATCTCAGGAACCACGATCGTGACGGTTCTTGCCTGTGTCGTCATCATGGCTGGTCTGATGATTTTTATCAAAAAAACAAAAGCCGGACAGGCGATGCTTGCTGTTTCTGAGGATAAAGATGCAGCACAGCTGATGGGTGTGAATGTCAATGCAACAATTTCACTGACCTTTGCAATTGGCTCCGGGCTTGCGGCAATCGCAGGTGTGCTGTTCTGCTCCGCATATCCTACACTGACTCCTTATACAGGTTCCATGCCTGGTATCAAAGCATTTACCGCAGCGGTATTCGGAGGAATCGGTTCTATTCCGGGAGCACTGATTGGTGGTATCCTGCTTGGTATCATTGAGATCTTAGGACGTGCTTATATTTCGTCCCAGTTGTCAGATGCAATCGTGTTTGCAGTGCTGATCATTGTACTGCTTGTAAAACCGACCGGTATTCTTGGAAAACAGATCCACGAAAAAGTATAAGGTCAGATTGGAGTAATGATATGTCAAAATTAAATGTAAAATCAATGAAAAAAAGTACATTAGACCATCTGATTACCTTTGCGATGGTAATTGTGGCCTATCTTATCGTCCAGATACTGATTGCAGCAGGAGTGTTGTCCTCCCTGATGCAGGGACTTTTAGTGCCGATGTGTACATATTCTATTGTAGCAATTGGATTAAATCTCTGTGTCGGTTATTTGGGAGAACTTAGTATCGGACATGCGGGATTTATGTGTGTTGGCGCATTTTCAAGTGCATTTGCAACAAAGCTTTTACAGGATGTGATCCCAAACCAGATTCTGCTGTTTATCATCGTTTTAATTATCGGAACCGCTGTAGCAGCATTTTTCGGATTCCTGATCGGTATCCCGGTACTGCGCTTAAGAGGTGACTATCTTGCAATCGTAACGCTTGCATTTGGTGAGATCATCAAAAACGTGATCAACGTACTTTATATCGCAAAAGATACCGATGGTTTTCATTTTGCGATTTCAAACGGAAATGCAATCAAACTTTCCGATGAGGGAGAGTGGCTGATCAATGGTGCAAAAGGAATTGCAAAGATTCCGCACTTATCCAGCTTTACCGCCGGCGTGATTATGATTCTGATCTGTCTTTTCATTGTATATCATCTGGTAAATTCCAGAAGCGGACGTGCCATCATGGCGATCCGTGATAACCGTATTGCAGCTGAATCGGTTGGTATTAACATTACAAAATTTAAATTGATGGCATTTACGATCTCTGCAGCGATCGCGGGAGCAGGCGGTGTTTTATATGCGCACAATCTGTCTACTGTTACAGCGACACCTGCAAACTTTGGTTACAACATGTCGATCATGATCCTTGTATTTGTTGTATTAGGCGGTATGGGAAGCTTCCGCGGTTCGATCATTGCGGCTGTGATCCTGACATTGCTGCCGGAGGTACTGCGTGGACTCTCCGATTATCGTATGCTGATTTATTCCATCGTACTGATCGCAATGATGCTCTTTAACTGGGCACCGAAATGTATTGAGTTCAGACAGCGGGTAGCTGCAAAACTGAAAAAGAACACAAAGAAAGGAGTACAGTAACATGAGTTTATTGGAAGTAAAAAATCTTGGTATCTCCTTTGGCGGTCTGCGTGCAGTAGACGGATTTCATATTTCGATTGAAAAAGG
>ERZ827516.3021-NODE-3021-length-11015-cov-3.161588_pt1 | contig 11015 bp, 12 predicted proteins | sample MGYA00519703_ERZ827516 | MGnify/ENA primary metagenome ERZ827516 (study PRJEB31778, sample SAMEA3449337) | human gut metagenome | biome: human gut; feature: human-associated habitat; material: faeces | place: United Kingdom | collected 2010/2012 ...
AGGTTTCAATGATCACCAATCCTGTATTCTTTTCATAATCACCTTCAACTTCTTCGGCTGTCAGTGATCTTGCACATGGAATCTCTCCATAGAAATAATCAGCATGTGTTGTTCCATATGCAGGAATACTTCTTCCTGCCTGTGCCCATGAAGTTGCCCATGGAGAATGTGTATGAACGATTCCACCAAGATCTTCATATGCTTTGTATAACTCAAGATGTGTTGGGGTATCAGAAGATGGATTCAATTCTCCCTCGACTTTCTCTCCAGCCAGATTCATAACAACCATATCTGATGGTTTTAATGTCTCATATGGAACTCCACTTGGTTTGATCACAAATAAACCTTTTTCTCTGTCAATTCCGCTGACATTCCCCCATGTATATGTAATCAAACCTTTGGCTGGTAATTCCATATTTGCTTCATAAACCTTCTGTTTTAATTCTTCTAGCATGAAATGACCTCCTCATAGAAATCATAAAATTTTAATAAACGCATAAATGTGATCCTTGCACGTACATATGGTGATAATCTTGCTGTCTCAGCCTGATAACTTTCATCAAATCCTAGATCTTCTAATGATTTTACTCCCTCTACTTTATTGATCATCGCAATCAATTCTTCATCTGTTGGAATTTCATTAATGATCGCTGCAATTTCTTCTTTATGTTCGATCAATTTCTTAGGATCAACCTGTTCTAACAGATTTGGTGTATTCTCTTCCATGATGATATCAAACATTCCTGGTTTGTTGAATTTCTCACGGATCAGATCTTCTTCAATTGGCATTGCATCTTTTACTTTGAAATCTTCAGCAAGCATCTTTTCGGCTGCTTTGTGATAGATCTTAGAAGATAATACCAGACCAACTCCTACTTTCTCTCCATGGTAGAAATCGATGTAATCATTTAACACTTCCATTTCCCATAAATGAGACATATGATGCTCTGCACCAGATGCTGGTCTTGAGTTTCCTGTCATCTGCATAGCAAGTCCTGATAATAATAATCCATACATCAATTCTTCATATGCGTTGATATCTCTGTTACTTAATCCGTCTAAGGATTCTTTTAATTTATCCAGTGCATCATATTCCATCTCACAGATACGGTCACAGATATATTCTCCATCCAGAATATTTGTGATCTTCCAGTCTGCAAGGGCCGTGTATTTTCCTAACAGATCTCCGACTCCGGATGCTGTCAGTCTCATTGGTGCATCTGTAATGATACGGCTGTCTGCAACGACTAAAATAGGAGATTCTGCGATCATGCTCTTCTTAAATCCATACCATGACATAGCTGCAACTGTAGATACATAACCATCAACACTGGCTGCGGTTGGAACTGAGATAAATGGGATCTTTCTTTCATATGCATTATATCTTGTCAGATCATGGATTGTTCCTGATCCGACTGCGATCATGCAGTCAACTTCTTTGATCGGATCTAACTGCTCTTTTACTTTCGCAACTCCAATCTCATTGGCATGCAGGTTTTCTGGATCCAGTTTGATCACTGGGATTCCACCTAATAATTTTTCGACTTCTTTTCCTGCTGCCTCATAAGTATTGTCATCACATACCATAACGAGATGCTTATATTTGTTATATGGTTCCCTGCTTAGAATATCTGGGAGTTTTTTTAAGGCTCCTTCTTCTAAGATCACGTCATCTACAACTAATTGATGGTCTCTGCCGCAACTGCATTTTCCTGTGAATTCTTTGATATTAATCTTCATATACTTTTATCTCCTTTCACATTCCATACTAAATATTGGATCTAAAAATTTTGCTAAAAAAATTTTTTGCAGATGATTACATTTACAAAGAAATAAATAATAAATATTTAATCCTGATCCAGATAACGTTTCGTAATTACCCTGTCCTTTAGAAATTATCATATCTGCCTTATAAAATTTCTTTTTCAATTCATCTGATAACAAATGTAAGCTTGTTCCTGCAATTGTAGTTCCATTTCCCTCAAAGGCTGCAACCTCTTGCATACTTATATTTTCTGCATCCTCTATCGATGCATCATTTCCTATCTCTTCCCCTCGGACAATTACTTGTATCTCTAATTGTGGATAGTACAGTGTTAAGTATTTTATCAGCAACTTATCCAATACAATTTCCCCACAATTATCCGTACAATAAATTACTTTCCTTGAGTTTGCCAAATCATTTGTAAATAATTTATAAATTTTATCATCCAATTTTATTTCTCTATACTGCATCAATAAGCGATTTAATACTTTATCGTCAATTGTAGGCATTGCTATACAATCAATATAATTTCCTACAATCGCTAATTGAATTGCCAATTTTAATGGATTTTCTGATTGATTAATTTCTTCTTCAAATTCTTTAACTTTTTGTTGCATTTTAATATTATATTTTTCTTTTAATTTTTTATAAGATTGTACTTCTTGTCCACTATTTTTATAAATTTTCAAAAAACAATCAATATATTCTGGTGGTGAATCAAAGCTAAGGTGTTCTAATGCATACTCAACTTCTTTAATATACTGTTTTCTTTCCAAAAGATTTTTTATATTCTCTGCTCTTTTTATTTCTTTTTCATAAAGGCACTTTTTACATTCTTTTGCAAGTTCCATTTTCCACCTCTTTTATAATAATAAGAGGGGAAATTAAACAATTTCCCCTCAACTGATAGTGTAAAAAAGTAGTTATATATGATATAATAGTGTTGCATTTTATTTAGGAGGAATACTCAGCAGATTCTTCATTGCCCGACAAAGTTTTTCTGAGTGTTTCTTTTTTTCACTATTTTTATCATCTTATTCTCCTACATATTTTCAGCAAAAAATTCATTCATTTTATCACTAACTTCTTTTTCTGACTGAATCGATTCCAGTGCTTTCATTGTATCTTCATCTGAAATCAGTTTTACTAAAGTACTTAACACTTCCACCTGTTTTTGAGGGTCTTTGATTCCTAAAACAAATGCAAATTTTGCATTTAATTTTATTTCAGGTTCTCCCATATGAGCGTATGGAATAGGTGTTTTAAATCGAACAACTGCGATAAATACTTCCTCCACATGTTCAACATCTGTATGCGGAATCGCAATTTCAAATGTTTCTGTTTTTAATCCTGTTGGAAATACTGCTTCACGATCGATCAACGCCTGTCCAAAAGTTTCTTTCACTAACCCTTTTTTATATAATCTGTCTGCAATTTCTCTATAAAATGATTCCTGAGACTCAAATTCCTGATCCAGCCAGACTATGTCTTCTCGAAAAATCTGGTCCATAATGTCCTCCTTGATTACTCACTAACTATTTTTTGTATTTCATCGTAAATTGGTTCAGTCCCCATATACGGATACAACAATCCAAGTCCTTGTACAACTTTCAGGTTTGTGTCTATTTTCCCTGTTCCTGCATGTACCACTAAGTCGCATTTATCTTCATATTGAGATAAATCTGCAGAATCAAACAGGTTCGCATAGATAACATCTGCCTGTATTTCACGTTTCTTTAATTCTTCTGTTAAAGTTACTATGACTTTTTCTGCTTTTTCCTGTTTCATCCCTCCAACAAGAAGCAAGGAAACCTTTTTCATATGATCACACTCCTATTAAAATTCTGCTGCAATCGCCTGTGTTCTACTAACTCCAACACGATCTGCTCCTGCTGCTACTAATGCTTCAACATCTTCTTTACTATGGATTCCGCCTGCTGCCTTTACATGAACTTTTTCTGATACAGATTCTCTCATCAATTTAATATCTTCAACTGTTGCCCCACCTTCTGCAAATCCAGTAGAAGTTTTCACAAAATCTGCTCCTGCTTTTTCACATAACTGGCATCCCTTTACGATCTGTTCTTTTGTAAGATAACAATTTTCTAAAATAACTTTGACTACAGCAGGAGTTGCATCTACAACTGCTTTGATGTCATTATATACATCATCGTATTCACCATTTCTTAAAGCTCCGATATCAATTACCATATCAAGCTCTACTGCACCTCTTGCATATGCATCAATTGCTTCTGCTACTTTAGAAAATGTTGTATGTGCTCCTGATGGAAATCCAATAACTGTTCCTATTTTTACATCACTTCCTTCAAGAACTTCGCGTGCAATATCTAAATTGCAAGGATTGATACAAACAGATGCACAATGGTTATCTTTTGCATATTGAAGTCCTTCCATGATTTCTTTTTTTGTTAAATGTGGTTTTAATAGTGAATGGTCGTTCATTGATAAAAATTCCTGTTTTGTCATAGTTAAGATCTCCTTTTATATATTGGCTAATTATATGTTATCAAATCATTGTCTACCCAAATATTGTAGAAAGTTTAATAAATAACCATGTTATGATATTAGCTCTGTCTAAGTTTCCAATTAATGTTGCTCCTTTTGGAATTGTAACACCAGCAGAGATTGCTAATGGTGTTTCTAATCCAGCTAAAGTGGAGGCCATTAATAATACTAATCCCATAACAACTGTTCCAACGATCAATGCACGGAAAATATTTCCTTTACACATTGCTGTAAACAAGCATACAATATATGGAATAACTGCTAAATCTGCGAATGGAAGAATTCTGTTTCCTGGAAGAATAATTGCTAATGCAATCGTAATTGGTACAAGCACCAATCCTACTGCGATAACAGCTGGTTCTCCAAGCGATACTGCAGCATCTAATCCAATAAATACTTCACGTCCTGCAAATTTCTTACTCATTAATTCCTGTGCAGCCTGAGAAATTGGCATTAACCCTTCCATAAGGCATGCTACCATCTTTGGCATTAAATACATAACAGCTGCCAATCCGATACCTGTCTGAAGAATTACCTGAGGTTTCGCTCCTGCTAATGCTCCAAGTACAATACCGATGATTAATCCCATCATCATTGGTTCTCCGAAAATACCAAATTTCTTTCTAAGACTATCTGCATTAATATTAATTTTATTTAATCCTGGAATCCTATCTAAAATCCATACTAATGGATATACAACCGGCAAGCATCCTAATGCCGTTAAATGAGGAAATGAAATTCCTGGCATATTAAAATACTTTTCAATATATGGTTGTGTTAAATCTGCTAAAACAAGTGCTAATGCTGAACTTACTGCTCCAAATGCCAGACCAATCGGAATACTGTTTGTTGCTACAGAAACAGCTGCTCCGATAAATGCAAACTGCCAATAATTCCAAACATCGACATTCATTGTTTTCGTAAGTTTTAATGCTAGCATAAGGATATTAACACCTAAGCAAATAGGAATCATTAATCCTGCTGCTGACCACGCCCATGTGATTGAAGACATTGCTGGCCATCCAATATCAATGATATCCATATGCAATCCTAGCCGCTCTGTCATTTGCTGAGCTACCGGTCCTAACTCATCAGATAATAATCCTGTTACTAAACTGATTCCTGTAAATCCGATACCAATCGTAATACCTGATTTAAAAGATTTGGAAACCCCTGCACCCATAATGATACCAAGTATAAATATAATGATTGGTAACATTACTGATGCTCCACAATCTAAGATAAAATTAATAATAAACATATTTTTCTCTCCTTTCTTGGAGGTTTTATGGCACTTTATGTCCCTTCACAGCTGTCCAAACCATAAACCATTGTTCTGGCGTCAGACGATATTTTAAAGCTTTTACTGGTCGCTCTGCCAATTTAATCTCTCCTGATCCTGTGATTGGAATTAATCCTGCTGGATGAGAGAATAACCATGCAAATGCAACTTCATCAATATCTTCCGCTCCAATTTCTTCACGAATCACTTCTAAAACTTCTCGTAATCGTACTTCTTCCTCACCTTCACCTGTGAAAATACGTCCACCTGCTAACGGAGACCATAACATTGGATGAATTCTTTCTTCCATACATTGATTGATCACTCCATTTTCCATATTTCCCATACGTAGTGGAGACAATTCAACCTGATTTGTGATCAATGGAACTGTTAAATAAGATTTCAGCAAACGAAATTCATCTGGAAGAAAATTGGAAACACCAAAAGTTCTTACTTTACCTTCTTCTTTCAACTCTTCGAAAGCTCGACTGATCTCTGCTGGATCCATAAATGGACTTGGGCGATGTAATAATAATGTGTCAATATGATCAACACCCATATATTTCAGCGATTTTTCAACCTGTCCCTTAATATGTTCTTTGCTATAATCATAATATTTAACTCTGGCTGTTTCAGATTTATAAATAATTCCGCATTTTGTAATGATCTGCATCTTATTTCTTAGATCAGGACGTTTTTTTATAGCTTCTCCAAATTTTTCTTCTACAGTATAATTTCCATAAATATCAGCATGATCCATAGTTGTAATTCCGATATCAAGGCATTCTTCTAAATATTTAATCAATTCATCTGTAGTTAAATTCCAGTCTAAAAGTCTCCAAAATCCTAATACTACTCTAGAAAACTCTAAGTCATCTGCCATCTTTACATATTCCATTTTTCATACCTCCAAAGTTACTGTGCATCCAGTTCTTTAACAATTTTTAAAATTTCTGCATCTGTCGCTTCTTTGTTCATACCAGTTAAATAGTTGATTGCAAATACTGCTGGTGTTTTCACTGTGTCTGGCACTCTTGTACTTGATACAATAATATCATAATCTGGTGCAAGTCCTTCTACTTCTGTGATCTTTCTTTGTTCCACTTTGCAGGAATATCCATTGTCTTCCAAGAGTTCTCTTACTCTTGTTGCAATAACTGTACTTGTTGCAATTCCGCTCCCACAAGCTACTAAAACACGATATTCTTTCATAATAAAACTCCTTTCTTTTGTTTATTCTTCAAAATCTTAACGATTTTTAAAGTCTTAGTTATCTAACAAATATTCTTTTATTTTTTCGATATTATTAGATATTTTTTCTTCCTTACAGCTATTATGTTATCATGCAAAATAAACAAAAAACAGTGAAACATATTTCTGTTTATTGGAAACTTTTTAAACCAATCGAATTTGTTTCCTTTATTGGAAATAAAATAGATCAGTCGAATTTATTTCCAATAAAGGAAACAAATTCGACTGATCTATTTTTTGTTATTTATACGATATTATACTCATATTGTTCAATAATTCTTGCAATTTCTTCAGAATCCTTTGCTTCATGCAAATGCTGTCTATATTCGTCATCTCTTAGCATATTTATTAAATTGAAAAAAGCTTTTAGGTAACTTTTATGATCTATCACACTCAAACAACAAACAAATTCGATAGGATCAGCATCTTTTATTCCAAATATGACAGGTTCCTTCAATCGAATAAAATGCATTCCTAAACGAATACTTCCTTCTTCAACTTCTGCATGTGGCATAGCAAATCCTTTTGCCAATACAATATACGGACCATATTTCTTAATACTTCCTACCATTGCTTCTACATAACTCTGTTCAATATATCCTTTTTCTACAAGTGGATTCCCTGATTTACGGACCGCATCTTCCCAATCTGTACATTCCACATCTACTTCAATATCTGATGCTCTCAATAAATGATGTAACGATGGTGATATGATATCTGCATCATTTTCAATTGATTGCTTGAAATAATGCCTTATCACACTTCGTAACTCCCGCATGACTCCATTTGCTTTTTCTTTTGGTTCTATCAAATCATATATTACTGGTGTTATCTTATCAATCAATCCTCTTGCTGAAATTCCATCATCTTCTAATCGATCTCGAAGAGCTCTACTATTTCTTAACGCATCAATTCTATTTCCTACACGAATATAATCTGTATCATTAAACGCTACGGATACTACTACATATTCCAAAGAGCAATTTTCTAACGGCACTGTTGAAATTACAAAATCTGCAGAATCTTCTTTAATATTCATTGCTTCATGCGCTGAAATGACATCGACTACTCTAAATTTAAAATGCCTCTTTAACTTTTCAAGTAACAAAATTGAAGTTCCTATACCAGCATGACAAACCAAAATTACTCGAAACGGAACTTCCTTATTTTTCTTACGTTCAATTGCTGCGCATACATGAACTGCTATATATTTAATCTCAATATCTGTAAGTTTTCTATGCTGAAATTTATAAATTGTAGGTAGCTGATTAATCACAACCTCTAACACGTCTTGATTATCTTCTAATACCTCATTCACAATATCTACTTCTGGGTAATCCATCGGTGGAGCTGAAAATATAGATTCTAAGTGATTTGACAAATTTTCAAAGAAATCATAATCCTCATTCAAATTAATTCCAAGTTCAGTAGAAATATTGGTAATATATTCGCGTGTGATCATCTGTATGATCATTGCATTTTTATTAAATGCTTCGTTATTTACATATCGAATCTCATCCAAAAACGCACAAAAATAATATATATCATTTTCCGTAATCGTAACATCACAGTATTGTGCAATTACTTTCAATATATCTAACGCAAACAAATAGTTATCACTGTTTTTCTCAATTTGGTTTTCTAAAAATTCACCTATTTGATTTCTATTAATCAAAATTCGTAAAAATAATACAATTTCTCGAAATGAACTATCTGAAAGACTTCTTTTATATCGACATTCTTGTTCACTTAAGATTTTCTGAATGACACTTTGATCCCCTGCTTGAACATTGACATGCCATGATACCACATTTTTAGAATTTTCATAATCCTGAACTGTTGGCTTTAGCAAATCATAAAGAAACTTCCTACGTTTACTCTCTATTCCTTCTATCCTTAACCCTTTATTTGCATGAGAAACAACTGTTAATCCTTTTTCTTTGATAAATAATTTAATATCCTTTAAATCATTAATTACAGTTGCTCTACTTACCTGTAATCGATCGGCAATGGATGCAAGTGTTATGTAATCTGCTGAATTTACGATCAAGGCAGCTGCAACTTTTTTCCGTTCTTCTTTTGATAATCTATAATTATTAAAGTTTTCTTCTAATAGCAATGACAAACTTTCCCTAAAATCCTCAGGTATGCTAATCATACCCCCTCCCGAACTAATATCCAATAATTGTCGTTTATTAGATTTTAATATATGATTTATTTCTTTTAAATCATTTCGAATTGTTTTTTGTGATACATCAAAATATTCTGCAAATCCTGCCACTGTAATCTCGTCTTTTTCTCTACTTAACAACTGTACAATCTTTGTACTACGCTGATTCATCCTTTATGCCTCCTGTCATAATCTATCATGTCAAAAGTTTATGCTAAGTAGTTTATATGACTTTTCTCGATAATTCAAGTTTAATTTATATAAATTTTTTATTATAGCTTAATACATATTTCAAAAATTTTTGTGCAATTTTACTCAATTCTCTGTCTTTTCGCATTGCAAGATATGTGTTTCTTTTTAGCTTTAATTCAGGCATTTCAAGGATTTTTAACCCCTCCATCATCGGTACTCCATTCTGTGCGATCAATGCCCATCCTAATCCACAAGAAACAAAATTTTGAATTTCCTCCGATGAGGTCCTGTAATGAATATCTGGCGTTATTTCTTGTTCTTTGAAAAATTTCTGAATTTCTTGATCCATTGACGACCCTTCTGTATATGAAATTCCAGGAGCAGTCATTAAATCCTTCACGTGCAATTGTTGAATTTTACACAACGGATCTTTTTCATTTACAACTAATTTAATTGGATACTCTATTAGCCGAATCAACTTAATCTCATCATCTTGCACTTCACTATCTGAACAAAATCCAAAATCTATTTTATCATTTTTTAAGTCATTGATAATGACTGCTGTTGCTGCTGAATAAGATTCTATATTTATCTTTTTATTTTCATTTTTAAAAAAGAATCCACGAATCAGATTTGGAATATAATTTGGTGACATCGGCCTTGTATATGCAAATCTAATATTCCCTGTATATCTTTTATAAATAAGATCTTGCATCTGTTCTGCTTTATGCAATGATTCAACCACTGTTATTGCATACGGCAAAAACTCTTTTCCCTCTTTCGTAAGAAATAAAACTCTTCCTTTCTTCTCAAACAAAGAAAATCCAAGTTCTTCTTCCAGTTTCTTTATTGCTTGTGTAAGGCTTGGCTGTGCAATCAACAGTTCTTTTGCCGTTTGCGTTAAATGCCCATTTTGTGCTACTTTTACGAAATATTTTAATTGTGCTAATGTCATATACCCTCCCAATTCATAGGTAAAACCTTTACTTTCTTCTTATATTCCATATTATACATTATCGTTTTCTCGATGTACAATACAAGTATCAGCTGATTTCTAAATAACTTACCCGCACATGAAAAGGAGTCTTATATGTCCGATAAAAATACTGAGTTTAAAAAAGAAATCGTATACTATGCAAAACTTTTAGATGAAAAAGGATTGGTCAATACTCTAGAAGGCAATCTTTCTATTTTGGATCGTGAAACTGGAAAAATGTATATCACACCATCTGGCACAAGAAAACGCTTCCTAAATGAAGATAAGATTGCTGTTGTAAAAGATAAGGAACAAATTGAGGGAACTGTAAAAAAATCCAGTGAGATCTTGTTACATGAAGCTGCTTTAAAAGCTCGCCCTGACTGTAATGCAGCTGCTCACATCCACGCACCTTACTTAACCGCTTATGCTTACTGCGGAAAGGATATCAAATTAAAATGTTCTACAACATTTTCTCTTGTTTTTGAAGAAATCCCATGTCTGCCTTATGGAATGCCTGGAACGATCCATATTGCAGATGGAATTGAAGATGCAATCAAAGACCACGATCTGATCTTGCTTGGAAATCATGGTTGTATCGCTGTTGGAAAAACTTTGGAAGATGCAGTTAAAATTATTGAAGCTGCGGAAGAAGTTTTAAAAATCTATCATTTAACAAAAGAGATTGGTCCTGTTCGCAATATTTCTGATAGTGATTTGGAAGAGTTATATAATAATCATCCAGGAAGCCGCAGAAACCGTTATGGAAAGTAAGAAGGAGGAATAAAATTATGCAAGCTGCTTTAATGTATGGTCCCAATGATATAAGAGTTGAAGAAGTTGAAAAACCGAA
>ERZ827516.3022-NODE-3022-length-11003-cov-3.350749_pt1 | contig 11003 bp, 4 predicted proteins | sample MGYA00519703_ERZ827516 | MGnify/ENA primary metagenome ERZ827516 (study PRJEB31778, sample SAMEA3449337) | human gut metagenome | biome: human gut; feature: human-associated habitat; material: faeces | place: United Kingdom | collected 2010/2012 ...
TAGAAGCTGCCGGTTTTGTTTCTGTCTTTTTTGCTGTCGTTGAAGAAGAATTTCCTCCACTATTACTCCCCGTATCAATCGTCGGACTGACTACCGGCTTCGTTCCTGCCGAAATAGCCACATCACTCATATCATAAAGAAATGTCTCTCCATCCAAAAATCTACGGTAAGCAACTGTTGCATACAATCCCTGTTCCGTTGCCATTCCATCGATAATGCCACCGGCACCGCCACCATTATTCCCGGCATCAGCAGCTACATGCATAAATCCCCCTTCTGGCATATAATACTGGAATAATCCTGTCATCGGCCATTTCCCATTCTTAATAAAACGGGCATCTTCTCCACAATCTATTCCCACACCGCAAAGAGCTGTGATAATCTGTGCCACACTTTCCGAAGTTTCTGTATTCATCGTGCCAAAACCACCACTGGAAAGCTGATTCTTTTCTATCCATGCAAGTCCCTTGTCAATTGCCGCTGTAACATCCTCATATCCATCTTTATTATAATAAGAAGCCAGCGCCTGCATCGCCATTCCTGTCATATCGGAATCTCCAGTTGTTCCCATCAATGTCCAGCCACCATCCTGACACTGCATCCCTACAACCTTCTTAACAAGTAACTCCTCTGAGTTTTGCTGCACTGCAGAAGGGTCTTCTGGAATCTCATATGCCGGATTACTCTTTAATGCAATCAACGCCCAAATCGTGCCATTATTCCCCTGTCTGCTTACATTCTCATAATCTGACAGATACGCTAACAGATTATGTCCCATCACATTTCTTGCATCGACACCAATCGCTGTTAATGCAAGAATAAGCTTTGAATAATCCGAATACTTTGCTCTTGTAATCTGCCAGTCCTTACTCTCACAGTATGCGATCACATTACTATAAAAAAGATTTATATAAGATTCCGGCACATACAGCCCACTCCTTTTTAAACCAATAACATTCCATATGCTACTGTAATCCGGCTTCGTATCTTTACTTAAGATATAGCTTCTTACCTTAGATAAAACCGTATCAATATCCGGACTTAAGACTTCCGCCTCTGCTTCCGTCTGCACTGCCACTCCTGATTCATCAGACTGTCCCTGTGCCGCATCTTCCTCTGCACCCCAAGCATAAAAACCATAACTTCTTCCAAGCTGCAAATTCTTACGGACAATCTTTCTCTCTTTTTTTGTTAATGTCTGCTCTTGTGTACTTTCCTGTACATCTGCCTCTGTACTTGCTGATGCATCTGCATCTTCCCTGGTCTGCTGCTCCTCCTCTTCCGAAGACTCCGTCTCCTCCCTTTCTGATGTCTCACTTTCTGACGTCTCACTTTCTGACATAGAAAAATCGCCTGTACTCTCTGCAGCAGAAGCTGCCGCGGCCGGTTCTGCCCCATTATCTGCCGCATATGCATAGTATGGAACTATAAATGCCACAAGCAGAGCAAAAAGTACAAGCGATATACATTTTCTTTTTAACCTTTGATACATCTTGTTCATTCTACCCTCTCCTTCACTCATTTTACAAAATATCCAAGAGAAATTGAGAGTTTTCCGTAGAAAAGAAAGGCCCATGCATTAGGTGCACAGGCCAAATACTTTTATAAAACTGTTACATTCTCTAGCCCAGATATTTGTTTTCATTCTAAAATCAAATGGCTGGCAATTCAGAATGAAAATAAGGAGCGTTCCCTAAGTGAGCCTGAGAAGCAAGCCATGTACATATTATAACATAGACTTTTAAAAAAATATGCCAACCAGACGGGTGTATTTGCTTCATTTTAGGAAATTAAGCGGGTGAAATTGTCCTACAATTACTTCACCTTCATTTTCTTTACATTTGAGTAATTACCGTAATAAGTTGTTCCTCCTGCTTTACGATAAGTACGAATCTTGAAGTAATAAGTTTTCTTTTTCTTTAGCTTTCCGGCTTTATAAGTCACTGTCTTATTTTTGGTAATTGTCTTCACTTTCTTATAGCCGCTGTTTTTCTTCATGGACTGGTATACTTCGTAACCAGTTGCATTTTTTATTTTCTTCCATGTAAGCTTCGCCTGATTCTTTTTCAGCTTCTTAATGGATTTTATAGATGTTTTAGATGGGGTGTATTTCTTTTTCAGAGCTTCCTGCTGAGCTTTCTTTTTCGCGGCTTCTTCTGCCTTTTTCTTTGCCTCATCCTGGGTTTTCTTTTCAGCTTTCAGACTGACAATTTTCTTCTCAGCATCAGTTAATACTTTTAATGTATCTGCAGAAATAAGTTCCTTTTGTTCACTGGTTAACGCATTATAAGACTTTCTTGCCTCTGCTATCTGAGATTCTTTAGATAAATCTACTATACCGATAGCGTTAATTTTCTGTTTTACCTTATTTATTTCTTCAATTTGAGCTATGGTAAGATTATTCTTATTCATAATCTGTTCCAATTGCTTCAAAGCATCATCTACTTTCCATTGCTTTGAATCCAACTTTTCAAGTACTTCCATTGCATAGTTATATCTATCAGAGGCACTATATATATTAAGCCATTTTCCTTTTTGTTCATTAAATTGTGCTACTTTTTTTGTCAATTTTTCTTTGTTTGCAATATTTAAAGCTCTTACACCACCATCTTTATATTGACTGCCTAAGTCTGCTCCTAATCCATATACTGTAAATTGTACTCGGATTACATCCCCATCTTTTGGTATCCACGCTGCCATTCCTACATTAGGAAACTCTCCATTTACAGAATACATCCATCCTGCATTCCTATGATAAGAAAACTCACTCAAATCTGGATATGCTACATTCTTGGCTGTATCATCTGGCGGATAAATAATATCCTCTCCATTTACTTGCGTATCCATATTTTTAATCACATCTGGTATTTTTGTTTTTCCATTATCTGCATTTTTAATTCCTGACAAATACCAACCATTTGAAGTAGTTGGTGCCTCAATTTCATAATTATTATTCTTCAAAATATCTTTTACCAAGTTTGCACAAGTATCTCCTTCATGCAGAACAACCTGCGTTGGTTCAATCAAATATCCTTGACCTATTGTGAATTTTTCTATAGATAATGTAACCGTTCCTATTTTTTCAGAAGCATTCGATATAACTACTGATTTCCACCAACATATTGTTATCATCATTAATAAAATCATTTTAAAAAACACTGTATTTTTCTTTTTCATCGCACACCTCCCTCTTCACAAAACAGGAAGAGAATCCCTCTTCCTGTCCTGTATTATTATTTTATTCTTACTTTTTTAACATTTGATTTTTTACTCAAAACATTTAAATTAGCTGCTTTTTTATAAGAATATACCTTAACAAAATAAGTTTTTCCTTTTTTCAGACCAGAAATAACTATTTTTGTTTTATTAGATTTATTTACCTGCTTTACAAGTCTGTATTTTGATTTTTTACCTTCTTTTACGTAAATCTTATATCCTGTTGTTCGTCTTATTTTTTTCCAAGATATTTTAATCTTATTGCGAGATACTCCATCTACTTTTAAAGAAGTCTTCATCGGACTAGTTACAGCAGTAATAACTTCTGATTGTTTATAAATTCTCTTTCCATTTTCCATACTATAAGAACGCAGATTTAATTTATAAACGGTTCCATCTACCAGTGATTTACCTTTCTTTCCTTTTAATTTCTTAAAAGTATACGTGTTCTGATTCTTTTTCAAATCCGTTACTACAACATATTTCTTCTTGCTCTTATCATATCTGCGGAGTTGATATCCACCTGCAACAGAAATTTTATTCCATTTTAAAGTAATAGATGTAGTAGTCTGCTTTTTAATCTGAATCTGCAGTTTTTGTACAGTTGTTTCATTAGATGGCTTTTGATTGTTGTTTGCCTCTTTTAATTTTTGCAACGCAACTTCTGCATTTTGTAACACTGTTAATACCTCTTTTGTTACAAAAGATTTCTGAGAATCTGTTAATGACTCATAGGTCTTTCTTACTTCTTTGATAAGTTCTTCTTTAGAAAGATCTACATTGCCAATAGCCTTAACCTTTTCTTCCCATTTCTGTGCCTTACTTTTATCTTCTTTCAATCCAGAAATTTTATCTGATGCATCAGATATTTTTTTCTTTATCTCATCTGAAATCTTAAGTTGCAATTCTTCAGACATATTATTATAGAATGTTTGTACTACCTCTACATTAGACTCCTTGTCTAAAGTAATATCTCCTAATGCTTCAACCATATCTGTTAACTTCTTAACCTGATTATCTGGACTATCAATATTTAATGCAGCTTTCAAATCACTATCAATTAACCTGCCGTCATTGCTAAATTTAATTGTTATTGAATATTCTCCTGCATTTAATTTTTCAAGATATTCTTTCTTTAAAGTTAAAGTTTCTTTTTCTGAATCAACTTCATAGCTTGTATCTTCTAAAGTATCTTCTCCATTCATAACAGATGCAATAGTATTTCCATTCAATTTAAGGTTTAATGTAAAATCAGCATCGTTTCCAATTATTGTTTTAGGTTCAATACTAAATTGTGACTTTTTAACAATTTTTACAGTACTAATTGTTTCATTTCCTGCCACATCAATAACTTTTACATGCATTACGGAAGCTTTTTCATCTACTGGTATTTTAATATTTTTTTCACTCAATCCGCATTTATTATCTACATCAATATTGTCATCTTTTGCTGCATCATAAACTGTTGTCCATTCTCCATCATCTGACTGATACAGAATATTACAAATACCACTCGTTGCATCCTTTCCCTTAACATAAATTTCTTTATTATCAGGCTTCAACAAAAGAGTAGTGTTGTTTTCTAAATTCTCATTATCATTTCCTAAGTATAATTCAGGTTTAACATTATCTGCCTTTACAGGTCCATATTCAACAAGTGCATCGGCAGTTCTTTTGTTTACCTCATCTCCCTGTATAACCGTATTACTAATCAAAAGTAAAATATATACTTTATCCTGATACTTATTACGATATACTACTGACTTACTTGCAATATTATTTCCTTTCATAGCCGCATAAGTATATTGGCTATAATCAACATCTGATGAATCTACAATTTTCAAGGCTCCCTGTGTATTTTCTGGAGTAAGCTTTTTATCTCTAACCATAAATCGAACTCTATTATACCAACCATGTGTCGGATTATTCACTGAATTAGGAAATTCTGTTATAGCATAATGTTTTCCTATTTCTGGCTCGCTTATTTTAGGACTCTCAAAATAAACTTTTTTCTTTTTTGAATTATCTTTCTCACTTACTTTTTCGTACAAAGAATAATAAGTTTGTCCATTTCCCGTATATTCTTTTTCTTCTTTTATTTTATTTGCTTTTTCTAAAATATTTTTTAAATCAGGATCTGGCTGTTGTTTATAAATATCTTCTGCATCAGATATTAATTTATCCCATTTACTTTCATCTAAATCATATCTTTGCCATACATTAGAGCCTTGGATAACATCTCCCATTGCAATAACAATATCTTTTAATGTTACACCATCGTTCTTTTTTACAGCTTCTGCTATTGCTTCTTGGTAATTTTTCTCTTGACATATATCCAAAATACCTTTTCCATTATATTTCAGGTAATCCATATTTACTCCAGCACCAACAAATCCTGTAATAACACAACCTGTTGTATTGATATTTCCCCAAGTGCCATCTTCAGTTTGTGCACCCTTCAAAGCAATGATTCCCGCAATATATTCTTCATCTGGAATCAATCCTTTTAATTCAGCCAGTGCCCAGCCTCGCATATCTACACTCTGAGAATTATACAAATCTACTTTCTTTACATAATCCACTAATGCATCTGGAATCTCTTCTCCACAAACTTTCAATGCCATTAATGCCCATTCATTATTTGCATAACCACCAAAAAGTCCTTCTTTATTTTTAAAAGAAAGTAAACCTTCTACAAGATTCATATGAGAATCACCAAAATCATATGGATTATATCCAAGCATTACTAACTGAAGAATCTGTCTTGCATAAACAGTCGCCTGAGTGTAATTTTCTTTTTCAGGAGAATGAACATATCCTTCATCTACATTCACATCTGCTGCCATATTCATAAATACAGACCAACAAGAATTATCCCACATATTTTTTAATTTCAACCTGCTCTGTCCTAAATATGGTTTTAAAATTTCCTGTGCCTTCTTTATCTCTTCTTCATTTTCAGAAGAATTTTTAAACATTGGAACGCTTCCATCTTTATTCTGATAAATAAAATAATATTTCTTTGATTTAATTCCATCTTGTGCAGTAATCTTTACTTCTGCCAAAAAATCATCTACATTAATAGTCACTGACTGTATTTCTTTCTTGTTGATATTTGCCACTGCCTCAGATGATATTTCTTTTATTATAAGTTCTGCATTTTCTACATCAGTTGGCTGTAAAAGATATACCGTCTTTTCTGATGAAAATCCTGTTTCTTTTTTTGTCTTATAATCTTTTAATATTGCATTTTTTAATTCAATCTGTTTCAAGTCACAATCGGCACTTGCTCTTACAATAGAAATAGTATATATTTTGATTGCTCCATTCGCAGCTGTTACTTTAACCGTAATTTTATCTAAACTATCTCCAACAGCTATTGCCGCATACATACCAACCTGATCACCTTTTATTGCCTGCGTATCCATGTATTCAATCTTTGCTTGTGGATCTACAGGAGCAATTCCTAAGATAATCTTATCCAAAGGTAACTTTTTAGGTATCGCAATCGCCCACTGTCCATTATCATTCTTCACTCCATAAGAAGTAGATTTTACAGTTGCAGAACCTAACTGGGTTGCCTCTACATACTTAATATCCGTATCAGAACCTTTTTTAACTTCCGCTTCTGTTCCATTGGAATATACAAGGTATACCGCACAAGAATAGCCTTTTAGATTAGTCTTTTTCAGTCCTTCTGGCATAGTTTCAGAGGCAGTATCAAGAGCAGACACATTCCATTCTGCTGTATACATTTCAATTATATTCAAACCTTTTTTCAGACTTAATACAGGACTTTGAAAGGTATCAGAGTAAGAAGCTGAACTTTCAAAACGTTGGAAATTCTCTCCATTAATTCTCACATAGTTTTCTCCATTGCTAAGCCATTCCATTGCATTTGCTGAATATGATTCTGTTTTCTTATGATTTGTCCACCGAAAAACAGAACATTGTTTTACCTGATCTTTCACAGTAACTTCTCGATAAGAAGTATCTGCTGAAGAACTTCCCTGTATTACTGTATCATTATCAAAATAGTTTATTTCATCATTTGTAGTATCTGCAATATATGTTTCTTTAATATTATCCCAATTACTTAAACCACTAATAAGAACTTTATATTTTTCGCTTACAGTTCCTTTCTTTACTGTTATATAGCAAACAGATGTTCCATTAATATTATAAGATTTCGTTTCTTCTTTTTCAATATTAAAATCTGTTCCATTTCTTTTTACTGAAAATTCTTTTCCTTCAAAATCCGTTGCAGAAATCTGTGCATCGATATCCGCCTTTCCACTTATTATATATCCATCACCGATACTTCTTTCGTCAACTTGTGCAGTATAAACAGAATCATCTTTTGTATTCTTAGTAACTGTCGCTTCTTTTTGACCGATAGTTACATTACTAATTGCGAATGTTGCAGTTTCTGCTGCAGAAAGTTTTTTTGAACAAGCAAGTGCAATCAATATGGCAAATATAAAAAGTATAATTTTACTGTTTAAATAAACTTTTGATTTTCCCATGTTTTTCCTCCTCGTATATAACAAGAGAAGTCAACTAATCGTTGACTTCTCCCACTATTCCTAACTTAGTCTACTTTCTACCATGTAGTTTCTGTCAAAACATATTTTACGTAAATGCCTTCTACACTAGTAGTAAAACCACCTGCTGACTGATTGCTATAATCATATGGAAAATACTGACTTCCTGACATAGCTACATTTGTTGCTGCTAATGGAGATTCAAACCAAGTATTTGCCTCTGGCGCTGCAGCAGCCCATGAAGGTTTTGTTCCCTGTGTTGTTACAGAATTACCTGCTTTCATGTCAATCATCCAAGAATATCCCTTATAAGAATTAGATGTATATTCTACATCAATGCTCCCCAGCCCATTAATAGATGTAATATAATCTCCATTAGTAGACTTTCCAATTGTTAAACCTGTTGCATCAATAAAATCCATTGCTGTTGGATTATCATCTTCGCTTAAAGTTACATTTCCATCATATAACACCCCAACTGTTGCCGTTCCAGTATAATTTGACGGCAGTCCAACAACTTCTACTTTTACCGGTACGGTTATTTCTCCATCAGCAGATGGTGTTGCTGCCATTGATGTTACCCCAAGACCCATCATCATAACTACTGCGAGCATCACTGCGAGCATTCTTTTTAAAGTCTTCATAAGTTTTCCTCCTTTAGAAACTCTGCTATTTTAGATAGCATTCTTTGGTTTTGTCTACATGTTACTAAGGGGTCGCGACTCCCATTGCCAAAGGATAGCTCCTTTAGCAATATATTGATTTAAAACAACTTCTATACGATTTATCTTCTTATATGCTTTCTCTACTGAACCTTTTTTTATTGTGGTCTCAACTACTCTCACATTATTATCTGCATATGAAATAACTGTATATTGTTGTTTTACCTCCTTTGATATTACCTGTTTGAAAATTACAGATGTTGATAATTCCCAAACGCTGTGTCAGGATTTTATGTGTGGAACTTTCGGATAGAAATCATTAGATAAAAACAAAGAAACTGAGACTTGCTTTTCGACTTCTGTAAAGATTTCTCTAAACGTATCGAATGAATGTACTCAGCACTCCCACCCAAAGTCCTGTTCATTAGAATTCTATTTTAAATATCCTGACTTAAGCTTCTTCTGCCTTTTCACACCTTCCCGGAAGATCCAGTGGTATTTGTGAGGGCATCCGCTTTCACAGTAGGGGTAAGCCTGTGTGGTTTGTACCAACTTTCTTAAAATAGAATGTATTTTTTTGTACATTTATTATAACATGGCTTTTTTGAAAAGTATTCCAACCAGACGGATGTCTTTTCTTCATTTTGGAACCTTTTTTAGATTTTTTTAAAAAAGGCTTGACATTTTTTGCAGAAAAAATCCCGTCAGACTGAATGATCTGACGGGGCATTTTTCTTTTTTGCTTATTATAGATAGCACAACTTTTGTTTTATCTTCATTATTTTACGCTTATCGGAACGTATATGTATACTTTTTTATTGATGTATCTTTCAAAAGTAAAGTTCTGTAAAGAGACCATGTCGCGGTGTTCTTTTATCCAGCCATAAAAAACACATCGGGAAAACATACGGATAGTATCTGCGAGATTATCCACATCGCTTTCGCGGTCTGTTTCAAATACGGCAAATCGTCCGGCGGCTATCTCTATTTTCACAGCATCTTCCGGCACATTCGTAAAGTTGTTTACAACCGGTCCCAGGACATATTGAATATTGATACATTCCGGGTCATGATACCACATGGCAATCTTATCATTTCCATTCGCACTTCCGGCTACAGAGTTCATTTTCTTGAAGTACGGTGAATCCTCATCGAGCCAGAATGCTACCTGTGCCGGTATATCTACTTCCCGTCCACGATTTGGGATAATCGTCCAGCCAATCATTTTGATATCATCAATGTCCATAAAGGATACTTTCATTTTATCTTTATATTCTGAGTAAAACTGATTTAAGTCAACAACTTCTGTGTTTGCTTTAGCATATTTGGAAGGACTGGTACAAAAGGCTTTGCGGAAGGCTTTATCAAATCCATTTCTCGACTTAAAACCATATTTTTTTGCTAAACTGGCCACCTTGACACCCTGACGTAATTCTCTGGCTGCTTTTTGTATTTTCCTCTGACTGATATACGCACTAAGTCCCATTCCAAAATCATCCTGAAAGGCTTTGCGAAAATAGTCTCTGGAATAGTTAAAATGTTCCGCCATCATCTCTGGTGTGATATCTTCTGTAATATGCTCATCAATGTAATTGATCCATGCAATATTCTGAAATTCCATTCGGTAATACTTTGCCGGAACAACGCCGTATTCTTTGCGAAATGCATTAGAAAAAACGCTATAACTTGCAAATTGATATTTGGCACATACTTTTTCCGGATTCTTTCCTTCTTTTAATTCTTCTGCAGCAAAGTACAGCTTTCTCTGTTTTATGTAATCGGTGATTCTCGTTTCATAATAAAGCTGGAAAATATTTTTTAAATGTTTCTCTGAATAATGAAACAGCTTTGCAAGGCCTTTTGCTGTTAAATTCTCCGTAATATGCTCATCAATATAACTAATCCACTCGTCAACTCCATAAATCTTTTTCTCCTCTTTTTTATTTTTCATTACATAATCCGAATGCATTCTTTTTTCAAGAGGAAGATATACGGAGTACAGTCCGTTTTCAAAAGAAATAAAATACATTTTCCGATTGTCATAGTGCATTTCACTTTGCTTTATCCAGTCACATAACGCATATTTTATCAACATTTTTATCATATCCGGTGCCTGTTTATCCCAATATTGCTCTTTTAACGTAAAAACTGCATAATCCGATGCCCCAAAGTCAATTCTCTTCTTTTCACTTTCCCTTCCGGCATCTTTTGGAACTTCCTGCCCAATCATATAAAAGAAATGGTATGAATCATCATGCCACCAAAACTGCATATACTCTCCGGCACGCTCCCTCTCCTTCCACTTTTCCTTTACATCCTTCTCGATATATTCCATTCCGTTTTGAAAAATATCGCCTTCTAAAGGCAGCATATCTGCCTCTACTGTCTGTGCCATTCTTCTCACAACTTTATATTCTATCATAGAACTATCAGGAATCCGTTCAAATGGAAGGACCTGATTTGTATAATCCTCTTCAATATTTAATCCCTGCACCTGTTCCCTGATTGTATCAAGAGAATTGTCAAAGAAAATGTCAGCCAGATAAAGGAATTCCTGCGTAGAGTATGCCAGTCTGCTTGC
>ERZ827516.3030-NODE-3030-length-10974-cov-4.013188_pt1 | contig 10974 bp, 8 predicted proteins | sample MGYA00519703_ERZ827516 | MGnify/ENA primary metagenome ERZ827516 (study PRJEB31778, sample SAMEA3449337) | human gut metagenome | biome: human gut; feature: human-associated habitat; material: faeces | place: United Kingdom | collected 2010/2012 ...
CGGCCGTTGTACTCGCGCGACTCGATGTTCACGGAGACGGTGTAGGCCGCGCCCTCCCGCAGCCGGGCCACGTCGTCGGGCTTGTTGAAGAACGTCACGCAGATCTTGCGGGTGAACGAACCTTCGTTCATCTCGAAAACCACGTCCTGACGCTGCCATTCGCCGCGTGCCGAGGTTCCCTTCGTCACGGGCATTATTTTGTAGACGGTTCCTTCGAATTCCATATTTCGGCTTTTTGTTTTGTTTCTGCAAAAATACAAAAAAAATCGGAACGGACAACGCCGGATTCCGGCAATGCGCCCCGCCGTGTGCCGGTTCCGTCCCGGAACTTCGGTGGTAGTGCGGCTCCGGCGAAGATCCGGACGGCGATCCGGACGCGTTCCGGCGGTGCGTTCCGGAAAACGGCGTCTCCGCCCCCGTCACGGCATGCCGCGGCAGGAGCGGAGACGAAGGCGGGACGTGCATGCCCCGCAGGACGAATACCGGGACGGCAGCGGACTATTTGTAGCTTACGACCAGTACCTTCGAGGATTCCCAGAACCGGACCGGATCGGTGATGAGGAGCTTTTCGACCGACTTGCTGCCGTCGGTCACCAGTTCGTAGGAGCCTTCCGGATGGGTCGAGACGACGGTCACCTTCCGGTGTCCGACGGGAATTTCCGACAGCAGCCGCGAATCGGCCTGCGTGAAGCTCTCCATGCTGCCATGCTGGCCCACGGTGAGTGTCCGGCCGATGAACCCCTGTTTATTGACGATCTGTGCGTCGCGCAGCTCCTTTTCGGCCCCGACGATGTAGTAAACCGTGTGCAGGCGGTTCTCCAGTTCCAGCTTCTCGCCGCTCAGGTCCTCCACCTCGGCGGTCCGCTCGGCGACCGTCTCCGCCAGGGTCTCCACTTCGGAGCCCATCCGGGTCAGTTCGTCCCGCAACTGCTCCACCTCCGTCTTCTTCTCCGCGAGCTGGCGGTTCAGCTCCGCGATCATCTTCTCCAGTCCTTCGATGCGCAGGTCGGCCTTGCGCAGCAGCGCCGCCGAGCGTTGCAGCGAGGCGATCTTTTCGCGGTTCTCCCGCAGCAGGCGGTCGATGGCCGCGATGTCGTTGTTGATCTCCTCGACAGGGCGGCGGCCGTTTTCGGCCCCGCTGGCCACGGTGATCAGGTTCTCGCGCGATTTGATGAGCGCGAGGTTCTCCGAGATGGCGTTGATGTCCGCGAATACGGCGTTGATGAGCGAATCCTTGGCGCCGATGACCGTCGTCAGCGAATCGCGCTGCCGCCGGGATTCCGCGACGACCTGCTGCCGCTGCGCGTTGCCGCAGGAGACCGCGAGGACTGCTGCGGCGAGAACCGTCGCCGTACGGACTGCGAATGTCTTTTTCATGTCTCTTTCCGTTTGATTCCGATCGGGTTGTCCCGTGGCGCAAATATATGGATAAAAAAGATACCGTGTACGGAAAATTTTCTCCGGTGAGCGGATTCCGGACGAAAAGGACGAAAAAAAACGGACCGCAATTCTTTGCAGTCCGTTTTCCTCGCTTTGCGGAGCAGGTCTTACTTCGCAGCGTTTTTCTTATCGTAGCGTTTTGCGTAGCGGCTCATAAACTTATCGACGCGACCGGCGGTGTCCACCAACTTCATCTTGCCCGTGTAGAACGGGTGCGACGTGTTGGAAATTTCCATCTTATACACGGGATAGGTTTCGCCGTTCACTTCGATGGTTTCTTTTGTCGAAACGGCGGACCGACACAAAAACACGACGTCGTTGGACATGTCCTTGAACGCCACTAAACGATAATTCTCCGGATGAATACCCTTTTTCATTTCGCTGTTTTTGTTTTTAATTGATGCTTAAGCGGGACAAAGGTACTAATTTATTTCCAACAAACAACATCCCGCTCATATTTTTTTACGGGATCCGAGCAGCCGGACACCGCCACCCGGCCGGAATCGGACACAGGGCGCATCATTTTTTTCGCACACGGCGCCCCGAATGGTTGCGCAATCTGAATTGTTTTTTTATCTTTGCAACGCAAAAAGCGCTCATGCGCCATGCAGGACCCATAGCTCAGTCGGTTAGAGCAGCGGACTCATAATCCGAAGGTCGTGGGATCATGCCCCTCTGGGTCCACGACGAAGGCGGGAGGTTGCGAACATCGCAGCCTCTTCTTTTTACATTTTGTAGCTTTCCGCTTTATTCCTCCTCGACATATTCACTGATAACACTGCTGCGCATCCATTTCTTTACCACAACAAGAAAAGAAAAAAGAAAAAAGACGAGCACCCCTACAAGCAATATCAGCCACGCAATGCATCGCTGAGTTTCAACATTTTCGGGAAAACCACAGACATTCAAACACAAATGCATGCCGAATAAAAGGAGCCACAATATCAAAGCAACCTGACCGACGGCAACATTAATCTGTGACGGAGAATAACCTCCGCCTTTTGCAGATAACAGAAAGTTATCCACTGCCGGTCTATCATAGCCTTTTATATTTTCGATCTGAAAACCATAAACATCAAGAATTCGTTCCTCGATAAAATCAGGATCCTTGGAAAAAGCATGCAAAGCCCGCTCATACCGTTCATACCATGCTTTGGAGCCCTTAGCCATCATGATCCACATCGCAGAAAAAACCGCCCCGATAATGCAGAGAACCAATGCGACATTATTCTGCATAAAGAAGCGCAATTCCGGATTGTTTATCGCATCCTTGTCCATCCCGATCGTATCGAACATCCGGACGATCAAAACACCGTATGCCGTAAAACACAGGATCAAAAATGCAGACAGGAAAACGGAACGCTGCCACAGGTGTTTCAATTCGAAATCTCGGCACCTCCACAGAGTTTCATTCATTTGCTCTACACCAACCTTATCATTCCTCTTAATGCTCATACTATTATTTCACGATTACAGTATCCTTTTTGATATTGACCTCCCCACCCATGGTTCCCACGGAAAGATTATTTTGAATAACAATCCCCTTCTCGGGCCTGGCAACTCTCCGAACTGGAGCTGGTTTTGGCAATACCTCCCCGCATTTCACATATATATCGTTCAATTTCAACTCCATACGGCGTAAATACTCCACAGCGAGCGTATCCCGCACCGGAAGGCAGTTTTTTTCGACGGAAACGGATGTTTGCTGAACGGTTTTTCCTTCCGGATCTCCCACCCTACAGCCGCAGTTAAAACAAATTTTCACGCACACCACCAGAATTATACATACAATAATACACATATACATAATATATCCCCTGCCAGCCTTTTCTTTATATGCTTTTAATTCCCCATCGAGTTTCTCATATGTTTTTTTATCCACATATTCATTAACGAAGATAACTTTTACCTCAATTGACAACGCCCGATCGTTGTAATTGAAGCGTATTGTCTGTTCTATACTCTTTATGATAAATTCTCTTACGCATTTATCGAGATCATAAAACCAAAGATCACTTTGCAGCATTTTATTATTTTCTGCAAAATGCCCCACAGAAACATTATATCCGGCAACACAATTCAATAATTTTTCCCGGATTACTTGTTTGCAACCGTCATCGACAATAGACTCCCCATCGGCATCGGTCAACTTAAATTGAACCCGATATTGTACAACTTCCACCATATTCAATTTGTTTTAAACAAATATAAATAAAAAATAGTAATCGTAAGCTTTATTGTTACACATAATTTGAGAATACAGGAGATAAAACGGACGAAAAAGGGCCTGCACTAAACCGTGCAGGCCCTTCTCCCTCCATGATAAATTCTCCCGCAACTACCTGCTCTCATCGTCGGTACGGATCGCCTTGCGGCGGATCTTTCCGCTGATGGTCTTGGGAAGTTCGTCCACGAATTCGATGATGCGCGGATACTTATAGGGCGCGGTGATCTGCTTCACATGATCCTGCAACTCGCGGACCAGCTCCTCCCCGGCCTGCGGCCTGTATTTATCCCCAAGGATGATCGTCGCCTTGACCACCTGCCCGCGGATTTCGTCGGGCACCCCGGTAATGGCACACTCGACGACGGCCGGATGGGTCATCAGGGCGCTCTCCACCTCGAAGGGGCCGATCCGGTAGCCCGAACTCTTGATTACGTCGTCGGCACGCCCCACGAACCAGAAATACCCGTCCTCGTCGCGCCACGCCACATCGCCCGTATAGTACACGCCGTCGTGCCAGACCTCGTGCGTCAGCTCCCCGTTCAGGTAGTACTCCTTGAAAAGCCCCAGCGGCTTGCCCCGATCGGTACGGATCACGATCTGCCCCTGTTCGCCGTCTTCGGCCGAACGGCCGTCGGGCGTCAGCAGGTCGATATCGTACTGGGGATTAGGCACGCCCATGCTGCCGGGCTTGGGCTCCATCCACGGGAAGGTGGCGAGGGTCAGCGTCGTTTCGGTCTGCCCGAAACCCTCCATCAGGCGAACGCCGGTCAGGCGTTTGAACGTATCGTAAACGGCGCCGTTCAGCGCCTCACCCGCCGTGGTACAATACTCCAGCGACGAAAGGTCGTATTTCGAGAGGTCTTCGCGGATCAGGAAGCGGTAGATCGTGGGCGGTGCACACAGCGAGGTGATCCGGTACTGCCCGATCTTTTGCAGGATGTCGGCAGGCGTGAACTTCTCGTGGTCGTAAACGAAAATATTGGCACCGGCCAGCCACTGCCCGTACAACTTGCCCCAGGCAGCCTTCGCCCACCCGGTGTCGGCAATGGTAAGGTGCAGGCTGCCCTCGTGGAGGTTATGCCAGAAACATCCCGTGCTGATATGTCCCAGCGGATAGGTGAAGTCGTGGGCTACCATCTTCGGTTCGCCCGTCGTGCCGGAGGTGAAATACATCAGCATGATGTCGTCGTTGTCGTTGGCATGCTGCGGCCGCACGAAAGGCGCTGCACGGCGGATTCCCTCGTGGAAATCGAGGAACCCTTCGGGAATCTCCGGGCCCACGCTTATCAGCAGCTTGGTGGTCGGGCTTTCCGGCATGGCCGCGGTGATATGGTCGGTTATTACCGGCTCGCCCGCGGCGACGATCGCTTTGACCCCCGCCATATTGCACCTGTAAACGACATCCTTCCTGGTCAGCAGGTGGGTCGCCGGGATGGCCACGGCTCCCAGTTTGTGCAAGGCAAGGATCGAAAACCAGAATTCATAGCGGCGCTTGAGGATCAGCATCACCATGTCCCCCCGGCCGATGCCGAGGCTCTGGAAATAGGAGGCCGTGCGGTCGGTTTCACGCTTCATGTCGGCAAAGGTGAACTGGATCTCGCCGCCCCGGTCATCCGTCCACAGCAGCGCCTTCTTGTCGGGTTCCTCCGCCGCATAGGCATCCACCACGTCATAGGCGAAATTGAAATCCGCGGGGACGCGGATACGGAAATTCCTTATGTAGTCCTCCTGGGAGGTAAATACCGTCCGGGATAAAAATTTCTCCACCATACGCCTACATTATTATCGCCAGGAAACGCACCGGCTTGCCGTCGAGCGCCTTCATGCCGTGCGGCAGGCCGGAATCGAAATAAAGGCTGTCGCCCACGCCGAGCACCAGCTCCTTGCCGCTGACCGAGATCAGCAGGCGCCCTTCCAGCACGTAGTTCATCTCCTGCCCCGTGTGGCAGTTCAGGTGCATCGGGGCATCGGCGGCCGAAGGCTCCACCGTCACGATGAAGGGGTCAGCCCTGCGGTCGCGGAAACCCGAGGCCAGCGCCTCGTACTTATAGGCCGCACGCCGTTCGACCGATACACCCGTGCCGGCACGGGTGATAAAATAGGAGTTCATCTTGGGCTCCTCGCCGAACATCAGCACATCCAGGCTGATCCCGTAGCGGCGGGCTATGGTTTGCAGCACATTGACCGAAATATCGGCATCACCGCTCTCCATATCCCTGTACTCGTCGACCGACAGACGGCAACTGTCCGCCACTTCCTGCTCCGAAAGTTCGAGCACCTCGCGCAATCCGCGCAAACGGGTTGCGATCGATTTAATCGGATCACACATCATTCTATAATTTAAATTATCGGATAGGTTCGGCATTTGCAAAATTCCACGGCGTAAAGTTACGATCCGTAACCGAATCGTCCCACAGCCAGCTTCCCATGCCGGATATTTCCACCTAACAACCTGGGCGTAAAGATAGTAAATATTATTAAAAACTACAACCATCCCACTTTTCTTTCATTGTCCGCCGGAAAAACGCCCCGACCCGGCGAAATTCGCAGGCGGCGGTGAGATGGCGCAGGCACGGCAGCACCGGAAGCACCAGCGGTACGGAAACATCGGTGACACGGGAAGCAGCGGTGACACGGGAAGCAGCGGCGGCACAACGGCTTGCGGGGAATACGGGCATCTTGCGGGAAGCCTGCGGGAATAATGCAGGAACCTTGCGGAGACTCTGCGGAGACGCCCCGACGGCATCGCGGCGGCAAAACAAAAGGAGGGCCGCACTTGCGCAGTACGGCCCCCTTTTCCAAACCGGATCGCCTATCGCACGCTGAAGCGGTAGATACCCGACCCGACGCCAAATACACGGTACCCGTCCTCGGTACCGAGGCTTTCGACATCCTTGCACTGCGCGACTTCGAGCCCGCTTTCGCAAACCCGGCTGCCGGCAGGGGCGGGGACGTAAATCCGCGCCGTGGTGTTGGCCGGCACCTCGACCAACAGGTCGAAACCGCCCTGTTCGGTCGTCCACTCGCTGCGGATCAGTCCATAGGGCGAGCGGAACGAGGCCTCGGCGCTGCGCAGGTCTCCCACGATCTCGGGCCTGACGATGAATTTCTTATAGGCCTGCGCCGAATCGTCGCGGCGGATGCCGCCCACATAGGTATAAAACCATTCGAGCAGGTGTCCCAGCATCAGATGGTTATGCGACTTGCGGGGCAGTGCCTGCCATGATTCGGGCAGCGCCGTAGCGCCCTGGGCGAGCATATAACCGTAGCCGTATACGTCGTACCGCGAGTTCATGTCGAAGATCACCTGCGAATTCCCGCTCTGCTCCAGCGCCCGCAGCACGTAGTTGTATCCCACGTCGCCCGCCGTCAGCGCATTGCCGCGGCTGCGGATGTCCTGCACCAGGTTCGCCAGCACGGCATCGCGGTTCTGCGGCTCGCAAATGCCCGAGTAGAGCGCCAGCGCATTGCCGGCCTGGCTGTTCTTGTCATAACTCCCGGTCTGGGGGTGATAGTATTTTTCGTTGTAGGCCTTGCGGATATCCTGTGCCAGCTTCCCGTATTTCGCGGCATCCTCCTTGCGCCCCATCTTCTCGGCCGCCTTGCGGATCGTCTCGGCGTCCATATAATAGATCGGTGTCGCCGTTCCGGCCAGGGAGGTGAGCTGCGCTCGGCCGGGGTATTTGGGCCCCAGGTCGCACCAGTCGCCGAGCCCGTGGGAAAGGATATGCCCGTCGGCCTTCGAACTGAGGTAATCCACATAGCGCTTCATCGCCTCGTAATGCCGCTCGACCAACCGGAAATCACCGTAGTACTCGTAGACCAGCCACGGTGCCAGCACGAACGCGCTGCCCCACTCGGGCGAATCGCGGAATCCGTCGAGGAAAGTGACATATTCGGGGCAGATATCGGGGATAAGCCCCTCGGGCGTCTGCGCGAGCTCCATGTCGGTCAGCATCTTATCGTAGAGGGTATACACGTCGAACTTCGATTGCAGCGACCCGAACATCAGGTGCAGCTGCTCGATCCACGGCAACTTCTCGCGGTGGGGGCAGTCGGTGAAATAGCTCACCATATTGCCCTTGATACCCCACGCAATAAGCTCCTCGGTCTTGTTGAGCAGGTCGTTCGAACAGTGGAACGTCCCGGCCATCCGGGTGGCGTTGCGCGTATGCAGGCCACGAAGGGTAACGATCTCGGGCAGCCCTTCGGGATTCTCCTCCCCGGCCGGGACGGCATTGCTCACCAGCACGTAACGCTGTCCGAAATAGGTGAACTGGGGGCGCCACGTCTCCACCTCGTCGCCGCGCAGGGTGTAGGTCAACCTGTATTCACCGCGGTAGCCGCCGCATTCGGTAATCGAGTCGCACTCGAAATTGAACAGCTCGGTGGTATTGAGCTGCACGCTCTGCCCACGTTTGCCGCGGACTTCCAGCTGCACCGTCCCCGAGAAGTTCTGGCCCATGTCGTACAGCCATTTGCCGTGGCGGGTCTTGCGGATCGAGACCACGGGGAACTCCTCCATCACCCGCACGGGTTCGGCGACGGGGGAAACCAACTTCCCGCGCTGGGTCGTCACCAGCGGCTCGGCCCAGGCCGAAGCGTCGTAGCCGGGCAGCATCCATCCTGTCCGCTCGCGCGTCGCATCGTAATCCTCGCCGCCGAAGATGCTGCTGTACGTCACGGGGCTTTCGGTCACACGCCAGGCGCGGTCGCTGACAATAGTCTCGTGCGTCCCGTCGGCATACTCGATCTCGGCCTTGAAGATCATCTTGGGATAACCGAAGCTGATGAGCGCCTTGAAATAGCGTTCGCGCGGCACATTGTAGAGGCCGTTGCCGAGCATCACACCGAACACGTTGCCTCCCGGCTGCAATTCTTCGCTGATGTCGAACGTCTGGTAGCACACCTGCCTGTCGTAGTCGCTCCACGCAGGGTCGAGGAAATTGTCGCCCACCTTCGCCCCGTTCAGAAACAGCTCGAACTGTCCCAGGCCGCTGACATAGACCGTCGCCCGCTCGACGGGCTTGGTAACCTTCACTTCACGGCGGAACTGCGGCAGCCGGTTGAGCGCCGTTTTCCTGTCGCCGATCTTTATTTTGTTGAACTCCTGTCCGGGCACCACGCGCAGGCTGTCGGGCAGCTCCTCGAAGGCGATCCACCGGGCTCCGTCCCAATCGCTGCCGTCGAGCAGGCCGACCGCGAACGACCGGATTTCGCTCCACGGCGAATAATTCCCCGCAGCATCGCTTACCCGCACGCGCCAGTAATAGCGCTGCCCCGGCTTCAGCGTCCGCCCGGCATAGCGCACATGCAGTGAAACATCGGATTTGCGTTGTTCGTCCCACAACAGCTTCCGGCCCCTGGCCAGGTCGGCGGGGTCGGACGCCACCTGAATCTGATACCCGGCCTGCAGGAATCCGCGGCCGACGGAAAGCGTCTGCCAACTGAATTGCGGCGTCAGCGTATTGATCGCCAACGGGTTGTCCCGGTATTCACACCTCAGTTCCGCCACACGAAACTCATCTGCGGCAATGCCCCACAGGCAGCTTAGCAGCAATGGGAACAATAGTAATAGTTTTTTCATAATCATTAAGATTTGGTTTCGTTTCAGGTTGTTTTTAATTTCCTTTGAAGCCAAAAATAATGTTTTTATTTTACTTTTACACGCTCTTGCAAAAAATACGAATCCAAAAAGTCATTTTTCGAATATAAAAAATCATATTTCGAACTTTTCCGGCAAAGGTACTATCCCCGCACAGGCTACCGGCCTGCCGCCAAAGCCCGTCAAACAACCGAATATCAGGCAGGCAGCGCACAATACCCAAGCTACCGGACAGCCGGGCATGCAGCGTGCAAAAATGAAAAACCCGCCCCTCGGGCAGGCCGGAAATCGCACAAGATCATTTTACCCGGCTGCACTGGTCGACCAGACAGGCGACCGAAACGCTGTGCATCCCGGCATTGGCCGCACTAAAGACAATGGAAATATGCAGGATGCGCGGCGTTGCAGCTTCGAATTTCGGTTTTCGGACTGCAAATCAGGAAAAAATTCGGATGTCGTGTCCCGCCCGGCAAAAAATTCTTACGGCTTTTTCAGCCGCTCCCGCTCCGAATGTCCCGATTTTTTTCCTACCTTTGTCACAAACAAATCTATCAACACATTTTACATCGATACCATGGAATTCGAAGGAACCGTTTACAAAATAATGCCCGTGACGAAAGGCACCTCCGCACGCGGCGACTGGCAGCGCCAGGACGTAGTGTTCGAGATGAACGAAGGCTCGTTCGCACGCAAAATCTGCGTGACGTTCTTCAACAAGCCCGAAGACGTCGCCCGGCTGAAAGAGGGTGCAGCCTACACCGTCTCGGTCAACATCGAGTCGCGCGAATACAACGGCCGCTGGTACACCGACATCCGCGCATGGCGCATCCAGTCCAAACAGGAGACGCCCGCCGGGGCTCCGATGCCCGACATGCCGCCCATCGCCGAAGAGCCCGCCTACGCCTCCGCTCCGGCCGAGGCCGACGACCTGCCGTTCTGACGCACCGAAAAATACCGGGTCCGGTTCCCTCCCGTCCGGGAGAGGATCGGGCGGCCCGGAAAAAGCAGATGCCGCCGACGACCTGCGCCGTATTCCGTCGAGAATACCCGGCGCAGGTCGTTGCGTACCAGGAGCCGCCGTCCGAACGGCCCCAAACGGCCCCGAACCGCCTCCGGTCATCCGCCAACGCTCCGGGACCGGAAAATCCTACTTTCTGAATCCGGCCGCCCTGAACCCGGCCGCCCACTCTCGTATCCCGACAAGCCCGGGCGACACGTTTCCATCACCTCCCCGACAATGCCGCCGCCGTCATCCGGTCCCCGGACACATCCCTGCTCCGCCGACCGGACTGCCGCACAGCTACCGTCCCCCGGGCACAACGCTTCCGCCGAAAAACGATTCGTCCCTGCCGCACGAATGCGGCAGGGACGAATTCCTGATCTCCGGAAGATCCCGGCGACCCGGGACGTTCCGTCCGGTCCGGCATTCCGGACCCGGATCCCAGAGAACTTATTTTCCGGCTGCGGGAGCCTCGGCCCTGGCGGTCGAATCGGCGGGAGCCGGCTCTACATAGGGCGTCACATCCACCAGCTCGACCTCGAACTCCAGCGCCTCGTTGGGACCGATGTCGCGGCCCTGTCCCGTGGGACCGTAAGCCAGCTCGGCGGGAATCCAGAGCTTGATCGTACCGCCCTTGCCCACCAACTGCATGCCTTCGGTCCAGCCGCGGATCACCCGGTTGAGCGGGAACTCGATCGGCTC
>ERZ827516.3034-NODE-3034-length-10957-cov-5.025133_pt1 | contig 10957 bp, 9 predicted proteins | sample MGYA00519703_ERZ827516 | MGnify/ENA primary metagenome ERZ827516 (study PRJEB31778, sample SAMEA3449337) | human gut metagenome | biome: human gut; feature: human-associated habitat; material: faeces | place: United Kingdom | collected 2010/2012 ...
ATGGTTCGTGAAAAACAAATGTCTGCTTCGCAGCCGCTTGTTTTTCCCTTCACTCTTGTTCACTCATGAGTCCCGCGCTGTCGCGCTCTACTGTCTGCTGACGCAGACGACTCATTCGTTAATGGTTCGTGAAAAACAAATGTCTGCTTCGCAGCCGCTTGTTTTTCCCTTCACTCATTATATACCTATTTTCATAAAGCCGCAAGCAGTGCCCTCAAACGAAACTCTTCTTCGCGGGTCAACGTCTCTTCCAACAGTCCCTTATTCTCATCGGAATGCTCGATCTCACGGGAATAACGGTGGGCTACATCTGCTGCCTCTTTTAAAGTCAGTGTACCATGTTTTTTCCAGTGGACCATCATCATATCCTGGATCATAATGGTGGATACGATGGCGGCTTTCATTTTTCCATAGGGATTTTCATTGTATACGCCACCGCAGAAGTAGGTGTATACAAAGTACACCATCAGCTGTTCTGTCCAGAGGTTCATTTTTTCTGCTTCCGGTCTTTGGAAAAAGGCTTTTCTCATCTCTTCGTAAGCTGCTTCCCCATCACCTAAAAGACAGACTTTTAATTCATCTCTGTACTCCGGCCACTGGTGATTTAGCGGTTCCATTTTTTCTAAAAGATCCATGATCGCTTTTATTACTTCATAACGGCTGTATCCTGTAATTCCCGCCAGTTTTTCTTTGAAATAACCATCTCTTCTGGAACTATTATATTTTTCAAATAAAGCATCTGTCTGGTAAAGCACATTGTCCCGCACTCTTCTTTGCAGGTCATGGGCTAATGCCAGAACCTCTGCCATGCGAAGCCGCATATCCAGGCTTCTGTCCTGTAAGATCTTAAAGATCAGGTCCCTTGCATCCATCAGCTTGGTATATAAGAAAAAGTCGAAATCCTCATAAGTTTCCTCTTTTTCATCTTCTTTTGTAAGGAACTGCACCTTTTCCTCACAGCCAAGAATGATCTTCGCTGCCTCCATACAGGAAAGACAGAGAGAATACTCCCTGCTGCCTTCAAATTCCTCTACATGGCGGGGATACATGCGGCAGGTGCGGCATAAGCTGTCCGGTCCCATTTCTGTATACAGGTCGCATAAATTTTCATCATTTAAAAAGGCACAACGGTGATGATACTGCAAAAAAGAGCCTTCTTTCCAGTTAATGGAATTTTTCAGCCTGTTTCCAACAGGACCTTTTGCCTTTTTATATTTTTCCAGCGCCTTGTCATCGATCATGATCTCCCAGCCTGCGCAGCAGGTATCCTCACATTCTGAGGCAATGCACTGAAACTTTCTATAATAATGTGGATATGTGTAAAGCATTTCTATTCTCTCCTGCCAAGACGGACATCTTCTAAGTATGCCGCCAGTTCTTCATCTGCGCCGTGGAACAGATAATTTTTCCCAGATTTTTCCAGTTTTGCCTTTTCTTCCCGGATCTGCTCATTAGCCCAGGCAACCTCTTCTTTTAAGTCTCTGGCTGACATCAGATGACAGCCCTGTCCATAGATGATCAGCTGCTCCAGTCCGTCAGAAGTAGCTACGGTTACATTGTACTGGCGTCCGATCTTATGGGCCAGTTTTTCAATGTACTGATCGGCAGTTTCCGCTTCTTTTGTATACACTACATGGATATTGTGGTAATCGATGGCTTCGCCGGTATTTCCTGTCACTTTATAGGCGTCAAATACCAGGATCAGGGTACATTTTTTATATCCCTGATAATTGCATAAAATATCCATCAGTTTCTGTCTGGCTCCGTCAATGGTTACTTTGGAAAGTTCCCGCAGCTCTTCCCAGGCAAAAATAATGTTGTAGCCGTCTACCAGGAGATATTCTTCCTCTTCCGGCTTCTTTGTTTCATTCGCCTTTAAGGGTTTGTTTGCAGAATAATTTCTGGTCCTCGGGGCAGTGGGACTACTCTGTGTATCCGGTCTGCTGCGCCATTTTCCTGCACCGAAACGGCGGTTGAAAATCTCTTCCAGTTCTTTGTCATCACTCCAGGAGGTGCCAGGACCGGAACCTCCCTGTCGTTTTCCAGCTGCTGATGCAGATGTGGACGAACCAGACGTTGAAACAGCACTGCCAGACACAGGTCTGCCGCCTCCAGCACCAGATGAAGAACCATTCGCACCTGAACCAATACCTGCATCACCAGCAAACCGGCCCATATCTCCCTGCATGCCCCCGTCAGTATCATTCTCCCCATTTGCTCGCCGCCCCAGCTTCTCCAGCGGACTTTCCACATGCATATATTCCTTCACCTGGTACCATGGCACCAGATATCCGGCTCCGTGGGAGCAGAAAACGGAGTCGGCTGTATTTTCCAGATCTGCCTCCGGATCATAACCGGCTGCCTCGATCACCTCTTCTGCATTGTGACATGGTTCATAATCCTTAAACCAGAGACTTAAGTGACCTCTGCCCTTTGTATAGGCGATCACCTCTCTCTGGTAATCACGCAGACAGGCAACAGGCGCCTTTCCTGTTAACAGAACACCGTCCTCCGTAGTCACAGGCGGCTCAAAGGTTCCAAACATCCGGTCCATATCCGCCATGGCCCGTCCCAGATTTTCAGAGGGAAGTTCCAGTGTAAATCCATAATACGGTTCCAGCAGCTGGCTTTCCGCCTGCATCAGTCCCTGGCGCAGCGCCCGGTAAGTAGCCTGACGGAAATCTCCGCCCTCTGTATGCTTCATATGGGCACGCCCTGTCAGCAAAGTCACCTTCATATCTGTGATCTCCGCTCCTGTAAGCACACCTCTGTGGATCTTCTCTTCCAGATGGGTCAGAATCAGCCTCTGCCAGTTCCGTTCCAATACATACTCACTGCACACCGTATCAAACTGCAGCCCGCTTCCGGCCTCTCCCGGTTCCAACAGCAGATGCACCTCTGCATAATGACGCAGCGGCTCAAAATGCCCTACGCCCTCTACTGTATTTAAAATGGTCTCTTTGTATACAATATTTCCTGTATCAAAGCCTACCAACAGACCGTACCGCTCTTCCAGCATATGCTTTAAGATCTCGATCTGTACATCTCCCATAAGCTGTACCTGGATCTCTCCCAGTTCTTCGTTCCAGAGAACATGAAGTTCCGGTTCTTCCTCTTCTAACTGCTTAAACTGCTGCAGACATTTATGTACATCACTGTCAAACGGCAGCAGGATGCGGTAGGTAAGAACCGGTTCCAGCATAGGCAGTTCTGATGCCGGTTCACTGCCAATTCCCTGTCCCGGATGGGTATGGATAGGGCCGGTCACTGCACAGATACAGCCTGCAGGAGCCTCTTTTACACTTTCAAATTTGGCCCCGGAATAAATACGGATCTGGTTGACCTTTTCTTCTTCCCCCCAGGCATCTTTCACCTTCAGCACACCGGAGGTGACTTTTAAATGGGTCAGGCGGTTGCCCTGACTGTCTCTGGATATCTTAAATACTTTTGCTCCAAAAGGACTGTCTTTTTCCGTTTTCCTTTCCCCTTTTGCCATCCCATAGCGCTGAAAGCCTGCTAACAGTTCTTCCACACCCTTTAATTTTAAGGCAGAACCAAAATAGCAGGGAAATACCTTTCGTTCACGGACTAAACGGCCGATCTCATCTGATCCTATGGAACCATTTTCAAAATAGGCTTCCATCACTGCCTCGTCACAGACTGCCAGCTCCTGATAAAAGGTATCTGTATCCTCTTTTTCAGGATCCCATTCTCCTTTTTCACCGGACCAGCCGCCAAAATCCACACAGTTTTCATCTAAACCTGCTTTCAGGTCCTTCATAAGAGCAGCCGCATCACAGCCGGACTGATCCATTTTGTTTACAAATAAAAATACAGGAATGTGATGACGTTTTAACAATCTCCATACCGTTCTTGTATGTCCCTGTACTCCGTCTGCACCGCTTACTACCAGGATCGCTGCATCCAGAACCTGAATGGTACGCTCCATTTCCGCGGAAAAATCTACATGTCCCGGTGTATCAAGCAGGGTTACATGGGTATCCCCAAGGTCAAATATGGCCTGTTTTGAAAAAATGGTAATACCGCGTTCTCTCTCTAATTCATAGGTATCAAGAAATGCATCCCGGTCGTCCACTCTTCCCATTTTCCGTATGGCACCGGTAAGATATAAAAGTGCCTCTGAAAGTGTGGTCTTTCCTGCATCTACGTGGGCCAGCAGACCTGTGCTGAAATATTTTTCTGTTTTAACCGGCTCCTGTCCGCCCATAAAACACCTCCTGAAACAGTAAAACTCCTATAGTCATAAAGGACTGCCGCATACAAGAATATACGGCAGTCCCTTTTTGGCTGAACATTCATCAATGAAACAAAAACCTGAATTTATTTTTCAAGTGCTTTGTTGATCTCTTCTACCGGAACCGGAATGGTACGCTTAGGTTCTGCAGCCTGTACCTTTGGTCTGGAAACAGTTAAAGGCAGGTTTACACCCATTACATTTAAGATAATGCCCTGTGCTTCATTTGCCAGTACAGTTGGTACTTTGGCAGCTTCTACTACAACCGGGCGCATCTTGTTCTCACGGTTAAATTTCTGGAACTCTAAAATATCAGTAAATGCAGGCTGATACAGCTGTCCGTCTTTTAACTTTACTAACGGAATACCCTTTTCTTCTTTCTGCAGGGCAAAAATAAAGGTTCCCTTCTTAAAGTCAGCAGTCAGCTCTTCGTTTAATTCAGCCATTCTTTCCTTATCTGCAGATGCAGCCGGACGGCGCATTTCCTGTGCCAGATAAGCAGCTGTCAGATGTAAGGCCGGATTTTCTACCCATACAGTTCCCTGTGGCATATCTTCCGGGGATTTGCGCTTTACAATGTCGCTTATCTGCATGGAAGCCTTCTCTCCCTTGTCAGTTACCACCAGGGCATTTACACCCAGTGTATACAGACCGGTAAAGAATACCAGCATATCTTTTCCATTGATCTTGGCAACTGTAACAGGTACTTTCTCCTCTGCCAGTTTTGCAGCTTCTTTTTTTGCTTCTTCTTCGTCCAGGAATAAGAATACCTCATCATCAAAGGTCTCCTCATCACATACTACGTATGGCTCTCTTGTACACAGAGAGATCAGGGCGAAAATATCTGCATCATGTCCAAGGCGCATAAGAAGTTCCTTCTTAATGGCCGTAATTGTATTCGGTGTCTCACTCATTCCAGTTTTAATCTCCTTTGCTACTTTAATGTTTTCCTGCAATTTTCAGAAAAACATCTGCTTCATTGGGTATGATTGTACCACATTCCCCGAAAGGACGCAATCACCAGGCCTGTTTATCTTGCAAAAGCCTCTGACATATCCTTATATTCACTTAAATTCGGGAAATTGATCTCTACAGGACTGCCTGGATCTGCAATTCCTACATCCCCGTCCATGTCAATGGCAATATTCTTTCCTTCTACTCCCATTTCCATGTTCATCTTCATACGCATTTTAATGCAGTCACCGTTTGGATCTACTACATATTCACATGGGATATCTGAAAATTTCATGGTGATGCCGCTTTCAGAAAGCAGGGCACTTCCCATTCCCAGACTGCCGAATAACTGATCCATATAATCGGTCATCTTGCTTCCCTGGATCACAAAACCAATTACCTGGTCTTCTCCCTCTGTCCACAGGCGGAAATCTGTCATCAGATCTTCCTGCGCCTGTCCTGAAGCCAGCATCATTGTCTGACTGCTGATCTGTTCCGCCATCTGTGTCAGATCCATAGGATATTTGATCTTCGTTCCGGCAGTTTCCATGTAGCAGGTACCATCTTTATAATACATGGTACTGATCATCGGTTCCTGTCCAGGTACTGTGGCACGGCTGTAACTGCTGTACTGCAGATTTCCCATGTCTGTTAAATGGTTCATCCGCACATTCATTTCCAGACGCATATTGCTGAGATCTTCCACGCCTTCTAAGGCACTGCCGGAAAGATGGATCTGATAATCATAATAAGCATTCATATCCGTAACGGATTTCTGCTTTTCTGTTACCTGCTCATAAAGAGCTTTGGCATCTTCCACATTGCCTGCATAGGCAGTCGTAGGACTTAAAAGTGCTACTGTAAGGACGATTGCTGCAAAACGTTTTACCTTTCTCATAACGTAACTCCTTTCTGCTATATAGCGTTAACTTTACATTCCCCATGCAAAGCAACTACACCATTCCCGCACAGGATGCGGGAAGTTACATACTACTGTCCGAAATAAGCTTTTACACCTGCTACCAGGCCATCTCCTAACTGGTTTAAGGTGCTCTGTGAATGATCAGACGCCTTGTCTCCCAGCTCAATATCAACAGAAGGTACGGTAGAATAAGAAGTCTGTGTCAGATCCATTGCCATAGAACCGCCGGAAAAGATCTTCACACCTGCGCTCTTAAGGCCTTCTACCAGGCTTGCTCCCAGTGCGTTGTGCTGCTGCCAGTGGGACTTGACCGGTTCCATGTTCTTATAGGAAGCCACATCTGGAACGCTCATGTAAAATGCGCCTTTGTTGCTGGTTGTAGAGTCCCAGTGAAGAGCAATATGGCAGTCTGCTGCGTTATTGGCAATCACACTTCTTGCAATGTTGTCTAACTGCACATCTTCCCCGTCACGGATCATCAGTACATCATAGCCCGCTGCCAAAAGCTTGTCTTTCAGTACTTTTGCCATAGCCAGTGTTACCTTGCTCTCTGCTGTTCCGTCAGAAAATGTCATTCCTGTGGAAACAGCTACTGCAGAAGTAGCACCTGCACCTGTAGTACCCCCTGTAACTTTGGCTGTTCCATCCGGATGACACTGGGTCTTTACAGAAGTTCCCCCTTTTGTGCCGTGACCCGCATTCACTGCGATCACCTTATTCTTCTTTTCAGAAGCTGTACTGCGGTAAAGGACTGCTGCCCCGGATTTTATTTTGGCAAAATCTGCGTATTTCCAGGAAGAATTTAATGTCACCTGTCCATCTGCAGCTGCATTAGAAGAAGCTGCGCTTGTCTCCGGCTCCTTTGGAACTTCTGTGGTCACAAAGTCAGAAGAAATATAGACGGTCTTTCCTTCATATTCCACTCTGTCCCATTTTTCGCTGGTACCGGTACGGGTAAGTTCTGTTGTATTTCCAACATTTGCTACAATGTTATCACTGATTGAAGTATCACAGGAAGAACGGACACGAACGCTTCCGCCGTTGGTCTTTACATAGACCGTATCGGAAACTGCTTTAAATTCCGGCGCCGGGGCTGTGGTGCGTTCCGTTTCGCTTTGGATGATCTCTGCGGTGGGATTGCTGCCCTGTTTAACAGATGCTTCCGTGTTTTCTCTTTCTGCTTTTTCGCCGATTGCTTCGTCAGAACCATTTTCAGTTTCGTTTTCCTCACCAGGCACAATTTCAGCTTGAACGTTTTCCGCATTTTTCCTCAGTTCTTCGCTGGACTGATACCCGGAACAGCCTGCTGTCAAAAGCGCTGCTCCAAGGATAATGGCAGCTGCCTTTACACTGACTTTTTCTCTTCTTCTCATAAGATCGTGCCTCCGCCTGCTACATAATCATCCTGGTAGAATACAACTGCCTGTCCAGGTGTTGCAGCACGTACCGGCTCTTCAAAACGGCATTCTACCATGTCTTCTCCGATCCGGCGGATCTTACATGGTGCGCCTTTGTGACTGTAGCGGATCTTGGCATTGACAGAAATCTCTTCCTCTCCAACACCTTCTAATGCCATCCAGTTTAACTTGTTGCAGCGGACTACATCTGTAAATACATCCTGGCCATTTCCCAGTACAACTTCATTTGTCTCCGGACGGATAGCTACTACAAAGACCGGATATCCCATAGCAAGGTTTAAACCTTTTCGCTGGCCTACGGTGTAATGGGAGATACCTTTATGGCGTCCCAGCACATTTCCATCTAAATCTACGAAATTGCCTGGTTCCATGGTCTTTCCTGTGTATTCTTCAATAAAGGATGCATAGTCATGGTCCGGGATAAAGCAGATTTCCTGGCTGTCCGGCTTGGAAGCTACCGGAAGTCCCAGTTTTTGCGCCATATCGCGGATCTCGTCTTTGTGATAGTTTCCTACTGGCATTAAGGTATGTGAAAGCTGCTCCTGGGTCAGGTTATAAAGGGCATAAGTCTGGTCCTTTGCTGCAGTTACTGACTTTTTAATGGCATATCTGCCGTTTGGAAGCTGTTCGATCCTTGCATAATGTCCGGTAGCAATGTAATCTGCTCCAATGGAAAGACTGCGGCGAAGCAGAGACTCCCATTTTACATAACGGTTGCAGGCGATACATGGATTTGGGGTACGTCCTGCCATATATTCCGCAGCAAAATAATCCATGACCTGGGTGCGGAACTCATTTTTAAAATTCATGACATAATAAGGGATACCCAAGTCCATAGCAACACGGCGGGCATCATCTACAGCGCTTAAGCCGCAGCAGCCCCCCTCTGCTTCCTGAACCAGGGTATCCTCATCCTGCCATATCTGCATGGTCACGCCGATGACGTCGTAACCCTGTTCTTTTAACAGCCAGGCTGCCACGGAGGAGTCAACTCCTCCTGACATGCCTACTACTACTTTTCTACTCAATACTCTTCCTCTTCTTCCTCTTCGCCGATGTTCTCCTTAGGCTGCTCTAATCCTTCGATCTTAATACCGTTTTTCTGAGCATAGTCCCATAAAGCTGCGTGGATGGCTTCTTCTGCTAACAGGGAGCAGTGTACCTTTACTGGTGGAAGTCCGTCTAATGCTTCCATAACTGCCTTGTTGGTAACTTCCATTGCTTCCTGAACAGTCTTTCCTTTTACTAATTCAGTAGCCATACTGCTGGTTGCAACTGCAGCGCCGCAGCCGAAAGTCTTAAACTTTACGTCACGGATGATCTGGTTGTCATCGATATCTAAGTAGATACGCATGATGTCACCACATTTTGGGTTTCCTACAGTTCCTACGCCGCTGGCGTCTTCTATTTCTCCCACATTTCTTGGATGCTGAAAATGGTCCATTACTTTTTCTGAATACATGAAAAAATTCCTCCTGATGGTTGGTTATTTACCTATACTTATTTTTCTTTTGTGCGTCTCATATAATCTTCGTATAAAGGAGACATACCTCTTAAGTAAGAAACGATCTCCTTGATCTGCTCCACTACATAATCCATTTCTTCCATTGTGTTCTCTTCGCTTAAGGTCAGACGCAGGGAACCATGTGCGATCTCATGAGGCAGACCGATGGCTAACAGTACATGAGATGGGTCTAAGGATCCGGAAGTACATGCAGAACCGCTGGAACCGCAGATACCTGCCATGTCTAACTTGATCAGTAAAGACTCGCCTTCGATAAACTGGAATGCAAAGTTTACGTTGTTTGGCAGACGATTGGTTCTGGAACCGTTAACTCTGGTAAATGGAACCTCTTCTGTTACACGTTTGATCAGATAATCTCTTAACTGAGTCTCTTTTGCAATACGCTCATCCATGTTTGCCATAGCGATCTCAGCTGCTTTTCCGTAACCTACGATGCCAGGAACATTTTCAGTACCTGCACGGCGCTTACGCTCCTGAGCTCCGCCATGGATAAAGGAACGGATCTTTACACCGGTACGGATATACAGGAAACCAATTCCCTTTGGTCCGTTTAACTTGTGGCCGCTGGAGCTTAACATATCAATGTGGCACTCATCTACATTGATCGGCACATGGGCATAAGCCTGTACAGCGTCTGTATGGAATAAAATGCCGTGTTCTTTTGCGATCTCACCGATCTCCTTAATTGGCTCAATGGTTCCGATCTCATTGTTTGCAAACATGATAGAAATAAGAATGGTATCCGGGCGGATGGCCTTTTTCAGCTCATCCAGCTTTACTACGCCATTTTCATCCACATCCAGATATGTGATCTTTGCACCCTGTTTTTCCAGCCATTCACAGGTATGCAGGATGGCATGATGCTCGATTTTGGTAGTGATGATATGGTTTCCTTTTGATTTATATGCTTCGTAAGTAGCTTTCAGTGCCCAGTTGTCAGACTCTGATCCGCCGGCTGCGGTAAAGTAGATGTCATTCGGGTTCGCTCCGATGACAGAAGCTACTTTTTCTCTTCCTTCTGTCACTGCTTTTTTGCTGATTCCTGCCAGTTCATATACGCTGGACGGATTGCCATAGTACTCCGTAAAATACGGGAGCATCGCCTCTACTACTTCCGGTGCAACTTTTGTGGTTGCCGCATTATCCAGATAAATAATTTTCTTCATGATGATTTTGCCTCCTATCCCTGACAGCCTGCAGGCTGTACCTGTCCTTTTTCTTTCAGTTTTTTACTCTCTTCCACCAACTGGTTGAGATACATGGTATCCACTGCATGAGTAATTCCTTCGTTGATGCGCTGCCATACATATCGCGTCACACACAGATCTGCATTTTCGCAGCCACCGTTTCCTTCTTCGCCGTTTGCCGGACAGGTTACTGCCCGCAGATCTCCTTCCAGTGCACGAAGGATATCTCCAACCGAGATACCGATTGCCGGTCTTGCCAGCTGGTACCCTCCGTTGGCTCCCCGGATGCTTTTCACCAGTCCTTCCTTTTTCAGACTGGCCATCAGCTGTTCAAGATAACGCTCGGAGATGGTCTGCCGATCCGCTATACTCTGTATAGACACCGGTTCTTTTTCACTATATACAGCCAGATCGATCATCGCTCGGAGACCGTATCTGCCCTTCGTTGATAATTTCATGTTGCCTCCCTTCCGGAAGTTTCCTTTGGTCTTTCAGATTCCCTAGTAATCTACTGGGATATGACCCTTTGTCAATATAACACGACTCCCCGGTTCTGTCAAGGCTGGCAGCCTCATATATTTAAAAAAAGCCCCGGAGCTTGTTATGTTTTCTTCTGCGAAGCATCCTGTCCTCACCGGTACTGCCATCCTCACCTGTGCGGGTACCTTGAGCCGCCTGATTGGCTTCTTTTATAGG
>ERZ827516.3041-NODE-3041-length-10921-cov-5.467881_pt1 | contig 10921 bp, 10 predicted proteins | sample MGYA00519703_ERZ827516 | MGnify/ENA primary metagenome ERZ827516 (study PRJEB31778, sample SAMEA3449337) | human gut metagenome | biome: human gut; feature: human-associated habitat; material: faeces | place: United Kingdom | collected 2010/2012 ...
GGGCTCGTCGAAGCAGAGGATGTCCGGGTGCAGCGCCAGCGCCCGGGCAATGGCCACCCGCTGCTGCTGCCCGCCGGAAAGCTGGTGCGGGTAGTGGTCTGCCCGCTCCGAAAGCCCCATCTGCGCCAGCAGTTCCCGCGCCTGCTGTTCCAGCTGGGCGTGCACCGCCTTTTTGTTGGCGCGGTAGTCCGGGCGCTCCTTTGCCAGCAGCTCCCCTGCCAGCATCACGTTCTGCAAGGCGGTATACTGCGGGAAGAGGTTGAAGTTCTGGAACACCAGCCCGAAGTGCAGCCGCTTTTTGCGGATCTCGCTTTCCCGCTGGGTGGCGGGGTCGGCGGCGTCCCACATGGTCTCGCCGTTCACCCGGATGCAGCCGGTGTCCGGCCGCTCCAGAAAGTTCAGGCAGCGCAGCAGGGTGGTCTTGCCGGAGCCGGACGAGCCGATGATGGCCAGTGCCTCGCCCTGCTCTAAGGTAAGAGAAATATCTTTTAAGACCTTTGTATCTCCGAAATTTTTGCCAATGCCGGAGGCTTCCAGTAATGCCATATTCTTAAAAACCTCCTCAGCAGCGGAAATAATCCAGTTTCTTTTCAGCCCAGTTGAACAACAGGGTGAGCGCGCCTACAAACACAAGGAAGAACAGCGCCGTGGAGAACAGCGGCCAGATCAAGCCCTTTGCGCTGTACTCCTTGGCCATCATGATGATCTCCTTGTTGGCGATGGTGTTTGCCAGCGAGGTGTCCTTGACAAGGGTGATGATCTCGTTGCCCATGGGCGGCAGGATGCGCTTGACCACCTGTAGTAGAGTGACCTTGAAAAAGATCTGCGTGCGGGTCATGCCCAGCACCTGCCCGGCCTCGGTCTGCCCTTTAGGCACCGCCTCGATGCCGCCTCGGTAGATCTCGGAAAAATAGCAGGCGTAGTTGATGGCAAAGGCCACCACCGCCGCCACCATGCGCCCGCCGGAGCCGGAGGGCCACGGATTATTCATGCCCAGCAGGCCGGGGCCCAGATAAATGACGATGATCTGCAGCATCAGCGGCGTACCGCGGATGACCCAGACAAAGGTCTTTACCGCACCGGACAGCAGCCTGCACCGGCTCATGGAGCCAAAGGCCACCACCAGCCCCAGCGGCAGCGCAAATAGCAGCGTAAGGGCAAACAACTCACAGTTGAGCAGGAACGCGCCGGAAAGGCGCCCAAGGATCACAGACACAAAAACACACCCATCTATCGTTTTGTTTTACGCCCGGCTCAGTCGGCCAGCGCCAGCTCGTACTTCTCGGCCAGTGCCTGCATGGTGCCGTCAGCCTTCAGCTCGTCAAAGGCGGCGTCCACTGCGGCGGCGGCATCACTGCCCTTGCGGAAGGCCACGCCGTATTCCTCGGCGTTCAGCTCGTCCACGATCTTCAGGCTTGCATAGTCGGTGCCTTCCCCGATCATGGCGTTGGCAAGGGTCAGATCCAGCACAGCGGCATCTGCCGTACCGGCAGCCACTTCCATCAGGCAGTCGGTCTGCACGCTCTTGGAAACGTAGTCTGCCTTGGCAAGGTTCTCATCGCCCTGAATGGCGGCTTCACCGGCAGAACCGGCCTCGGCCACCACGGTCTTACCGGCAAGGTCGGCGGTGGAGGTATAGGCGGTACCCTCCTTGACCACCACGACCTGTGCGTTCTTGGCGTAAGCCTTGGTGGTGGCGGTGTTGGCCATGATATCCTCGGTCAGGGTCATGCCGTTCCAGATGCAGTCGATGCTCTTGGCGTCCAGCTCCACCACCTTGGTGTCCCAGTTGATCTCTACGAACTCCGGCTCTACGCCCAGCTTTGCACACACCGCAGTGGCAAGTTCGGTATCAAAGCCGGTAAAGTTGCCGTCGGCGTCGGTGTAGTTCATGGGCTCGTACACGGTGTAGCCGATGACCATTTTGCCCTTGCCCTTGATGTAGTCCAGATCGCTGCCCGCTGCGGAAGAAGTCGAACCGGCTGCGCTGCCGGAAGCAGATGCCGCAGCAGAGGTGGATGCACTGCCGCCGCAGGCTGCAAGGCTCAGTGCCAGAGCACCGGCCAGAAATGCACTTGCAATACGCTTGAGTTTCATATCTTTTTCCTCCCATGGGGGACGTTCTGTGTCCCGCTTCCCTCTCGATTTACCATTTTACCATGCTAAAGTGGTAAACTGTGGTTATAGAATAGCGCGTTTGTCGCCGTTTTGCAAGAGGAAACCTTTATTTTTTGCACAATGCACTGCTTTGCCCCGCCTGTAAGCCCGCTTTTTGTGGGAAAGTGTGCACATACCCCTTCCGGCTTTGCGCCTGAGGGGGTATCCATAAAAAATCCCCCCGCACTTTTTGTGCAGAGGGACATCCTGTTTTTATGATTACTGCTCCGCCATGGCCTTCAGCGCCGCTTTTTGCAGGTCGGTAACTGAGATGGTGCACAGCGCCTTCAGGTCGGCATCCGTGCCGTCTGCGGAGAGCTTGCCGATCTCCACGGCGTTTTTGCCCTTCAGATAGCCGCACCAGCCTGCGCTGTGCTCGTACCATTCCTTGCCTAACGCGCTTGCGCTGCGCATTCCGTAACGGTCGCCCAGCTCGTTTTTGGTGTACACCGGCTCCCGCGGGGCAGACACAGTACCATCCGCGCTGACGGAAAGCTCCGGCTCGGTCATATCGCCGATGGCGCTGGTCACCCGGGCGTTCTCGTCCATGGTCACCACCGCCAGCGTGATCTTAGCCTGCACCTGCGCGTCCTTGTCGTCTGTGCCCGCAAGCCCCTGTGGCATTTCGGCCACCTCTACACCCAGTTTGACCGTATCGCCCCGGGCAGCACCCAGCACCTGTGCATTCTCGCAGGCGCGGACAACAGCATCCCGGTAACGGTCCACCGCGATGGTGCAGCCGGAGAGAAGGTCTGCCTCCGTGGGCTTGCCGTCCGCATCCGTTTTCAGCTTCTTCACTTCGTCCGGAGTCTTGCCCTCAAGCCAGCTGCCAAAGGCATCTGCCTGCTCTGCCCAGCCCTTTTTCAGACCGGACACCTCTGCCAGTGGGTAGTCTTTCCCTTTCTGGCGCTTGGTGCGGGTGTCGGTGGGGGTGGTCACCTTGCCGGTGCTGTCCGCACTGACTGAAAGCTCCAACTCGTCCAGTGTTACCCCGGCCAGCTTGCCGTCTGCATCCAGCAGCACGGCAGCCGCTACGGTGTGGATGTTGCCCGCACGGTCTGTGCCGGTCGTCTCGGTCAGGACCCCCAGCCCGGTGCGCCACGCCGCGCTTTGCGCCGCGCTGCTGCCCACAGAGGTGCTGCCGCTCACAGAACCGGAGCTGCTGCCGGAGTTTCCCCCGCCACAGCCGGTCAATGTCAGTGCTGCCGCCAGCGTGCAGCACAAAAACCAACGCGATGCCTGTTTCATATCGTCACATACGCTCCCTTTCCGTGCCTGCATTGCAGACGCAGGCTTTGGAGCTAGTGTACCCCGCCGCGCGGGTTTTATGAGCAAATGTTTACATCAGCGGGCTTAACAGCCGCAGCACGCTGTCCAGCACCGTACCCACCAGACCGGTGCGGCAGTCCGCGCACTGCACCTCCCGGCACTGGGGCAGGGTGCGGCGCACATCGTCCCGCAGGGTCAGCACCTGGCTGTTTTGCAGCAGCAGCACCCCGCACTCGAAGTGCAGAAACATACTGCGGTAGTCCATATTGATGCTGCCCACCACCGCCGCGCGGTCATCGCTGACGCAGCACTTGGCGTGGAGAAAGCCCGGGGTGTACTCGTAGATACGCACCCCCGCCCGCAGCAGGGGCAGATAGTACGAGCGGCTCAGCCGGAACACCAGCTTTTTGTCCGGGATGCCCGGCAGCACCAGCCGCACATCCACCCCGCGCTTGGCGGCGTTGCGCAGCGCGTCCAGCATCTCCTCGCCGATGGCGAGATAGGGCGTATAAAAATAAACGTACTGCTGTGCTTGTGCCAGAATATCCAGATAGACCGTTTCTGCCACCGGCTCTTCGTCCAGCGGGCTGTCTGCGTAGGGCTGTACTACTCCATCGCTGGCGGGCAGCACCGCAAGCTGCGGACGGAAGGCGCTGTAATCCTGCTCAAAGGGCCGGAAGGCGTTCCAGAAATCCAGAAACATTACGGTAAAGTTCCACACCGCAGTGCCCTCGATGCGCAGGCCCGCGTCCTTCCAGTAGCCGAAGCGGGTGATCGCGTTGATATATTCGTCTGCCAGATTGATGCCGCCGGTGTAGGCTACTTTGCCGTCTATCACCACGATCTTGCGGTGGTCGCGGTGGTTCATCACCAGCGAGAGCAGCGGCACCACCGGGTTAAAGGGGATGCAGCGGATATGCGCCCGCTCCATGCGCACCACAAAGTCCTTGGGCAGACCCAGCAGGCTGCCGAAGTCATCGTAGATCAGCCGCACATCCACCCCCTGCGCCGCTTTGCGCCGCAGAATGTCCTCCACGCCCTGCCACATCTTGCCCTGACTGATGATAAAAAACTCCAGAAAGATGCTCTTCTCTGCCTTTTCAAGGTCGGCCAGCAATGCCGGGTACATGGCCTCACCGCAGGAAAAATACCGGGCGGTGGTGTTCTTCCATGCAGGATAGCAGCCGTATTGGGTCAGGTAGCGGCTCACGCCCCGGTTTTCATCGCACAGCCCGGCGGTCTGTCCGGGCTGCTGGGCGCGGTCTGCCCGGTGCGCCTGCTCCACCGCCTGCATTTTGCTGCGCAGACGGCGGGAGGGCCGCTTGTTGCCAAAGGCCAGATACAGTGCCCCGCCCAGCAGCGGCAACAGCCCGATGAGGGCGATCCAACCCACCTTATAGGCGCTGTTTTCATCCTTGCGCACCAGATACAGAATGATCAGCAGGCTTAACCCGTTGAGCACCCCGGTGACCCACACCCGCGCCGTGCCGGTGGTGAGGGCAAAAAACACCCACGCCAGCCATGCAAGCTGCAGCGCCACCAGCACCACCGTAACCGTGATGCGGTTGAGGATGCGGTTGAAAAATTTGACGATCGGCAATCGAAACAGCATACCATCTCCCCTTTCCGTGTTTCTAATACGGTTAAGTATAACGCGGTTTTTCCCCCTTTGCAAGCTTTTGGTGTCGGGTACACCGGCGTGCCGGCCGCCTTTATTCCTTATAAAAAAGTTCACCGGAGCGTCCGCAGATGCCCCGGTGAATCGAAATCATAGTATCATATTTTCCGCTCAGACGGTGGGTGCTTCGTTATCCTCGTAGCCCACCATCAGGCCGCCGTACTCCGCGTAGTAGCTGCACAGCGCGCCGCAGCTGCCCACCTCCACCTTGGCCTCCGGAAACACCGCATGGACCATGTGCTTCAGCCGCTCCGCAGCGGCAGCATTGCAGCAGTGGTCGATGTGCACCCGGCCGTTGGTCAGGCCGTGCGCCTTCATTTCCAGCACCATGCGCTCCAGTGCGCCGTGCTCGCCGCGGGTCTTGCAAAGAACCTCCAGATCACCGGCATCGCTGGCCTGCCCGATAACCCGGATACCCAGCATCCGCGCCACAGCAGCCACAGCGGGCTTCACGCGGCCATTGCGGGCAAGGTTTGCCAGAGATTCCAGCGCAAACAGCAGATGGGTGTGCTCATGGTACGCCCGGATCTCCTCACATACGGTATCAAAGGGCTTGCCTGCCTTGATCAGCGCCGCCAGACGCTCCACCAGCAGCCGGGACTCCGCACCAGTAGACAGGCTGTCCAGCACAAAGACCCGCGCGCCCTCGTGGCTCTGCTCGTACTCCTCGCCCGCCAGCAGTGCAGCGTTATAGGCACCGGACAGCGTACCGGTAATGGTTACAACATACACCTCGTCTGCGCCCTCGTAGGCAGCCATCCAGTCCGAGATGTTGGGGCAGGAGGTGCTGGTGCGGCCCTTATAGGTGCGCATCATCTGAGCCAGCGCGGGGGCATCCACCTCTGCGGTGTCCACATACTCCTGCTCGTCGGTCAGGATCTTCAGCGGCACGCAGGCAAAACCCACATCGGGGAGCTCGTACACATTTGCAGAGGAATCTACAACGATTTTGCTTTTCATATTTTTCTCCATTTTCAAGCGGCGCACGCCGCAGTCATTCCTTTGTCCGTGACCATCATATCAGTTTTTCAAAACCCTGTCAACTGTTTTCTCAAATTCTTTTACAAAGTTTTCATTGCCCGTTGACCAATTTTCCAAAATGCGGTATACTATTTCACAGGCAGAAGTACTTTTGCGGAAAGCAATTGCTCTGCCTTTGCACAAAAACAACGTTCCTGCTTGCAAAAAGTGCAGGAGCATGAACGGAACAAGATACTATGAAAGCTGAAACCAAACTCCGCGTTGCGGCGTGTGCTGCGGGCTTTGCCCTGCCCCGGTACAACGATCTTCCCTCGGTAGGGCTGTATCTGGACCAGACGGTGCAGTTCGTCAACGGCTACTTCCGCAGCTTCTGCGGGGTAGAACTGACCCCGTCCATGGTAAGCAATTATGTCAAAAAAGGGGTGGTGGATCACCCCATCCGCAAAAAATACACCCGGGATCAGATCGCATCCCTGATGTACATTGCAGTCTCCAAGACCGTGCTCTCGATCGAAAACATCGACACTCTGTTCAAAATGCAGCGGGAGCACTGCTCCGCCGGGACAGCCTACGATATCTTCTGCGAGGAGTTAGAGACTAGTCTTTCCGTGGTGTTCGGCGGCAAGACAGCCCAGCCGGAGACTACGCTCAACGACGAGCGTCTGCTGCTGCGCAGCACCATTTTTGCCGCGGTCAACAAAATATATCTGGACTGCTGCTTTGATGCCTTGCGGCAGGAGCAGGCTCTGTGGTCGGATATCCTGCCGGATCTGGCGTAACAGAATAGCAGATATAGCAAAAGCCACCTGAAAAACGTAAGTTTTCAGGTGGCTTTTATGTTGGTGGAGGCGATGGGAGTCGAACCCATGTCCGAAAAGAGCTCAGTGTAGGTGTCTCCGGGTGCAGGCGATCTACAACATTCCCGCCGCGCCACGCCGATCGTCAGGCTAGCGCTTTGGTAGCTTCATGAGTTCCTGCCGGTCCGCAAAGCTTAGGTCCGTTCAGGTGCTGTGTCTAAAGGACGCCCCGACCCCACACGACACAAGAGTGGGCGGAACGCGCAGCACTCAGGCTGCGAGCAACTGATAATTATTGTTGTCAGTTAATTTTTTTGGAGGAGTTATAGAGCAGTTCCCCCACTGCTACCCGCTGCCCAGACCTTGCTCCCCCCGTCGAAACCTTTACGCCCCCATATAAAGCACATCTTGCGATGTGCGGAAAGCTTGGTTTTCTGCGGTGAGCCGCAGTCTGCAATTGGAATGCTTAATAATACTTGCCGTTGGACTTCACAGCCCGGTCAATGGAGCGCTTTGCATCGCGCTGGGCGGCATCGGCACGCTTGTCGTACAGCTTTTTGCCCTTGCACAGGCCCACTTCCATTTTTACGCGGCCATGCTTGAAATAAAGCGAGAGCGGCACCAGCGTATAGCCCTGCAGTTTGCACTGCTGGTGCAGACGCCGAATCTCACTTTTGTGTGCCAGAAGCCGCCGGACACGCATAGGATCCTGATTGAACAGGTTGCCGTGGTCGTAAGGGCTGATGTGCATTCCCTTTACCAGCAGCTCGCCATTTTCAATATCTACCCAGCTGTCCTTCAGGTTGACCCCGCCGGCCCGCAGGCTTTTCACCTCGGTGCCTTTGAGCTCCACACCGGTCTCCAGCGCTTCCAGAACAAAATATTCGTGGCGCGCTTCGCGGTTGGTGGCGATGCTCTTGGTCGCCGGGCGCTCCTTTGTGGGTGCCATGCTGCGCGCCTCCTTTCTCCGTTCCGTTTGTTGTTTCAGTATACCATTTTTTCAGGGTAATGCAAGGGCTGTTTCTGACAGAATTGTAAATTTTTACAAACTCACAGCTCTCCCCGGCCGGAAAGTGCCCGGTACAGGGTAGTCTCGTCCGCATATTCCAGGCTGGCGCCCACCGGCAGACCGGAGGCCAGCCGGGTGACCCGGATGCCCAGCGGCTTGATGAGCTTTGCCAGATACATGGCGGTAGCCTCGCCCTCCACGGTGGGGTTCATGGCCATGATGACCTCCTTCACCGTGTCGTCCTTCAGCCGCGCCAGCAGCTCCTTGACGGTCAACTGCTCTACGCCCACACCGGCCAGCGGGTCCAGCAGACCATGCAGCACATGGTACAGGCCGTTATACTCCCGGGTGCGCTCAAAAGCCTGCACGTCCCGGGGCTTTTCCACCACGCAGATCACCGAGGTGTCCCGCTTGGCGCTGGCGCACACCGGGCACAGGTCAGCGTCCGTAAAGTTCTGGCAGATGCGGCACCGGTGCAGCCGGGTGTGCGCACCGCGGATGGCATCGGCCAGCGCCGCAGCGTCCTTATCCGACATACTCAGCACCTGATAGGCCATGCGGGTAGCGCCCTTGCGGCCCACGCCCTGAAACTTGCCGAACTCTTCGATCAGCTTTTCCAGCGGTGCGGCAGTGTAGTCCATGGTATCTCCCCTTCCCGGCTCAGAGACCCGGAATGTTCAGGCCGCCGGTCAGCTTGCCCATCTCGGCCTCGGCGGTCTCATCCACCTGCTTCACGGTGGCGTTGATGGCAGCAGCCACCATGTCTTCCAGCATCTCGATGTCGTCCGGGTCCACAGCCTCGGGCTTGATGGTGATGGACAGCACCTCATGCTTGCCGTTCATCTTTACGGTCACCATCTCACCGGCGGCGCTGCCGGTGTACTCGGCGGCTTCCAACTCGGCCTGCTTGCTCTTCATGTCCTCCTGCATCTTCTGAGCCTGACGCATCAGGGCGTTCATATCGGGGCGGCCGTAGCCTGCGGGCATTCTTGCTTTCATAATGGTATTCTCCTTTATTATAAACAATTTTTATCGCTTTTTGCGGGCGGTATCCTCAATGCTGACCTCTAACCCCAGCTTTTCCAGCGCCAGAAGGGACTGCTCCGCGTTGGAGGCGGTCTTTCCGGCCGTTTTGGGCTCGTAGGGGCCGATGGGCACCGGCACGCCGGATACCTCGGCGATCAGCTTTTTGATCAGCTTCTGGCTGTCCTTGTTCACCCGGATAAAATCCCGGAAAGTCTTGCCGCCATCGATCAGCACGCGGGTGCCGTCAAAGTAAGCCTTGGACTTGCGCAGATACATATACAGCATGGGGTCGATGCCTTCCAGCTTCTGCACGATCTGCCCCCAGTACGGGAAGGGGTTCGTGCCCTGCTGCGCCACGCTGCGGGGCTTGGTCAGCACCGGGTCGGCAGGGTGCTCCTGCACCGGGGCAGGCGATTTCTCTGCTGCCGGGGCAGGCTGCACAGGCTCTGCAGGGGCGGGCTGCTCCGGCTGACTGACCGGCTCCGGCTCCTCCGGCGGCGGTGCCTGCGTGGCAGGCTCGTCCCACGGCAGGGCGGCATCGCTCTGCTGTACCGGCGGTTCCTCTGGCATGGGCGGCAGCTCCTCCGCAGGGACGGGCGGTGCTTCCGGTGCGGCAGGCTGCGGAGGCGTCTGCTGCGCAGCAGGGGCAGGTTCTGCTACTGCTGCCGGGGTCTGGGGTGCAGTTGCTGCCGGTGCGGGCTGCACCGGGGCGCTGGCAAAGGGCTGCACCGCTGCCGCAAAGGGACGGGGTGCTTCCGACTGTGCCGTGCGGGCAGGGGCTGCCTGTACCGTTACCGCCTGCATCTGCTGGGGCGGCTCGGACAGGCTGAACAGTGCCAGTTCCAGCTCGATGCGCTGGTCGCTGCCACGGGTCATGTGCTCCAGCGCCGTGCCCAAAGTGCGGATGGCGCGGATGGCTTCCCGCTGCCCCATCTCCGGGCCTTTTTGCAGGTACAGCGCCTCTTCCTCCGGCGATACACCGGACAGCAGCGCCTGCCCGCCGGGCAGTGCCGCCAGCATCAGGGCGCGGTAGTGGGCGATCAGTTCCTCGGTCAGGCGCTTCACGTCCACCGACTGCTGCCGCAGCTGTGCCAGCTGTGCCAGCGCGGCGGCTGCGTCCTGTGCTTCCAGAGCGTCCGAAATATGGAACAGGTAGCTGCGGTCGGTCACACCGGCCATACGGCGCACCACGTCTGCGTCGATCTTTGCGGTGACACCGGCGCAGGTATCCAGAATGGACAGTGCATCGCGCAACGCGCCATCGGCCAGACGGGCGATCAGTTCCGCGCCGTCGGAGGTCAGCTCCAGCTTTTCCTCCCCGGCGATATACTCCACCCGCCGTGCGATATCCTCCGGCCCGATGCGGGTAAAATCGTACCGCTGGCAGCGGGAGAGGATGGTGGCGGGCACTTTCTGGATCTCGGTTGTCGCCAGAATGAAGATGACATGTGCGGGCGGCTCTTCCAGCGTTTTCAGCAGCGCATTAAAGGCCGCTGTGGACAGCATGTGCACCTCGTCGATGATATACACCTTATACTGGCAGGCGCTGGGGGTGTAGGCGGTCTCGTCCCGCAGGTCGCGGATATCATCCACGCCGTTGTTGGAGGCTGCGTCCATCTCCACCACGTCCAGCAGGCTGCCGTTGTCGATGCCCTTGCAGATTTCGCATTTCCCGCAGGGGTCGCCACCCTCCGGGTGCAGGCAGTTGACCGCCTTGGCAAAAATTTTGGCGCAGGTGGTCTTGCCGGTGCCGCGCACGCCGGTAAACAGATACGCATGGCCCACGCGCCCTGCGGTGATCTGGTTTTTCAGGGCGGTCACGATGGCACGCTGGCCCACCACATCCTCAAACCGCTGGGGTCTCCATTTGCGGTAAAGCGCACGATACATGGCGATCTCTCTCCTTTCCCGGCCTTTGCGGCAAAAATAAAAGGACAGCGCTCGACGGGGTTTTGTCCCCGCCTTGCGTAACTCGGCATACGGATGCAGGCTTACTGAAACGCA
>ERZ827516.3047-NODE-3047-length-10901-cov-2.667251_pt1 | contig 10901 bp, 10 predicted proteins | sample MGYA00519703_ERZ827516 | MGnify/ENA primary metagenome ERZ827516 (study PRJEB31778, sample SAMEA3449337) | human gut metagenome | biome: human gut; feature: human-associated habitat; material: faeces | place: United Kingdom | collected 2010/2012 ...
CCAAGCCCTTCCGCTGCCTCAAAATTACTTTGTCTACAGTCTGAGATACAAGAGAAAATCTTGTATCTTTTTTTATGCCCTGCGACCGACAGGTTTTTACAGATTTATGAATTGGAAAAAATCAATAGGGATGATTGGAGACCAGCCCATTTACAATACGAAGGATACTATCAAGCTGGGCAGCATCAAGGCGTTTGAGCTGCTCTGTGAGGGTGCGGATTTTTTCGGGATGCGCCGACTCCAGATCGAAAAATTCCATTGGGGTGATATTCAGATAGTCACAGATTTCAAAAAAATTGGACATGGAAGGGAATGTCTTATTGTTTTCAATGCTGTTGATGTAGCCGGGGTTCTGCCCGAGGGAAAGACTCATATCCCTTGCGGAAACGCCCTTTGCCATACGCAGCTGTACCAATCTTTTGGAAAATGCCTCTTTACACATGCTTGTATCACCTCCATGTGTCATATTATATCTAATAAAAAACTTGAAATATTCTATATAATCAGTTATTTTTGACTAGATATCGGTTTGTACCTAATAAACAGATAGAAAATAGAAGAAGAAAACAAATGTATCAAAAAATTTTCATTTTTCTTGAAAATATTTGAAAATTGCTCTTAAAAATGCTAGGATATTGACATAGGTCAATGAAAGGGTTTGATTTTTATGTTATGTTGTAGGAAACAGCAAAAACTCATGAAGCATGATGAACCTTATAAAACAAGGAAGAAGATGTATTGGCAGAAAGACAAGGCTTAGAGGTTTGGGGATATCGTATGTGTATGAAAGACAGAATGAGACGGTTTCTGGTGGATGTTCTGGACATCCATAATAAAGATGTAATCGAAGAAGTTATTGGTATTTCCAGCATCAGGCACTGCCCGAAGGGACGGACACTGTACAGTCAAGGGGAAACGGTGGATACCTGCTGCTTCCTGATGGAAGGCGTGACGGGTGCATTTCTCTACGCGAAGGGCGGAAAGCAGATTTCAGATGATTTTTCTTTTGTATCCGGCGAGATGATTACGCCGTTTATGAACTGGCAGAGAAAAGCGCTGACCTCTGTGGTTGCGATGCCGAATGTAGATGCTTTTGTGATTGCCAATATGGATGTAATCACGCTGTTTAGAACCTATCCGGAATTTCAAACAATCCTTTTTGAATGGCTGATGCAGGCGTACCACAAGCAATGGGCGCTCAAAAGTGCGCGGTATCAGATGGCGGCGAAGGAGCGGTATCTTTTCTTTTTAAAGGAATATGCGGGGCTGGAGGATGTGGTCAGCGACCGTTTTTTAGCTTCATTTTTAGATATGTCTCCGGAGACGCTGAGCCGACAGAAGCGGTGCCTGCGGGAGGAAAAGCCCGATTGAAGCAACGGAAGGAAGGCATCTTTCACATTTTTCTCAAAGGAGGATGTGCGAATATAAGAAGCGGAGAGGCGAAGGGGGGAGATGCAGCGAGAAAGAAGGCTGTTTGAAATAGAAAAAAGGGTTTTCAAAGGAACGGAAAAATAAAGAAAGGTTGAAGGAAAAATGAAAAAGAAAAAATACCTTGCGATTTTCATGGCAATGAGCATGGCAACTGCAACTGCACCTGTGACAGCATTGGCTGACGATGCAACAACAGGTACAGGGGCAGAAAGTGGTACAGAGACAGGCGAAAGCGGCAGTGGTGAAACTGGCAGCACAGGTAAAACTGGTGGTACAACAGAGCCTGATACATCTGCCAAAAACGAAGGTGTTAAGTCCATTATTGAGTTAAATACCGCAATTACTGACGCAGGGGAAACAGAAACTACTATTAAACTTGCTGCTGATATCACAGGGGATGTTGTAATACCTGAAGATGCAAATATTACAATCGACCTGAATGGTAAGAAGATTACAAACAGTGTTGGGCACACAATTATGAATAACGGCACCTTGACTATTAAGGGTGAAGGTACAGTTGATAATATTACTCACGGGAAAGCAGCTCTCTATAATAAGGGGACGGTTACTTTAAACGGAGGTACTTTTGACCGTACCCAAGAGAATGGTCAAAGTGATAGTTCTTCTGGCGGCAACTCCTATTACACCATCAAAAATGTTGGTAATATGACCATTAACGAAGGCGTAAACGTGCTGACAGCGGAGGGGAATGGCGAGTTGGGCAGATTCTCCAGCCTTGTTGCGAATGGTTACTACAATGGTACTACATACGACAACGACAAGGGAGTGGATAACCCTACGTTGATTATCAATAATGGTACCTTCTCGGGAGGTCTGAATACGATTAAAAATGATGACCGTGCAGAGTTGACTATTAACAACGGTACATTCAAGAATTTCTATCAGGCAACTGTTCAGAATCATAATATTGCAACAATCAACGGTGGTACCTACAAAGCTGCAAGTGATGCAAGCAGTACAGGAAAAGAAACCTACGGTGTTTATAACTGTGGTTGTGGTGCTAATATTGACCTTGGTACATTGACTGTAACCGGCGGTATCTTTGAAGGTGCGGATTATGCGATTGCTGATGTTAGCAGTCAGCCTGCTATTGTGAATATTTCTGGTGGTTGCTTTAGTGGTGCTAAAGGTGCAATTGTTAAAGGTACAAACTCTAATGCTACAATCTCTATCTCCGGCGGCACTTTCTCCGATAAGCCTGCCAATGCTTATGTAGCAGAGGGCTATAAAGCAATTCAGGTTAAAGGTGACAAATACGTTGTAACGAACAAGATTGCTCTGGACAAAACAAGCACAAGAATCCGCAGAGGTTACACAGACACACTGAAAGCCATCGTAGAAGCAAACGGCAAAACATACGAAGTAGCAGACCCTATAACATGGGCAAGTGATAAAGAAGCAGTCGCAACTGTAGAAAATGGCGTTGTTACAGGTGTAGACTATGGTAGTGCAACCATCACAGCAACACTGGGCGGTGTAACAGAAGCACCCACAACACCCGGAGAAACAGAAACACCTGATACAACAGATGCGCCTACAACTCAGGCAGAAGGTGATACAGCAACAGGTGACGGCACAGATACAGACGGTGACAATACACCTTCTAACACACTGACAGCAAGCTGCACCGTAACAGTATTCAAGAAATCTTCTTCCAGCTCCTCCTCCTCCGGCGGTGGCGGCGGCAGCAGTGTTGCAAAATACGGTGTAACCATCTCTGACAGCAAAAACGGTGCTGTAACCGCAAGCGCGGCAAAGGCAGAAACAGGCGACAAGGTTATTCTGACACCCAAGGCTGACGAGGGCTATGTACTGGATAAGATTACTGCAAAGGACAAGGACGGCAAGGAAGTTAAGCTGAAAGCAGAAAAGGACGGCACATATTCCTTCACCATGCCGAAGGGCGGCGTAACCGTTGACACAACCTTCAAGCAGGCACAGGGCGCAGCCAGCACAGACAAGCCCGCAGCAGCAACAAAGACAATCATTCTGCAGATTGGCAGCACAGCAGTGATTGTGGACGATCAGGCAATCATCAACGATGTTGCACCCGTAATCCGCAACGACAGAACTTTGGTTCCCATCAGAGTCATCACAGAAGCACTGGGCGGTCAGGTTGCTTGGAACGAAGCCGCAAAAGAGGTTACTCTGACTGTTAACGGCAAGGAAATCAAAATGACTATCGGCAAAGCTCTGGAAAAATACGGCGTTGCTCCCGTTATCATCGGCGGCCGCACCTTTGTACCCGTTCGCTTTGTAGCGGATGAACTGGGCGCAGTGACCACATGGGACGATGCAACAAAGACTGTAACAATTCAGGCGGTAAAATAAATTTTTCCGAAAATCTTAGCTGAAAACAATCAAAATGGCGTTCATCCGCAAGGATGGACGCTGTTTTCTGCTTTCGGGGAAGAAGTGGGGCGAAAAATACAGCCCTCGAAAAAAAACACTTTCCACTGCAACGTTTTCGTGATATAATTCTAATGTTATAGGGCGAAATATAGAGAAAAACGACTACTTTTTGGGGAACGGCGGCTTTTTCGCCTGTTCAGAGATATAGATTGTCCTTTGGAATTGATTGGAAGGATGAATGTTTTTATGGATAAATTAGTTGTAAGGGGCCGAAAAAGATTGACCGGAGAGGTTACCATCAGCGGTGCGAAAAACGCGGCGGTAGCTGTTATTCCGGCGGCGGTAATGGCAACCGGAGTGAGTGTACTGGAGAATCTTCCCAGTATTGAGGACGTTAGAAATATCTGTCATACCATTCAGGAAATGGGCGGTAAATGCAGATTTTTAGATAAACATACTTTGGAAATTGACTGTAACGAGGGTGTCAGCTATCAGGCGACCTTTGAGGGCGTGCAGAAAATGCGCGCATCCTATTATCTCATTGGTGCGCTTCTGGCACGCTATAAAAAGGCAGAGGTGGCAATGCCCGGCGGCTGCAATTTTGGCAAACGCCCCATTGACCTGCACCTGAAGGGCTTCCGTGCGCTTGGTGCAACCGTCATTGAGGAGGACGGCATGGTGAAGGCTTATGCCGAAAAGCTGATTGGTACTTCCATCTACATGGATCAGGTGAGCGTTGGCGCGACCATCAATGTCATGCTTGCGGCAACCATGGCGGAGGGCACCACAACGATTGAAAACGCGGCAAAGGAGCCGCATGTGGTAGATACTGCAAACTATCTGAACATGATGGGGGCAAATATCAAGGGCGCAGGGACAGATGTGATTCGTATTAAGGGCGTTCCCGAACTGAAGGGCGCGCAGTATACCATCATTCCCGACCAGATTGAGGCAGGCACCTACATGATTGCGGCGGCGATTACGGGCGGCGATGTGCTGGTGAAGAATATCATTCCCAAGCACATGGATTCCCTGACAGCAAAGCTGGAGGAAATGAATGTGAAGGTGGCGGAATGGGAGGATTCCATTCGCGTGATGGCGGATGAGCCCTTGCGTGCGGTAAACGTAAAGACCATGAGCTACCCCGGCTTCCCGACGGATTTACAGCCTCAGATTGCGACGCTTCTTGCGGTCTGCAACGGGACAAGCGTGCTGACGGAAAATGTCTGGGAAAACAGATATCAGTACATGGGTGAGCTGCGTAAGCTGGGCGCAGATGTGGAAATTAACGGCAGAGTGGCAACCATCCACGGCATTAAGCATTTCAGCGGCGCGGAGGTTTCCGCAACAGACCTGAGAGCAGGCGCGGCAATGATTCTGGCGGCACTGGCGGCAGAGGGCGAAACCATCATTGACGGCGTGCGTTATATCGACAGAGGCTATGAGGATGTTGAGGAAAAATTCAGAGCCATGGGCGCGGATATCGACCGTATCCCCGGCGAGCAGTAAAAAGAGAACAAGAGAGCCTCGGAGCAGTTCCGAGGCTTATTTTATGGAAAAACACGAAGGAAAAGAGGTGAACCGGCTTGCGGATGGAATTTTGCACCATCGCCAGCGGCAGCAGCGGCAACTGCACCTATATCGGGACGGATTACACGAAAATATTGATTGATGCAGGCATCAGTGGCAAGAAAATCGAGGAAGGACTTGCAAATTTGAAGCTGACGGGCGACAAAATCGATGCGCTGTTTATCACCCATGAGCATGTTGACCATATCAAGGGGGCAGGCATCCTTTCCCGCAGGTTTGATATCCCTATTTTTGCCACGCCGGATACCTGGGCGGCGATGGAGGAAGGCCTTGGGCGGATTGCGCCGAGCAACAAGCGGATTGTGTATGCGGATGAGGTCTGCGCGGTGAATGACCTTTGCGTGAAGCCGTTTCGGATTCCGCATGATGCGGCAGAGCCGGTCGGCTATAACGTCTTTTCGGGCGAGAAAAAAATCACACTGGCAACGGACATCGGCCATGTGACGGATACGATTCGGGAAAGCATAGAGGACAGTGATGTGCTGCTTTTAGAGGCAAATCATGATGTGGAAATGCTGAAAAAGGGCGGTTATCCATGGTCGCTGAAGCAGCGGATTCTGGGCGAAAACGGACATCTTTCCAACCATACGGCAGGAAGGCTTCTGGCAGAGGTGATGACGGGAAAGATGAAATATGTTTTTTTGGGGCACCTCAGCGAGGAAAACAATAACCCCCATCTGGCGTATGAAACGGTAGAGGAAATTCTGCGGAACAACCGCATTGAGGTTGGCACGCATGTAAAAATGGATATGGCGAGCCGCTTTCAGAATGGCGTGAAGGTGGCGCTGTAACGGAGGGTTGGCATGAAGGTTACGGTCGTTTGCGTAGGCAAATTGAAGGAAAAATACTGGCGCGATGCCATCGCGGAATACAGCAAGCGGTTGAGCCGTTATATGAAGCTGGAGATTATCGAGCTGGCGGATGAAAAGGCACCCGAAAACATGAGCGATGCACAGGCGGCGGAGGTCAAGGAAAGGGAAGGACAGCGGATTCTGAAAAACGTGAAGGACGATGCCTTTGCGGTGGCGCTTGCGGTGGAAGGAAAGATGCTTTCCTCCGAGGAGCTGGCAGAATTTATGGCGAAAAAGAGCGTTGGCGGCGTGAGCCATATCGTGTTCATCATCGGCGGCTCTCTGGGGCTTTCCCCTGCGGTGATGCGGCGCGCGGATTATGCACTCAGCTTTTCCAGAATGACATTTCCGCACCAGATGATGCGCGTGGTTTTATTGGAGCAGATTTACCGCTCGGAGCGGATTCAGCGCAACGAGCCATATCATAAATAAAGAAATTGCGAGGAAGGGAAGATTGCAATGAAAAAAGGCATGAAAATTGTGCGGTTTATCGGGATTGTGTGCTGGTTTCTGGCACTGTTCATTCTGATTAACGGGCATCAGGAGAAGAAAAAAGCGGCAGAGGAGGCGGCAAAGCAGCCTGCCATTGTAACGGAAACAAACGAAACGAATGACGGAGATACACCAAGCACCGTGATTTTCCCCGAATAAAAAAGAAAGCGTTCTCAAATGGAATATCCCAAAGAGAACGCTTTTTTATGTTTTCGACTTAATGTTAATTTTCTAAAAACGCTTCGCCGATTTTGAACACATCCCCTGCGCCGACCGTCAGAAGTAAATCCCCTGCCTTGCAGTTTTTCTCCAGATAGGAGCGGATGGCATTAAAATCTCCGACATATCTTGCGGATTTGCCTGTTTTTGCGATTCTGTCCGCAAGCATGGCGGCGGAAATGGTGCCGTCATCGGATTCCCTTGCGGCATAGATATCCGCGATGATGATTTCATCTGCATCGGTGAATGCTTCGCCGAATGCATCAAAGAGGAACTTCGTTCTGGAATAGGTGTGCGGCTGGAATACGCACCAGGTTGTACGGTGCTGCACCTTTTTTGCCGCCGCCAGTGCCGCCTTGATTTCTGTGGGGTGGTGCGCATAATCATCAATGACAACAACGCCGTTTTTTTCGCCTTTTTTCTGGAAGCGGCGTTCTGTGCCCGTAAAATGCAGAAGCCCCTTTTGGCAATCCGCAGGACAGACACCTACAAAATGTGCCGCCGCAATGGATGCCAGCGCATTTGCGATATTATGATCTCCGGGTACATTCAGATGGAAATTCCCGAACAATTCGCCTTTATAATATACATCAAAGGTATTCTTGCCGTCTGGCTCATGGATGATATTTTTCGCCTGCCAGTCCGCGCCATCCGCCAGTCCGAAGGTTTCTACGGTGCAGTCCAGTCCCTGCCACGTTTTCAATCGCCTGATTGATAACCAATGCACCCTTCGCAGGGATACGCTCTGCAAAGGCATGGAAGGAGCGGCGGATATTCGCAAGGTTTTTGAAATAATCCAGATGGTCGCTTTCCACATTCAGAATCACACCGACGAAGGGCTTGAACTGCAAAAAGCTGTCGAAATATTCGCATGCCTCGGCAACGAAATACGGAGAGTGACCGATTTTCAGGTTACTGCTGATGGTAGGCAGGATGCCGCCAACCGTAATGGTGGGGTCTGTCCCTGCGGCAAGCAGGATTTCGGAAACCATGGATGTGGTTGTAGTCTTGCCATGTGTGCCTGCAACGGCAATGGAATCCTCATATTCCGCCATGATTTCGCCCAGCAGTCTGGCTCTGTCCATCAGGGGGATATGCTTTGCCTGCGCCGCCTGATATTCGGGGTTATCAGGATGGATTGCCGCGGTATAGACCACTAAATCTACATCATCCGTGATGTTTTCCGCCTTGTGTCCGAAGTTGATATGAATCCCCAAATTCTGCAGGTGCTTTGTCACAGGGGATTCCTTGATATCCGTACCGGAAACGATACAGCCCTTATCTGCCAGAATTTCTGCCAGACCGGACATGCTGATGCCGCCGATGCCGATGAAATAAATGTGTTGTCCTTTTTGAAATGTTGTCATATTCTATCGCCTCAAAATCTATTAAATGGGTTCAAATTTTTCTGAAATTTAACAAAATCATCATATAGTTTAACCTTCATTATAGTATACTGGCATGAGAAAGGCAATCTTTTCTCTGCGTTTTCTTTTTCTGTGTTTTATATTTTATACAGAAAGCACCGGAAATAAACCCATACGGGCGCAGGAGCAACGTGCAAATTTTCTCAATCGGAAAAAAGGAAAGAGAAAAAGCCAATCGAAATAAGGCGAAATTTCGGCACAGATGCCGTAGATAATCTTTGCAAGTTTATTTTCCTATGCTATAATAATCAAAACAGAGCCTATGACTTTGTTACATATATACAACCTGAAAAGATAGGGGTGGGTAATATGCGTAAAAAAGAAATGATAGCAATGCTTCTGGCGGGTGGACAGGGCAGTCGTCTGGGCGTGTTGACAAGAAAGGTGGCAAAGCCTGCCGTTGCATACGGGGGGAGATATCGTATCATCGATTTTCCGCTGAGCAACTGCATTAACTCCGGCGTGGATACCGTCGGCGTGCTGACACAGTATCAGCCGCTGCGTTTGAATCAGCATATCGGGATTGGGATTCCATGGGATCTGGATAAGAAAAACGGCGGTGTGACGATTCTTGCACCGCATGTGAAAACAGGGGATTCCGGCGAATGGTTCAACGGGACGGCAAACGCCATTTATCAGAATATTGACTTTATCGACAGCAATAATCCGGAATATGTGCTGATTCTTTCCGGTGACCACATTTATAAAATGGATTATTCCAAGATGCTTGCCTTCCATAAGACGCACAATGCAGCGGCAACGATTGCCGTTATGGAGGTGCCGATGGAGGAAGCAAACCGCTTCGGCATTATGAATACCGAGGACGGCGATAAGATTTACGAATTTGAGGAAAAGCCGGAAAGCCCCAAGAGCAATCTTGCTTCCATGGGGATTTACATATTTACATGGGACAGACTGCGTGATGCGTTGATTGAGGATAATTCCATCCATCCGGACAGCGATTTCGGCAAGCACATCATCCCTAAAATGCTGGATGAGGGACAGCCCATGTATGCATGGCGCTTCGATGGATACTGGAAGGATGTCGGCACCATTCAGTCCTATTGGGAGTCCAATATGGATTTAATCCGCACCCTGCCCGAATTCAACCTCTACGAGGATTTTTGGAAGATTTATACCAACAGCGACCATCAGCCGCCGCAGTATACGGCACCCGGCTCAAAGACAGAGGAAGCGCTGCTTTCTGACGGCTGTGAGATTTACGGTACGGTCTGTCGCTCCATCATCGGCCCCGGTGTTGTGGTGGAAAAGGGGGCAGTGGTGAAGGATTCCATCATCATGGCAGGCACGATTATCGGCGAAAATGCTTTGGTTGACCATTGCGTCATTGATGAAAAATGCAGCATCGGCAAAAGTGTGCAGATGGGTGTCGGGGAAAATATCCCTAACGAGGCAAAGCCTAATATTTATAATACAGGCATCACCGTTCTGGGCATGAACAGCAGTGTTCCCGATGGGATTGTGATGGGGAAAAACTGCGTGATTTACGGCAGAACCTTCCCGGAGGATTATCCCGACGGCAGATTGGAAAGCGGCAAGGCCGTTGTACGGGAGGTGTAACAGATGAAAGCAATCGGTATTATTTTGGCAGGCGGCAATAACGACGGCAGACTGGGCGTTCTGACCGACCATAGAGCGGCGGCGGCATTGCCCATCGGCAGCTGCTATCGCGCCATTGATTTTACATTGAGCAATATGTCCAACAGCGGCATTGGGAAGGTGGCTGTGCTGACGCAGTATAACTCTCGTTCCCTGCGCGACCATCTGATGTCATCCAAATGGTGGGACTTCGGCAGAAAGCAGGGCGGCTTGTTCGTATTCACGCCGTATACCAGCAATGCAGGCTCTACATGGTTCCGCGGCACGGCGGATTCCATTTATCAGAATATGACCTTCCTCAAGCGCAGCAATGAGGAATACGTTGTGATTACCTCCGGTGATTCCGTCTATAAAATGGATTACCGTAAAGTGCTGGAATATCATAAGGAAAAAAATGCGGACATTACTGTGGTTTATCAGAAAATGACGGGAAAGGATTTATCCAAATTCGGCATTTTGCAGATGGATGCGGACAATAAGCTGGAGGGCTTCGAGGAAAAGCCGGAGCAGCCGAAATCCGATGCGGCCTCCCTGGGGATTTATGTTATCTCCAGAACGTTGCTCATCAATCTGCTGAATCAGATTATCCCCGAAGGCAGATACAGTCTGGTAAAGGATATTATCATCCGCTTTATCCATACGCTGAAAATCTACGGCTATGAATATGACGGCTACTGGAATGCCATCGGCACAGGCATTGCGGCTTATTTTGAGACGAATATGGATTTCCTGAAAAAGGATATCCGCGATCATTTCATCAATGAATATCCCTATATTGAAACAAAGCCGAAGGATGAACCCCCTGCAAAATACAACAGGGGTGCGGATGTGACGGATTCCATCGTCGGCAGCGGTGCGATTTTTGACGGGAAGGTGGAGCATTCCGCTGTGTTCCGTA
>ERZ827516.3048-NODE-3048-length-10891-cov-4.505906_pt1 | contig 10891 bp, 10 predicted proteins | sample MGYA00519703_ERZ827516 | MGnify/ENA primary metagenome ERZ827516 (study PRJEB31778, sample SAMEA3449337) | human gut metagenome | biome: human gut; feature: human-associated habitat; material: faeces | place: United Kingdom | collected 2010/2012 ...
TTTAACTTAATACGACTTGCTCTGATGTTCAATATAACGGCGGATATTTTCCTCACAATTACTCTGATACTGAAAGCCCTCACCAAACCTTCCGATCTTTTTCTTTGAAACCAATTTTTATTTACTCACATTTTGAAAATATATCGTTGATTCATTTATTGCAAACAAAAAATCAATTTTTGAGAAATCAGCTCTTGATAATGAATCAAAGTCTACTGTCTCTATAACGAAACAAAGAAATACCCAAGATACGTTGGTAAAAATTCATTATCCGCCAAACTAAACTCTCGGCATCCTTATTTTCAATTTTGAAATCAGATTTACTTAATCCGTTTCTGAATATCCTCAACAGATGGCAGTTGCTTTTCCAGATCATCCGGCAGACTTCTGGTTATTTTATATTCACTCACACCAATCGGCTTTGAAATATCCTTGAGCGAATATTCTACAACCACATTATTCTTGCTTTTGCACAGAAGCAAGCCAATGGACGGATTGTCCTGCTCTTTCTTCAAAATGCCATCCACGGCTGACAGATAAAAGTTTAGCTGACCGGCATATTCCGGTTTGAAGTCGCCAGTTTTCAATTCAATAACCACATAGCAGCGAAGATTCAAGTTATAGAATAACAAATCAATGTAAAAATCATCGCCACCTACATTTAGATGATACTGATTGCCCAGAAATGCAAATCCCGTTCCAAGCTCCAGAAGAAGCTTTGTGACATCCCGAACCAGTGCCTGCTCAATATCCCGTTCAAGCATATCTTCCCGGAAAGGAATAAAATCAAAGACATACGGATCTTTCATTGTCTGCACCGCAAGCTCACTTTGCGGAGACGGTAAACGGTGCTCAAAATTTGTGACCTTATCTGCCAGAACCTGCCGCTGATACAAGTTACTTTCTATCTGATGGACAAGAACATTTCGTGACCAGCCGTTTTCCGCTGACTTTTTAATATACCATTTGCGTTCATCCATATCAGTGACCTTATCCAGAAGAACTATATTGTGACCCCATGGAATTTGTGCAACAACCTGTTGCACAAATTCTCGGTCTGGATAAATCTCTGCGAATTTTGCCATATACTTCAAATTACGAACAGAATATCCTTTGCTTTCTGGAAAAGCAATCCGAATATCTGCTGCAAGGTTATCAATAAACTTGTTTCCCCATGATTTATGTTCATTGATTACGCAACCAATATCATAATAGAGAAGCAGCATATCTGCATTCACATGAACTGCCACACGATATTGTGCCGCAGTAATTTCACTCTTAATATTTTCAATAATGGAAAGATACTCAGCCGTATTCATTAACATACTCATCGCCTCGCTTTCGTATAATTCTTATCATTATTTTTTTCTTAATATGCAATTCTAAAATAATCCAGGTATGCTTTATATCTATCTTGTGCTGTCAAGCAAGTATCAGTCAGATACCCTTTTTCATTATTCCATTCTTTCAATCCTCGATATCATAATAAAGGAGCAATAAATAGATTTTTTATTTAATTATATATTTAGTACCTCTTCCTTTCCCTTCAACAACTACTAAACCTCTTTTTATCATATTTTTCAGCAACTGTGTTGTCTTTGATTTGCCAAACGGTACATATGGTGCAATTTCGCTTATTGGTTTTAACATAGTCTCACTTAAAATTTGGTAAACAATTTTTTCGTCTTCAGTTAAATCAACATTATCTTCAAATATAGGAAGCACAATCTTTATTGCGTTCTCAGATACTTCAAAATCTGGTTTGACCAAAGCTTTTTCATAAAGTTGTTTTATTCTTATAATTCCTGTTCCGAATATTTCTACAAAACCCAATCTGTAAAATACGTTTGCAAGATTTCTGTTTCTCAAAATTGAAAGTTTCCCAGACAAATATTCCTCCTCTGTTATTCCTGATGGAAGTCCTCCTGGAGATACGATTTCAATTCTGTCATCAAACATAGAAACTCTGATCTGCGATGCCACGTCCCATGCCCTGTGAATCAACGCATTTGCAATCGCTTCTCTGAATGCAGCTTCCGGTATTTTTTCCACTTTCTTCCTATCAGCACTTTGTATCACTTCGTACTGATAATACTCCCGGAATACAGAGATTGCCTTTTTGTATACTTCTAATACGGAGATGTTTTCAAATGTTATTCTTCTCTGAATGATACTGATACTTTCTCCAAATTTAACAATATCAATTCCCGGAAAATGATTTTTATCTGCCAAAAGACCTGCTGCATTATTATAACCATTTATGTTGTCATATAAATTCAATGTTTTTAATGTATCCTGATTAAAAGTTTCAAGCTGAATCATTTCTTTTAATTTGCAATGCAAAACTTCAAAGGACAATGCTTGATCTTTACACGTTAATTCCTCAAATCTGATATTTTTTCCCTCTAAAATAAGCCTTGAAAATTCCAGTGTATCTACCTCTATCGTTGCAGTATCATTTCGTTTGTATGCTTTCGATTTATATAAATACGGTTTCTGGAGTCCACTTTTTATCGTCAGTTTTATTATCTGATCATTGTTCTGGATTTCAAGCATATAGTTTGGTTGAGGTGAAATACTGTCATTGATTTTATTTTCAATGTCAAGGCAGGCCTGTTTCACATCCAGCAATCCTTTGATATCTCCATTATCATCAATTCCAAAAAAGATTGTTCCGCCATCGTAATTTGAAAAGGCACTGACTGTTTTTAAAAAAGTATTCGTAATCGTTTCCTTGAATTCTAATATTCTTGTTTCACGCATATTGAGCACATCCTTTTCAATTTTTTGATTATATTATACCCAGAAACAGTCAAAAAAACAATCGCAAAATTTTGTGATTGTTTTTTTGATTATTTCACCACATACCTATGAAATGTAACCGCCAAATAATCTGGCAGATTTTCGAATCATTAGCTTTCTTTTATAATTCAGCCATTTCCTTCTGTGTTATCATCCTTCATCACCCTTTCCATGAAATCCTTTCTTCTATCCTTTGCAATCTGTATCTATTTCCCTTCTCTTGAAGAATCCCCAATAATCCGAATATCTGCTGCTCATCAAATATCAAATTCTTTTTTCAGCAGATCTACAAGAAATTCTGCTGTCTGTTTATCAAACTGAATCGATTGACTTATCTTTTCTGGATTTTCACGATCAATTTTTCCATATGTATCTATCTGTACATATCTATTTCCAGCTGCATCAAATACAGTATACGTCGTATATACTTTATCATGTATTATTTTATTCCCTGGTGCATTTTCTGGTCGTCCTTTATTTGGTTTATTATCACCATAATATTTTACATATCCATGCTCAGAGTCATAGCGATCATACCATGGTGTTTCTTCACTTTCCGCCTTTCTTGGCGTACTGGAGATAATAATCAGCGGGCAGCGAGACTCACCATTCGGACCCGTAATACTCTGAACATTGTGAATCCCCTTTTGAAACTGAAATCCAATCCCCGGTGTTCTCGATTCATAATAAAAATTATCAAGCCCATCAACTTGTGGCGAGTCCTGCTGCTGCGGCCTTGGCATTCTGTAAACTCTTCCTATTTTCAGCACTCTATTATCCTCTCCATCTTTTGTATATGAAACGTATCTTTTTCTATGTTTTTTTATTTTACCATACGCATCAGCAAAAGTAAACGTTTGTTCGTCATTTCCTTTATATGCTGCTTTTCTATTCCTTAAATCAATCACATTTAGAATAACCGAACAACCAGACAGCACCTCTCACCTTGCCAATTTTATGATCCCATCACATCAAAAAAGAAGCTACCGTATGATAGCTTCTTCCTTCTAAATAATATGTGCTTTCACATACTCCACAAACTGTTTTGCTTCTTCCGGCAGATCGCCATGAAGTCGTTTTACATAACCAAACGTCATTCTGTTTTTCATGCCTCGGATAGGGATTGCATGGATATCTTTCGATCCGGTCAGAATATCCGGGAAGCGTGCACTGCTGATATTGGCAAGGGGTGTCGTCAAAATGATCTGCGTCAGAAGACTGCGGTTATTGGTCACCATCACCTGCCTCTGGTTCTGATAATCAAGATAATCCATTCCGCCTTCCATCAGATGCATCTCCGGTCTGTTGTAAAAGTCCTGGATCTGCACGTATTTCAGAGATTTCAACTCCCGTTCTGCCACACTTTCTGCACCGTAAAGCGGATTTTGTGGTCCTACATAGAGAATGGGTTCCGTCTGGCCAAGAGCTGTGAATTCCAAATGTTTTCGTTTGATCATCTGAAGATAGGCGATCATCTGTCTCTGATCTGCATAGAAAAATCCTATGTCGAACGTACGATGATGCAGCGACGGGAAAATTTCTTCCACTGTACTGTCCCGATACCAGACTTTCAGATTTTTCTCTGCTCTGCCTTCACAGTAGGCACCAAAAAGTGTTGCAAACCGGTCACCTGCGGCAGAAATCACACGCAGCACTTTCTCGTCTTCTTCCACTGCTGCATGAATTCTGGACGCATCCACCAGCATATTGCAGGCATATTCATAAATCTTTTTACCGGACTCTGTCACTTCCACACCACGTGCTTTTCGTTCCAGAAGCTGCACGTTCAGTTCTGTTTCCAGATTTTTGATGGATTTACTGATATGCGGCTGTGTGGTATACAGCATCTCTGCTGCTTTCTTAAAACTTCCGCTCTCCACACTGACCACAAAATACTGCAGCTGTTTCAGATCCATAATTCCCCCACCTTTCCGTCATTCTGTTATTTCGAAATATATGCCGCATCCCGGTGCCAGAGCAGCAGAAAAGAAACTCCTGCCGCAATCCATGAAGCAATATAAATCATAACAATACATTCCATCGTTCCATAGACCGGAAGTACCAGCAGGATACCAAGCACTCGCAGCAGGCAGATGGCCAGCAGCGTGGTGATCATAGGCCTTATCGTATCTCCCGTGCCGCAGCAGGCACCGGAAAATGCTTCTGCAAGGGCATAGAAACAGAAGAACGGTGCCATCATCCGGCTGTAAGTTCCAACCAGTTCTGAAAGGGATGCTGCATCCTGAGAAGATACAAACAAAGGTGTCAGCATCTGTGCAAAGAAAAACAGTCCCACACTGATCAGTATTATGGCACCGGCAGACATGGCTGTTCCTGCCCTGACTCCTTTTCGAATCCGCTCCGGATTTCTGGCTCCCAGGTTCTGGGCCACAAAGGTGGTCAGTGCCGGGCCCATGGAATCAGATATAAGCCAGATCAACATATTCATTTTATCACAAATTCCCCAGGCTGCAATCTGATCTGTACCCATCGTGTTGACACCGGCCTGCACAATACTGTTCGCAATCGGAAACAGCATAGACTGCAGTGCCAGCGGAAATCCCAGTCTGATCATCTGGCTCATATGCTCTGCACAGAAATGCGGCCACCAGAGTGGCTTTTCTTCTTTGCTGATATGAAGCGTTTTCCGGAGCATATAAAGCGTAAGTACCACGCTGACAATCTGTGAGAATACCGTTGCCAGAGCTGCACCGGCCACTCCCAGATGCAGCACACCCACCAGCAGAAGATCTCCCACAATGTTGATAACCGCACAGCAGATCAACACATACAGCGGACGTTTGGAATCTCCGTATGCACGCAGGATTCCGGCTGCCATATTATAAAGTACCATGGACCAGATACCGCCAAAATAAATGCAGGTATACGCAAAAGCTCTGCCATAAACCGTCTCCGGCACGGACATAACGTTTAACATCCACGGAGTCAGAAGAACGCCGCCAACAGAGCAGATCACACCAAGGATCACTGCCACCGTGCAGGCCGTACGGATGGAGCAGTGCATCTGCTTCTCATCTTTGGAACCGCAATGTCCGGAAATGATGATTGTCGCACCGGAAGCCAGACCATTCATAAAATTCAATGGAAATTTAAATAGCGTATGCACGGAATCGATCGCTGCCAGTCCCAGTTTTCCTGTAAACTGTCCAACCACCACTGCATCAATGGTCACATAAAGCTGCTGGATCAGACTGCCCACAATAATAGGCAGTACGAACAGCAAAATACCTTTTCCAACGCTGCCTTTCGTGAGTGTATGTTCCTTCATATCTATTTCCTTCTCTGTACCGCAGAATCAAAATCCCACGCACCTGCAAGTTTTTTCAAATCATCTAAAGTTGCATTCGAATTATGTGCTTTGCACACTTCCAGAAGGTCTTCATAGCTGTAAGCATTTAAGGTAATGCCGGAAGACAGTTCATATTTTTTCTGAAAATCCTGATAACTGGTAGAAACCCAGAATCCCTGCTGAATCGTAAAAGCCTTTCCATCCTCCCGGAAATCCTCACTGTATCCTGTCACTGCATTGTACATGGCTGCAAATGCCGGTCCGATGATAGACTCATATTTACCGCACAGATACTTCAGACTGCCGTTTTTAAAGAGTCTTCCATTGGCCTGCGTATAACAGTCAATCGTTCCAAGACTGGCATCTTTCAGAGAGTCTGCAATGGTCTGCACCGGAATCGTACTCATGACCACACCTGCCGGGTCTTTTTCAAACGCTGCAACTGCCTTCTCTCCCACATCCGTCACGCCGATGTAACCCGGAAATACCGTTACTTTCAAAGCTCCGGCCTCCATGCTGACCGGTTCGGAAGCAGACGCAAGCTCTGTGCTGCTCTGGTCAAACTGTACGCCGTATGCTTTCTGCAGGGCATCAAGCATACCTTCTGTACGCTGTTCGTGCATGACATTGCTGCCTGCCCCTCCGCTTAAGATAAAGTAGCTGTCAGAAATTTTCTCTTCCGCAAAATAAGCGGCCATATCATATCCTGCCTGATACTCCATCTCGTTCCCCGGTCCGAAATATCCCAGGAAATATGGATTGTCAGCAACCTTGTCAAAATCTTCCGGATCTGTGGTACTGGACGGACGGAGATAATACACTCCGCCGGATGCACAAAGTTCTACTTCCTTTTCCAGATCAAAGCTGTTAAATGCGATAATTCCTTCCACACCTTCCTCAATGGCATCCTTCAGGAACTCAATCTCCTCTTCTTCTGTAGTTATCCCCGCAGAATACAGGAAGTCCACATCTGAAAAATTTTTCCCAAGATAACCTTCCATATACTGACGGAAGGCCTGTACCTGTTCATCCTTCAGATCATAAACGATAACACCGATCTTGTGAATAGGTTGCTGCTCATTTTTGTGTCCGCAGGAAGCTATTGCTAACACTATAATCAGTGCCGGCAATAATGTTGCAATTTTTTTCATTTTTTTCACCGTTATTTATCCTCCTTATCAAACAGATGACAGGCCACTTCGTGATCTGCTCCGATCTGATGGAGTTTCGGTTTTTCCGCCGCACATTTTTCGGTTGCTTTCGGACAACGTCCCCGAAACGGGCAGCCTGCCGGCACATCCAGCGGGCTTGGTGCCTCGCCCTTGATCTCTTCAATCGGTTTGCCAAAATCCATGCCGATATCAAAAATGGAGCCGATCAGTGCTCTCGTATACGGATGTACGGCATGTTCTGACAGATTTTTTGCAGGGAGCACTTCCACTACATTTCCCAGATACATAACTGCCACTTCATGTGCACAGGACTGGATCAGTGAAATATCATGGCAGATAAAACCGATGGTAATATTTTTTTCTTTCTGAAGTTTTACAATCAGTTCAATGATCGTCTGCTGTACAGATACATCCAGTGCGGAAGTTGCCTCATCAAGAATCAGAATCTCCGGTTCCAGAGCCAGAGCACGGGCGATGGCTACACGCTGACGCTGTCCGCCGGACATATTGTGCGGATAACGGTCTGCAAAATCTCCCGGCAGCTCTACCATTTCCAGAAGACGGCGGCAGGCTGCATCCTTCTCACTCTTCCTGATACGGTTAAAGTTCATAAGAGGTTCGCATACAATATCACGGATCTTCATTTTCGGGTTGAAAGAAGAGGTCGGATCCTGAAATACCATCTGGATATTCTGACGGTTCTGACGCAGTTCTTCCCCCTTCAGTTTGGTAATATCCTTGCCGCGGTAAAGGATCTCTCCCTCGGAAGGAGTATCCAGTGATACCAGAAATCGCATAAACGTAGATTTACCGCAGCCGGATTCACCTACCAGTCCCAGTGTCTTTCCTTTGTAAAATTTCAGATTAATATCATCATTGGCAACCAAAGTACGTCCGCCGGACGCTGGGAAACGGCGGGTAACATGCTTCGCTTCCAGAACAACTTCATCATGTTCAAACATAAGATTCCCCTCCCATAGAAGGTACCGCACTTAACAGTCTGCGGGTATAATCATTTTCCGAGTGATGCAGGATATGGTCGCGGTCACCCTGATCTTCAATATGACCGTCTTTCATAACCACGATGTAGTCAGACATATAAGCTGCCACACCCAGGTTGTGGGTAACAACAATAATACCGGTTCCGTAATCATCCCTCAGTTCCATCATCTGACGTACGATCTGTGCCTGAGTCGTTACATCAAGTGCACTCGTCGGCTCATCCGCCAGCAGAAGCTTCGGCTGATAGGTCATTCCCATAGCAATACCTACACGCTGACGCATACCGCCGGATAACTGGAACGGATAGGAGCTCATAATATTATCCGGACTTGGAAGACGCATCTTTTCAAGCATTTCCTCTCCTTTTGCCCATGCATCCTTTTTCGAAATCTTCTCGTGAGTCTGAAGATATTCAGTAAAGACCGCACCGATTTTCCTGGTCGGGTTCATCATGGCACCACTGTCCTGAAAAATCATGGAGATTTCACTGCCTCGCAGATTCCTCCACTGCTCCTGTGTATTCTTAAGGAGAGATTTCCCATTAAAAAGGATATCTCCTCTGGTTACTTTACCGCCTCCGGCAAGAAGTCCGAGAACCGCACGGATCACAGTAGTCTTGCCGCTTCCGCTCTCTCCTACCAGACTGACGATCTGACCCCCGGCCATATCGAGACTGAAATCCACAACGGTAGGAACGTCTTTATAAGCGATTGTAATATTATCAATTTTCAGCATCTTCCTGCCTCCTTACTCATCTCTCGGATCCAGGATATCCCGGATGGAATCTCCCAGCATATTAAATACAACAACGACCAGGAAAATAGCAAGTCCCGGATAGAGCATCATCCACGGTGCAGACTGCATGCAGGCACGTCCTTCATTCAGCATATAGCCCCATTCCGGTGTCGGCGGCTTTGCACCAAATCCGAGGAAAGACAGAGCTGCGATCTCCAGCATCATACCACCAACATCCGTAGCCGCTGTAATGATCAGCGTCGGCAGTGCGTTCGGAAGCATATAACGAAGCAGCATATACGGTGTTTTCGAACCTGTCACAACTGCCGCTGCCACATAGTCACGGTCACGGATCTTCATGACCAGACTTCGTGCCAGACGGGCATATTTTGTCCAGTTAACGGCCACGATCGCAATAATGGCATTTCGGATACTTGCACCCATGATACCTGCAACGGCCAGAGCAAGAACCAATCCCGGGAATGCCAGCATCATATCTGCAATACGCATGAGAATCGCATCAATCTTACCGCCAAAATACCCGGCAATAACACCTACTACACTTCCTACCAGGAAGATCAGGATAACCACGCCAAACGTAGAAGTCAGGGAAGCACGTGCTCCGTAAATAACACGTGCATAAATATCACGGCCCATTTTGTCCGTTCCGAAAATATGCTCTTTACTCGGTGCTTCCAGTGCTTCTGTAAGAGATCCTTTCAGCGGATCAACGCCTCCTGTCAGTACCGGTGCAAAAACAGCTGCCAGGATGATCAGAACAGCAAGAATCCCAAAAAAGGTAAACTGCTTATGTTCTTTCATAAATTTTAACGTCTTTTTCATGTTCTCACCTCTTCAAGATTATAACACATTAATCAATATATGCATTATTCTTTGTTAAATTGTTTTTTATTTCTACTAACATCTTTTGTATTTTTTCATCATCTTGATGTTGATTTAATGCTTCATAAGCATCTTTACGCGTAATTTCTAAAATATGATAATCTTTAAAAATATCACCAATCATAAAAGTTGGTACCCCACTTTGTTTTTGTCCAAGTAAATCACCTGGACCTCTTATTTTCAAATCATATTCAGATACTTCAAAACCATCATGATGATTTTCTAAAAATTCTAGTCTCTCTTTTTGTTCAGAATTATTTGCTTGAGAAAGCAAATAACAATATCCTTGTTCCTTTGATCTACCGACACGTCCACGTAATTGATGAAGTTGAGAAAGTCCAAATCTTTCAGCATTATAAATTACCATCATATTAGCATTGCTGACATCGACTCCTACTTCAATAACAGTTGTAGACACAAGAACTTGGATTTTATTTTCTTTAAAAGCATCCATAACTTGATTTTTTTCTTCATCATTCATTTGTCCATGAACTAGGCCTACTTTATATTGACCTTTAAAATAGCTTGCCATGGCTTTAGAAATATCACTGGCATTTCTTCCTTCAATTGCTTCACTTTCACTTACTAAAGGACAAACAACATAACATTGTCCACCACTTGCAAGATAATCTTTTAAATCTTTTAAAATAGGTTTCATGGAAATTCCTTTAACAAAACGTGTAATTACTTTTTTTCGACCATTAGGCATTGTTTTAATGGTTGAAACATCCATATCTCCATAAAGTGAAATTGCAAGTGTACGTGGATTGGTGTGGCTGTCATTACAAGAAAATCCACTTTATTTCCTTTATTTTTAAGTGCTTTTCTTTGTTCAACACCAAAGCGATGTTGTTCATCAGTGATGACTAAACCGAGTTGGTTATATTGAACCTTATCTTGGAAAAGAGCGTGGGTTCCCACAATAATATCGATTTGTCCCTGTTCTAATTGCTGATAAATTTCATTT
>ERZ827516.3049-NODE-3049-length-10887-cov-3.285543_pt1 | contig 10887 bp, 8 predicted proteins | sample MGYA00519703_ERZ827516 | MGnify/ENA primary metagenome ERZ827516 (study PRJEB31778, sample SAMEA3449337) | human gut metagenome | biome: human gut; feature: human-associated habitat; material: faeces | place: United Kingdom | collected 2010/2012 ...
TAAGCCCCTTCGCCGACTCGATGTCGGGGGCAAATATCGGCAGCGAGACAAGCTGCTTAGGTCTGAGCATGCCTTGATATAGCGTGGTGACGCGGTTGTCGTCACAGCTCAGACAACTCGATGGATCATCTGGAGCAATGCCGAAACCGTACTCTTCTCGAACAAAGCTATCACTGTGCTTCGAATTGTGGAGGACCAGAGCCCGGGCGAGATGCTGTGAGATATCCTCGCTTCGCGACATCATTCTGCCAAGCTTGTGGACGAGTAAAGGAGATGCAAAGCTGGTACCCGCGCTTGCGCCTAAAGCATTTCCGCTTGAGGCAACCACCACGAATGGCTTGTTGATGTCCCCTCCATACTCAAGGAGGTCGGGCTTGATTTTGGCACCCTCTCTTCCCGGACCAACACAGCTATACGGAGCGCGTGCCTTCGTACCATCAGGCAATATACAAAACGCGCCAACTCCGATGCCGTTGACCAGATCCGCTGGTGACTGCACACGATTATCTGGGCTTGGCAAATCGCCGTCATTACCGGCCACAATGCAAAAGAGGGGCGGCTCGGCATCGCGGTTGTACGACAGCACATCAAGCGCATAAGTGAAGCGGCTGATGTCATCGTCGAGAATGGGGCCAGCGGGGCCAAATGAGAGATTATACAGTTGGATGTCAGGATTATGCCCGACTACGTACTCGATAGCGTCGATCGATTCATAGAGGTCAATGTCGATGGGATCGCTCGGTGGCAGCACTCGAAAGCTCTCAACCTTCACCTCGGGCGCAGGAAGGACGTCACTAGCTCCCTTACCAGAAAGCTCGCCATGCAGCACGGCTCCGCATACACCCGTTCCATGGTCGATGCCGTCTTGGTCGGGCAGCGATGCAACGGCATCATGCGCATTGACATAGCCGGAGAGGAGCGGGACATTGGGATTGCATCCACCTTCGAAGACGCCGACGGTCACAGGTGGGACATTCTGGGCCGCAGCAACCTGCGGTGCTGGTGCGCTCATCGCGCTCCGTATCGGCTCGAAGGCGATTCTTCCCATCGGGTGAACCGTGCGCAGCGGGTTGATTCTCGCTGCTGCCATAGTAGCTTCCCTGCTCAACTGTGCGGCGATGAATGTAACGCCGTCTTTGTATGACCGTACCTCGATTTCGTCACGACCGAGTCCTGCTGCCTTGCAGAACAGGTCTACGGCATCCTCGGCGCTTTCTTGGAGCGGATGAAGCACGGCTTCGACCAGGCCCTCTTTCCATTCCGCATCGAAGCCAAGTATCTTTTCGCCCGGCTCAAGCAGGTCGAAGGAACGGATGGACATTACCTCGTTGCGCCATGCGTCCGATTCGTTTGACCCGGTGCGAAGCGCGTTTTCAAAATCGGCAAGACCCTTTGAGGTCGTGCGCAGGAAGTAGAGCTTTGCGAACTCGAGCTGCTCTCCTGCATCTTCGTCATTACTGTTCTTCTGAGGTTGCACGTTGCCTGTCTTGTATCTCCTGCCGCCGATGACTTGCAACTCGTCCGAAGAGGTGAGCACCGACGAGGGTGCATAGGACTTTGCTTCGAACTTGGGCTCCATACGTAAACAGACCACCTTTTCCTCGAGGTAGGAATCAGGGTCGGTCTGCATCTGCCTGGACACAGCGCCGATATTAGCAAGGAGGCGGTTCCTAGCCTCTTCGTACTCGTGTGGCCGTGGCTTGGAACCTCCACCGGTTTTCTTCTGAACTGGCTGAGCATATGATTCGCCGTGAGCAAGGATTGGCAGCGGGTCGGACATGGCTTATGCCTCCTTCATGTAGCGGGAGACCGTCGAGGCGCCGACTCCGACGATCCGCGCAATGTCTCGCACGGTAAGGGCTGGGTTAATTTCTCTGAGTTTTATGCACGCCTCACTCTTCTCCTGCTTCGTTTGAGGTTTGCATTTGGAGTACAGCTCGCTCAGAGAAATGATCTCTATGCTCTCGCCCGGATTCATCACTGATTGGCGCTTAATGTGCTCGCAAAGCTTGCAAATGTCTGCGGCGCTCATGCCCGCGCTCTTCTCGACCATGAGGACGAGCATCTCTTGCGAGAGCGTGAAGCGGTCGCTGGGCAAGTGTCTCTCGAAGAGTCGCATGCGTTCGTTCTCCTCGGGAAGCGGCACCTCTATAACTCTGTCGAAGCGCCGCCAAATCGCCCTATCCAACAACTCCGGATGATTTGTAGCTGCAAGCACGATGCTGCCCTTAGGGCATGTCTCGATTTCTTTGAGAAGAACGTTCACTAGGCGCTTCAATTCGCCGAGGTCACCCTCGTCATCACGCCGCTTCGCAATTGCGTCGAACTCGTCCAGGAAGAGCACCGCAGGCTGTGCGCGGACATAGTCGAAGACGCTCTTGATGTTTTGTCCGGATCGACCGAGATAGCTGGATATCGAAGTTGCGAGGTCGAGCGTTATGAGCGGAAGAGCGAGCTTGTATGCAAGCCAGTTGGCCGCGTATGTCTTACCCACGCCCGGAGCGCCAATGAAGAGGATACTGTTCGAGGGTTCGATCCCATCCTCGAAAAACCGCTGAATCAGACCTCTTTCCTTGAGAAAGTCAGCAAGCTCTTTTGTGGTTGCAGCATCAAGAATGGGGTCCGGTAGCTCGATTGGCTCTATGAACTCTACGAGAGAGAAGCGGGTCTCTCGGTCGATCGGTAGCGGGTTTATCTCGGCTGCACGGGTAGCCTCGCTTCTCATGTCAGATGCTGCAAGCGCCCCAGCGATCTCCGAAGCGAGATCAGGACGATCACGTCTCAGCTTGCGGGACACCGTGAGCGAGACTGACTCTACGAGTCTTCTGTCATTCTCTAAACAGGCTCTCACCAGCCTAGGTATGTAGTCTATTGCCTCCATATACCATTTCCTCTCTATTGCGGAAATTTGGAACATGCTTAGGATAGCAGATTTACAGCTGCTACCTTATAGATTGTGCTAAAGCTTTGAGCTCTTCGAAAGTGGCACAATACTAAATGTGATTTAGTTCGAGCTGACTACGCTCTTGTGACAGAGAAATACCCTGCTCCTAACATGCATTCGGGCGGGCTCCTGCCTGCGTGATTCACGAAAGTGGTTCCCATGAAGGAGGACACCGATGTGGGCAGGCGACGGAGACGCAGCAGCACCCGCAAGGGTAAACAGACGAACAAGTGCAGCATGCGGAAGAAGAAGTTGCCGCCACCGACGATGGCCCCGACGAGTTCAAGGTCCTTCTCGCCAATCAAGAGGTACGTATCAAGGAGCTTGAGGGCCAGATGGCCGAGGCCGCCAAGACCGCAGAGGCAGGCGATGCCCTACGCGGCGTGATCGAGCAGGTGAAGGCCCGGGCGGCAGACGAGCGCGCAGAGTAGGAGCTGCGGCTGGCAGGCCGTACGCAATGTGAAGGCGGCCAAGGCGCTGCCGGACGGCCACGACGGCGACGCCTCTGTGTTCAAGGAGGTGAAGCCTTGGCTGTTCTATGGCGGCAAGGCTGGCGGTGTCCAGGGCGGCACGACCGGGCTTTCCAACGCGGGGGTGGCAACCGACGAGAAGCGGCTCAACAAGCACTAGCGCGAGGTCGCCTTACTCGTGGAATAGGGAGGATTCAACATGGCTGACAACAGCATTGTCAGTGCCGACTGAATTTACCCACATGGGGCTACAAACAACTTGCGGAGGAAATCGGCGACCCGTCGGGCTGCGTGGCGGTAGGCATGGAGGGGACGACGTCGTATGGCGCCGGTCTATGCTCCTACCTCATGGAACGCGGCTATGACGTCTTCGAAGTACTTCGCCCCAAGAGGGAAAAGAGGCGAGTCGGAGAGGGCAAAACCGATGGCATCGACGCCGAGCACGCCGCCCGCGCGGTGGCTGCCGGAAAGGGCATAGTGCCGAAGTCCCACAACGAGTGGGTTGAGGGCCTGCGCGCCCTCACGGTGGCGAGATCCATACACGTCAACACCATGACCAGCGTATCCAACGCCATAGGCTCCCTCTTGGTGTCGGCCCCGGAGCGGGTCAGGACCAAATACCGGCCGCTCAAGGGAGCGAGCCTGTACAGGAAACTGGGGTCTTGCCGCCCGAATGCGGAAGACGACGTCGCCGGGCCGCTGCTTGCGTCCCTGAGGGCGCTCGCCAGGACCTGGCTGGAGCTCGATGAGAAAGCAGGCCAATTGGAGGGCGCCATGCATCGGCTCATCGAGGCCAATGCGCCAGCCCTCCTGCAGGTGAAGGGGTGCGGCACCGTCAACGCCGCGGAACTCGCGATCGCCGCGGGCGACAACCCGGAGCGCATCCCGAGCGAGGCAAGTTTCGCTTCGATCTGCGGCGTGTCCCCCATTCCCGCCTCCAGCGGAAAGACCGACAGGCACAGGCTCAACCGCGGCGGGAACAGGCAGGCCAATAAAGCTCTCCACATGATTGCCGTAAGCAGGATGAGCGGGGACGAGAGAACGCTCGCCTACATGGCAAAGCGCAAGTCCGACGGCAAGACGGAGCGAGAGGCCATGCGCTGCCTAAAGAGATTCATAGCCAGGGAGGTTTACTCGACGTTGCGGCACCCCATGAGGCTGAAGTACGCCCGGGGCGAGGAACTTGTGTTAGCGTCGGAATAATTTAGCCAAATATAGTCGGTCGAGATTGACCAATCCCGGCCGACTATATTTGGCTAAAATAATCCGACGCTAACAGATATGCGAAAAACCGCTATAGGCGGAAGCGTGATCGTCAAATGTGCACGACACACTTCCCCGCTGCCACCACGCTGATGGTGTTAACTCAGCAGCGCTAGGAGGACCATGAAAGAGAACGTGAGACACAGTATGAGGCCCGACAGGTCTTCCACCAGCAAAAAACCGATGTTTCAAAAATAGTCACCTTAACAGCTATAATTAAATGAGATAGACGCAACCGAAAGGCGCAGATATGGACCTTCCCACTCTTATTGAAGCTTGTTTTAATGGATTGGCAAAAGGCGGGGCAAGTGCGCTAGGTTCAGGCTTGTGGGTATTAACCCAAAGGCTCATTTGCGGTCTTACGTCAAAATTTGTCACAGCCGATGACGTGTCTGAAGCAGATGTTTTGATCGAACTATCAGATCCAAATCAAATGATCAAAAAGATGGATGAATTTAGGCGCGATCCGGAATTAGACCGTCTCATAAATGCGTGGGAACGTATGGCCACCGTATTTGCCAATAACGAGCTCGATATCGACGTTAACTCAACGAATAGCAACATCGTTATCGGAAATACCGGGTCAAGCATCAACATATCGCAAAAGGTAGTTAGATAGTAACGAAAGCAGCGTCAATGAGCACCCCCCCCCGAGCAATATTAAATTTGTCCCCATAAATACACCAGAAAGAAACACCGTACAATTCGAAAAACTAGTGCTGCTTATCATCAGGGCCGACTACATTTTCAGTCGACTTGAAGAAGTATGCTCTGCAATATTTGCCGACACCAGAATCCAATGCGTCTTTACAATACCTGAACCAAAATCAATAGTTGACAGGTCGCTTGATTTGTATTTGAAAGATGCCGGATGCATTTTGCTGCCATGGGATATTGCTCTGACCAAAAAATTTGACCTAGCAATAGCAGCAAGTCCTAATGGCGATTTTGAAAAGATTGACGCCCCACTGTTGTTGTTTCAGCATGGACCCGCATTAGGTAAATCGGGGGCATACGACTCCACCCTAAAAGCTATAAATCGCTTAAAGACAAGAGAATATCCGACATATATTTGCGAGCCGACTTCAAAGGGTGAAATAACCGACTTACCAGCAAATATTAAAACCGTTTATGTGGGCGATCCCGTTTTTGATAAAATCCTATACTCTGAAAAATATAGAGAAGAATACAGGGCTGCATTAAATTGCAATACCCAGAAGCTGGTAATAATCACTTCAACATGGGGGCCAAATTCACTTTTATCAAATATAAGAACAATTGCAGAAGATCTACTAAGGGAACTTCCATATACGGAATACAGAGTGGCGATGGTTCTTCATCCGTATATCTGGGCAGCACATGGCGAATGGCAAATAAAAACATGGTTTAAAAAGGAGTTGTACGCAGGGCTAAAAATCGTTCCACATGAAATAGGCTGGGAAGCTGCGATAATTGCCGCAGATATCTTAATTGGCGATTATGGATCAGTTACAAACTATGGTGCCTCAATAGGCAAACCGGTTTTAAGATACGAACCGAGCGAAGATAGCATCCCCAAGGGGATTGCCATAGTTGAGCATGCAAATATTAATTCAATACCTATAAAGAACAGCTATAAGGCTCTAAAGGTAATTAGAGCCTTGGAAGCTGCGCCATTACAAACAAATCGCTTGGAGCCAACGGCTTTTGCAAACGTTGGACACTCATTAGAATCGATTCAACACTTGGCATATTCGATACTAGGAATAAAGGTTGGTAACAAAGCGCCGGAAAAAACTCTGGCGCAACGACCGCGACCAATCCAGATAGATAATGAAATCTATCGAACCATAACGCTGGTAAAACAACAAAAAGGAGAGGCGATTCTTAACATAAAAGCATTTAAAAGTTCATCATTGGATTACAACTGGGTATTCGATGGCCCCAGAATCCAACTCATAGAAAAGGAGGCGATGCCTTCAATTAACTTAGCACCACCTGAAATAGTAGTCATAGACAATACTCTTTCGAGTAAATTCATAAGCCGTCTAATGGACACACAAAGCGATACAACCAAGCTAGTTTGTATAAATATAGACTCTGAATGGATAGTAATACTAAATAGATTAAATCTGTTTAAGGTACAAACTGATTGTCCGAATAGCATATTGACCGCTCGAGCAATTTGGTACTTACTAAAACATAATAAGACGCGATGCATATTAGAGACAATCAATAATAGCCACTTTGTTTCCCTAACGAAAGGCTAAGAGCTCACAAGTTGGATTTTGCCTGCAACGATATTGCATTGAGCTACATCTCCCAACTGAGAATAAATCTCACTGGATATAGAATATAAACGCACCGCCTCGTCCTTTTTATTCAAATCGAACTCAATGTCCCCTAAAAGCTGATAAGTATCCGCAACAACTCCGCTCAATCCGCCACTCGAGCAAGTTTCCAAGCAGCTACGCGCTAATGAATTAGCATTCTTGAGCTCGCCAAGTTTAAATAGACAATGAGCGCCAAGCAACTCGATCTTTGAACGCATATTAGGTTCCAGTTGGTTGGCTGAACTCAACTCCGATTGGACTCTGTCAAGGGCCGATCGATAGTCGCCTTGTGCATAATAAGACTCCGCAATCGAGAAACTAGCGATAGCGATCCCGCGATAATTTACGGGATCGCACTGCAGATACTCAGAAATTGCTGCCTCGTAGCAAGAGATTGCAAAATCAAAGTCTGCAATCCCCTCCCTTAATGTATGGCCCTTAAATTCCAGCAAAGAGCCTTTAAGTGTATGATTTGTTGAATCACCTGACAGCTCAATGGCAAGCGAAATTGAAGTCGATGATTTTTCATACATGCTTAACCGTAGCTGGCAGCGAGATAATAAGGCAAGCATCCTAGATGCTGCATCAGAACGATCTAAGTTAACAGCCGCACGATGCCCGAGCGAATATACGTGAAGACCTCGGCTGAAGAGCCCGTTGTCATAGATGAAAGTCCAACAGGAATCGGCTATAGAAAGCACCTCGGAATATAGTGAGAAATCGAAGGCCAAATCCAGGACAGAAAATAGTTCAAAACGAATTGAAAGAAAATAGTCTGCGGCATTTGATTGGTTAATCTCGGAAAATAAATCCGAGTCAAACAGAGAGCTAGAAGACACTCTTAACCGATTGGGGGTAAGCACATTATCAAGTGTGACGATTAGGGAACAGTAGTACCGGACTACTGACCGAACAACAGCTTTAAAAGAGATGGTATCTTTCGGATTATAGGTTTTTGCATAATTAGAAATCTGACGATTCATCGAAATTAAAGGTCGTGAATCAAGGGAAGAACAAGACGCCATCCAAGCTGTTGACGAACGCTCGATGAGTGATTTTCCATGCAAAGCCGCTACCGCGCCTTTCATGCTACTTATGCAAGTTAAGGATGAAAGTGCAATTGGCCCTCCGCCAAGACGACCAAGCAAGGAATATAAAATTGAAGAAGGATCATCAAAATGTGCGACCTCAAGATCCAAAGCACCCATCAAAGGCTCTAGTTCTGGATTTGATAGGCTTGTAACAATATCTTTAAGCGAATAGACATTGTCTCGTATCAAATACGCAGCCCTGCTCAAAACAATAGGCAAACCGTCACAAACATAGATTAATTGATGGAATAAGGGGTCGTTTTCAAGAGAATCGAAATCGACATGATCGCATTCCCTCAACTGATCCCTGAGATAGGAGACAGAGGTTACCGAATTGAAAGAATTAATTGGAATGCTCTTAAATCTATGTAAATAAGATGCGCAGGCTTCTCTACAATTACCGGCAGATAAAATTAAGCATTCATCTGAGTTCAAAACTAGGGAATCAATATCAAGTGAATCGGAAACGTTGTCTAGGACAAGTAGAATTTTCTTCTCAAACGTGACTGATCTAAAGAGACTTTTTATATCAGATAGATTGGAAGCGCATTTTATCGTTAATGATCGAATGACAAATTTATAGAGCTCGTCGATATTAAGGGATCCATCAAGAGATCGATAGTCATTCAAATCAACAAAGATATGACCGTCCGAAAAACGATCAGCAAGCTCATTGGCATATTTGGTTAAGCAGTATGTTTTGCCGACTCCAGGAGCACCGTAAAAAAGAAATATTCGCTTTCCGGAATTAAGACTATACAAGAGAGAATTCCGAATATCAATTCGATCAAATAAATCAGGAGCAAGTGGTAACTGATGAGGAATGGGGTTTACAGCGCAATCTTGCGTATGAACAATATTCTGTGTAATAGATACCTGAGAATATGAACCGATTACATTGTTTGAAACAACATTCGAACCATCAATATCCACAAAGACCCACCTTATTAATAATCAACATGCAGCACATTATAGACCTGGGCGAATCTTAGTAATAAAATCCGCTGCTCAGGCTGAGCGACGAGTAGGTCGTGTCTGTCGGTCTCAAGAGCGCGTTCAATCGCCTTGCGAAATTCGTTAGCAAGGAACCGCACGAGTTCCGTCTGGCTATCAAAGTTGCCGCTCAATATATGCTTCCTTTAATGCAGACAAGGGCTATTATCAGTATCATATGATTAATACACACGCTATTACAGTGCCCATGTTTTGAATTTGGACAGAAGAGCTATGCAGCAATAAATTTCTACCAGGCTAGATAACATGTGATGATTCGGATGCCTTGCGGCCCCGAATCATCACATGTTATCTAGCCTGGTAGAACAAAGATAGCAAAATAGTAGCGCTAAAAGTATCTCTTTTGATATGTATAGACATCGCGATTAAACTGCTCAGATGTCTCGAGGAAAGGAGCGCGTTTTTCTAGAATAGCGCTGTCGATGTGGCGATTTAGTAGAGATAGAGCCACTCCAGCAAGGGCGCCTTCTGAATCGCCAAGAGATACTCCGAATCCCCAAGAAAGAATCAAGAAGGGGCTTCGCCTCTAAGACAGTCGAGAGAAAAACGCTGCAGTTTATGGGACAATTTTTTCAGTGGCGATTGCTTCAGCGAGCATTTGGTTGATGACGTGTACCTGGTCTTTAAATCCGTCTTCTGCAATAGAAGCGAATTTTGCAGGTCCGCAAGAAACTTTTTACCTTATTTTTAGAACGATGTTGCTGAGAAAAGCAAGTTCATCAAGAGAAATATCTTGAGGTAAAGATACCATCGCCTCATATGAAAGTGCCATCGGTTGGGGGACACCACCATATCGCTCAGGATTTTCCAAAAGCAATGGCACCGATAAACCGCTACTGCGCAGTTCATTAGAAACTGAAAATGGGAAATCCCTGATGCATCGTGGACATATTTCTGCAGGCGTAGTGTAGTACCTAAGAGCCGTCCATTTTGAGATAAGCTCGCTATGTTCAATGCCATTGTCTCTTGCGGCGTTTTCGAACTTGCTTCGACTGCCCTCAAGCGATAATAATTCATTCTTCAATAACCTAAGCCGAAGAGGTGAAACCCCTTCGGCTGAAAGACGCTTAAATAGCAATCCACCTTCTGAAATGTCTCGTATTAATGAAGCCTTATATATATCGCTTTGACCATATGAGTCAAATGAATAGATTGTTGAAGCATGCTCATCGAGGAACTTCGCGTGTTTAAGTTGCTCCGGGTTTGGAATTTCAATGTTGCTGACATAGTCAGTGAAGGATAAGTACCCCTCCCTGAGATCCGGAACAATTACTCCTTCTTCTAAAAGTGGGGTCAGGGTCTTAACTACATCAAATGCCGATCCCGCAGATAACAAGTACCGGCTAGGGATAACAACTCGTTTTGCATATAAAGTTTGGGTTGTTGCAGTGCAGGTATATTCGAACTTAATACATAGTCCCCATCCTGATCTTCAGAGAGAAATGTGTAGTTGTCGCGTCTATTGAAACCAGTATATGGCTACTTCATCGCGATGGACTCATCTTCGAACACTCCAATCTCACCAATGCAGCATTCAATTTAATCAGCCTTTTCGTAAACTTTGCCGATTAACTCGTCAATCGCCCCGTCTCTTTCATTTGCTAGTTTTGTTGGTTTATGCCAAAAATGATAAGCAACCGCACCTATGCCCAATATGCCAGCCAGTATGCAAATGAACCAGGCAATACTCTTGATCGCGTTGGACGACAAGAACAGCGCATCATGAAAGTTCGAGGTCAAGACGATATGAGAAAGCCATTTGGGTCGCCTCCCCCGCGGCGCAGCTTCTTTCC
>ERZ827516.3058-NODE-3058-length-10861-cov-7.325467_pt1 | contig 10861 bp, 9 predicted proteins | sample MGYA00519703_ERZ827516 | MGnify/ENA primary metagenome ERZ827516 (study PRJEB31778, sample SAMEA3449337) | human gut metagenome | biome: human gut; feature: human-associated habitat; material: faeces | place: United Kingdom | collected 2010/2012 ...
GCTCCTTGGTGTTGATGTAGTACACCCGCTGATCCTTGCCGGTGTCGCCGCCGTAAGTAAAGCGCTTGGCCACGGTCTGGAATGTTTCCGCCAGACTGTCGCCGAAGTTACCGGTAAAAACGCTTGGCTCGGTAGAAGCATCGAAGGTGAACTCGCCCGGCTCAGCTCACACCTCCACCACGCGGCCCTGCTCCACGATGAGCATGCACTGTCCGTCTGCCACGGCGATGCCGCTGCCGTTGGTGATGATGTTGTCCTCGCCGTTGTTGGAGCTGCGGCGGGAAGTGCGCTTCTGGCCCTTGACCATCAGCACATCCTTGTCCAGAGAATCGCAGTAGAAAAATTCCTTCCACTGGTCTGCAAGGGTTCCGCCCAGTGCGCCCATACCTGCTTTGATAAGACCCATAGTAATTTCCTCCTGTTATTTGTTTGGTGTAAGCGACAGCGCTTTGTCATCGCATTGCGTTCGGTTTCGATCACGGTACAGGGGTTAGATTCGGGGAGTCGTTTTTCCAGTAAATGGGACGCGTATCCCGGTCAAACAGCACTTCTCCGGCGCGGTATTTCAGGCTGCAGCCGCTGGGGCTGCCGTCATCGTTCAGCAAAATGGCCCAGAACTCGCACGGTCTGCCATCCGTGTCGGTCAGCGTGAAGTGCAGCTCGGTGCCGTCCTCGGTGCGGCTCTGCGTTCCCTCTGCGGTGCCGGTCAGAATGCCGTTCCACCCGTCCCATTCCACGCTCATGCAGCAGCTGCCGTCCGGCAGGAAGGTCATCCGGCGGATGCCCTTTGCGGACTCGTCTCCGGCGCGGTAAGTGCCCCACAGCCTGCGGGGGATGGCGGTGTAACCGATGTCGTCCCACGCCTCGGTGCGCTGAAAAACGTACCAGACCTCACTGCCCTTTTTGGGGCCGGTGGACTGCATCCGCAGCGAACCGTCCTCCATCATGGAGATAATCCAACGGCTTCTGCCGTCCTCGTTGAGACATTTCAGGTTCCAGCCCTGACTTTTTTCCCCGTCCCAGCCGGTCACAGCGCCGGCATTCAGCTCTCCGGTGCGGGTCTCGGCAGCGGACTGGATCTGCGGGCTGACGTATGTTTCCCGGATGAAGGAGACGGTCACCGTGCCGGTGATCTCGGCCTTTTCCAGCCGCAGGGTAAAGCTTTCGTTGCGGTCGGCGGGGGCATAGCTTTCACCCTGCGTCACCGCCGTGACTGCCATCCACTCGGCCAGCACCTGCCACTCCCAGTCCGGTGGCAGCGGCTGTGCATCCAGTGGGATGACCGGGACATCGCTCACATACTCTTCCCCGGACGCGCTGAACCTGCGGACCACGAAGAAAATGTTCCCCGATTCGTCCAGCGAAAAGGGCAGCTCGTCCAGCGAAGTCCACCATGCGGTGTTTCCCTCTTTCAGGCTGCCGGTGGGCAGCAGTCCTCTCTCGATGGCGGCTTGACGGTCCAGCTCATCCCGGCGCTTCACGTCGCGGTAAAGCGCCTCTTCCAGCGCAACGGGGTCTGCCCCCATGCGCTGCAGCATCTGGGTGACGGTCAGCTGGTTTCCACTTTCAAAGTCGAAGCACCAGCCATTGTGGAAGGGCGCATCCGTACCGCCGTAGCAGCTGCTGACCACAAGGCTGACGCAGTCGCCGTACCAGCTTGCTTCCCAGTTCATTTCAATGCTGAAATCCCACACGGCCGGGTCGGCTGCCTCCGGGCAGTCTACGTACTCCTGCACATCGTATTCGTAGTACCGGGCGATCTCGGCGTTGATGCGGGCAGCATCGGCGCTGTCGCTTTCCAGCCGGGGCAGGTGGATGTTCAGTCGAACCTTGCCGCCGTTTTCCGCCTGCACCACCTTTTCAAGGGTGTACTGCTCGGTGATCGCCACCGTGGCGTGCATGGAATCCAGCGGGGTCGATTTCAGCTCCCGGCGGCCAGCCGGGCGGGCCGAGGCTGCGGTCTTTGCCCCGCAGCCTGCCAGCAGCGCCGCCAGCAAAGCCGCCAGCGCGCCGCACAGTGCCAGGTGTTTCATCTTGCGCCTCCTGCTCGTTTATCAGCCGTAGCTGTGGGTCAGCACCAGCGGGACCGTTTCGTTCGTCAAGGGGTTCTGCCCGCTCAGGGGGGTAAGGATCAGGCAATCAATGCTATAATCAAGCTTCAATGCAGCGCTGAACGCAACCCATTCCGGGCCGTTTTCGGTGTCGCGGACAAGAGAGAAGCCCAGCGCGGTGCCGTCCGGGGTAGCGCCCAGATAGGTGACAGCACCCTGATAGAAATAGCGGTTGTTGTGGGTAGCCAACTGGCAGCCGCCGCCTGAATTCAGGTCCAGCCAGCACAAGTTTTCCCCTTCCCCAAGGGTGAAGCTGCCGGTGGAATCTACCTGCTGCGGGCTGTTCCACTCAGCAGTCAGGGGGGCAAGCTCTGTTTCCGTACCGTCTGCACACAGCAGGCTGACCTCGGCGTCCCGCAGCGCCAGCGCAGTGCCGTTGTTGGCAATATAGATGGGGTCGGCACAGAGTAGGCTCTGCCCATACAGCAGGCAGCGCAGCACATCCACGTACTCCACAAAACCGTCCTCGGTAAGCAGGTAGACCACGGGGTGGAAGGACGCGCCCAGCTCGCCGATGCACACATCTACATAATTATGATAGGCGTTGCGGATGGGCAGGGTGACATCGCCGTCCAGACGGATATCATAATCCTCTGCCCATGCGATGGTCTCGGGGGTGCGTTTGATGGTAACGGTGCGGGTGTCGCCGTCCAGCAGCACCGAAACGCTTCCGTAGGTATCGGTAAGCACCGGCGTTTTGGCAGGGGCGGCGGAGGTCAGCGGAAGCTCCACCTCCAGCGGCCGCCAGCCGCTGCCGGCGGTAGTGTGGTATCCGGCAACAAGGGTGACGGTATTTTCGTTTTTCAGCAGCACGGTCAGGTTTTCCAGCCCGTTGTCCCGCAGGGTATCGGCGCGCATCCCGGAAAGCATGCCGCTTTCCCGCAGGGAATCGTAATATTCCTGCTGCACCATGTTGCGGTCAAAGGTCTGTATGGCGGCGCAGTACACTGCAAGTTGCGTCTCGTCCGGGTCCAGTCCCATGCGCATGAGCAGCTCGGTGACCGAAAGCTTGTGCCCGGCGGCAAAATCGAAGCACCAGCCCTGAGAATAGATGGGGTCTGTACCGCCGTAGTAGCTGCGCACCACAAGGCTTACGCAGTCGCCGTACCAGTAGGCGTCCCAATCGATGTAGATCTGCGGGCACCATTCGTCCTGCGACACCTCAGCCTGCGGGTAGCTTTCATAATCCCGATATTCCGCCGCATACATGGCGGCAAGCTCATTATTGATATATTCAGCATCCGGGCTGTCGCACACAAGCTGCGGCACATGGATGGTCAGCTTCTGTGCGCTGCCGTACTCGTCCCGGAAGGTCTTTTCCAGCGTGAACTGCTCCGTGATATGTTCCTTTTGGGCGGTAAGCGCCGGGGCATTCTGGCTGCTGCCGGTGCTCTGGCTGCTGCCGGTGCTCTGGCTGGCGGCAGCGGAGCCGGAGCTGCTTTTTGTGCCGCCGCACCCGGCCAGCACCACCGCCGCCGCCAGCACCGCAGCGGCAAGGCGTTTGTGTTTCATGGTCGTTCTCCTGTGATCTCAGCCGTAGCTGCGGGTCATCTGCAGCTGGGTCTCGCCCTCGGCAAAGGGGTTTTGCCCGGCGATCATGGTCAGGGTCAGGTTCTCATTGTACTGGTCGTTCTTGAACGCCGCCACAAATCCGAGCTCCTCATCGGCAGAGATGCCCAGCACCACGCCCTCGGGCACAACGCCCAGATACGCGGCATCGCCCCGATAGATGCGGCTGTTGTCCTGCACGCCCAGCTGAACGCTGCCGTCGCTGGTCAGGTCCATCCAGTTCCAACCGGTTTCAGAGGTGTAGTTGTAGGAGCCGGTGACGGAATAGGGAATCTCCTGCGCGCTCCACTCTGCCGACAGGGGAGCCAGTTCCAGCACAGAGCCATCCGCCCGGCGCAGGTTCACCTCGCTGCCGCTGCGTTCCAGCGCCACACCGTTGTTGGCAAAGTAGATGGGGTCCTGACAGATCATGGCATCCCCGAACATGAGGCAGCGCAGCACGTCCACATACTCCACCACGCCGTCTTTGGTCAGCAGATAGACCACCGGGCGGAAGAATCCGTCCTCCTGCTCCCCGATGCACACGTCCACATACTCGTTATAAGCGCCAAGGATGGGGTAGCTGTGCTCCTGTTCCACCCGGATGCCAATGTCTCCCCATTGGTCGGTCTTTGGCGCGGGGCTCAGGGTGATGGTGGCCTGCGTTCCCTCCAGCTGCACCTGCACACCGTCGTAGGTGTCGGTCAGCACCGGGGTGTCGGCGGTGGGCAGCGAGAGCTCCATATCCAGCTGCTGCCAGCCTTCTTCGCAGCTGTACTTACCCCGGAGCACCAGTTGATCCTGCTCCGGCAAAAGCAGGCACAGGTTTTCCAGTTCATTGTATTCCAGCGTATCCATTCGCATTTGCGAAAGCTCTCCGCCGAGACGCAGGCCCTCGTAATACGCGCCCTGCGCCATCTCCCGGTCAAAGGCCTGCATGGCCTGCCGCTGCACCTGCTGCTGCACGGTGTCCGGGTCCAGCCCCATGCGCTGCAGCATCTCGGCCACGGTGAGCTGCCGGCCGGTGGCAAAATCGAAGCACCAGCCGCTGTAACGCCACGGGGCGGTGCCGCCGTAGCGGCTGCGCACCACCAGACTGACGCAATCGCCGTACCAGTAGGCATCCCAGCCCACACCGATCTGCGGGTACTCGCCGCCCGGCTGCCCGGCCTCCTCGCTGTTCTCGAACTCCCGGAAATCCGCCCCATAGATGGCATTCAGCTCATCGTTGATGGAGGCGGCATCCGGGCTGTCGCATACCAGCTTGGGCACATGGACGGAAATGCACTGCACCGCTTCCTCCCCCCACACGCCCGAAACGTTCTTTTCCAGCGTGTACTGGTCGGTGATGCGGTCTGTCTGGGCGGCCTGCGCCACCGCGCCGGGGGTGCTTCGGCTGCTGTCGGAGCTTTGGTCGGCAACGGCGCTGGGGCTGCTCTGGGTGCCGCCGCAGCCGGTCAGCAGCAGGGCCGCAGCCAGTGCAAGGCTTACAAGGTGTTGGTATTTCATGACGGGCTCCTTTTCTATGGTGTGGTTCAGCCGTCTCCTATGCCTTGCCACTTGTCGATGATGTAGGCGGCCCAATAAGTCTTGTCGTTGATATCCACCACAGTGATGCCTACCTTATTCACCACCGGGTCGTCCTCATGAAGCCCCGGCACACCGCCGTAGTCCTTGATCAGTTCATCCACCAATTGCTGGAACTGGGCCTCTGTGGCGGGGTAAAGGCGATCCAAGCTGTAACGTTGCTTTTCTTTGTGGTCAAAATCCACGCCTACCCGGTACTGATCGAGCATATGGAAGATGGCTGTGGAGCCGGAGCTGTAACCCGCCTCGTGCAGACCATCCCACATCTTTGCGGCATAGTCGCCCTCCATCCGCAGCCTGAGCCCTTCGTCCGACGGGAACTCCGGGCTGCCGTTATCCACAAACATCTGCACATCTGCCTGAATGGCGTGTTCCAGACCCTTGCTGTACTCGAACTTGATGTTCTCCACCTTTCGCCGGGCCAGCTCTGCGTTGAAAATGGTCAGGATCTTCTGCCCGTCCCGGATCACAGGGATCGGCGGCGAGGGAGGCGTTTCTGTGGCAGAGCCGGAACTTGTAGAGCCGGAGGAGCAGCTATCGTCACAGGCTGCCAGCGCCAGCATCACCGCCGATGCGCCGGAGAGCTTGAGGAAGGTCCGTCGGTCATATCGTTTCATGGGGGTGCTCCTTTCTATAAAGCCCCGGACACAGGGGGAGTGTGCCCGGGGCAAACAGGGGGAAGTCTGGTTATCTTATGCCTTGTTATTTCGGAACACAACAGCGGTCATGTAGGTCTTGCCCTGAACCACCGGGCAGTAGATGCTGATGAACTCTGCCTTGGCGCTATTAGAATTGTTCAGCAGTTTATCTACAAAAACCCGAACGGCAGTATCCTCGCAAGAATACTCATCTTCCAGAGCCACCACCTTCTCGGTAGACGGTTCGGAGATGCCGGCAGCTCCTGCCAAACTGTCCTCGCCGCCATACTTTTTCAGTTTCTCCGCAAGCCCACCGCTTTCCCTTAAAACAATCCCAAAGTCACTGGATGTCAGCTTATGCGGTGTCTCGTTGACCTCTTCAAAAACACGTCCGTAGCACCTTATGGCATCCACCGCATCCTGATTGAGGGTCAGCTGCTCATGGTCAACCTGACCTGCAACAAACTTTTCCTTCCAGACCTTGTTGATAGCTGCCACCAGCTCAGCTTCCTTGCTGCCAGCGGGCGCTGCGGGCGTGGAAGGGGTGCTGCCGCAGGCAGCCAGTGCCAGCAGGGCGACCGATGCGCCGGAGAGGGCGAGGAATTCGCGTCGATTCATCTCTTTCATGAGGGTGCTCCTTTCAATACAATATATGATAGATTACGGTTCGCAACTTGCGGGAAGTCCGTGCATCCCTGCCCCGCTTCAGATCGGTGCAAAGTTTACCATTACCGCCACCGTATAGGTCTTGCCCTTAATGGTGGGGCAGTAGAGCCCGATCATCCACTGCTCGGGATGCGGACTCGCCAGTCCATGCCCGGCCAGACGCCGCACAAACTCCCTGACCTCGCTCGGATTACTAGGATACAGTTGCTTTAATTGCATACCGTCATGGGTGTAGTTAGAAACTCCCGCAGTTCCCCGATAGCTTCCGTTTCCATATTTTTCCCTGATTCCCTCTATCATTTCAGACTCACGGCGTTGGTACTCGTGGAATACATCATCAGGCAAGTTCCATTTGCGGTAATCCTCTTCGTCTACTTCAGGTTCATAGAGTTCAAAGGGGCTGGCTGTAAACTTTGCGAGGTCGGCAGCCTCCTGACAGTAGACCACAGACTTGCAGATCTGAAGTTTGGAACTGGGGTCTCTGTGGACTTCATACCAGACCTCGTTGATGGCTTTGAACAGGGCCATCTCTTTGCTCTCAGAGGCCGGAGGTGCGGGAGGTGCGGGAGGTGCGGAGGGCCCGCCGCAGCCTGCCAGCGAGAGCGCCACAACGGCTGCGCCGGTAAGGGTGAGGAATTCGCGTCGGTTCATCTCTTTCATGGGGTGCTCCTTTCTCTTTGTCCCCCCTGCTTTTTAGGGGGGCTGGTTTGGGTATTCTCTGCACTTGCAGTCCGCTCCATCTTATGCTATTCTTATGAATAGAATCCGCAGTTGCCCGTTGACACGTTTTGTGCACAGCGACAGGCTTTCTGCACCGGCGCAGGACCTCTTCTGTTTGTACTGTATCATACCCGGGAAAAAATTGCCCCCTCAGAAAAGCCATTTTTGGGGGGCAATTCCAAAAAAATTTTTGGGGTTTGGGGCTTCCCCCTCAAAAAATCCCCCCAAAAAGCCCAAAATTGGGGGGATTTTGGGGGAGTTTCCCACCAAAACAGGCAGCTGCAGCCCTGCCTGTGCCAGTTTTCCCCCTCTGGCTGCAATGTGTGGAAAGGAATCATGAAAAATGGAACGAAGGACATTTTTGAAGCTTGCGGCGCTCGTCCCCGGTCTGGCGCTTGCGGGCTGCGGCGGCAGCAAGACCCTGCTCTCGCCCAAGGACCCCACCATGCTCAGCATCTGGCATGTGTACGGCGAACAGGCAGACTCGCCCATGAACCGCCTGCTGACCGAGTTCAACGACACGGTGGGCAGAGAGAAGGGCATCCTGCTCAACGTGACCAACATGACCAACAGTGCCGCCATCGGCGGCCAGCTGCAGGACGCCAAGGCCGGCAAGCCCGGCGCGCTGGACCTGCCGGACCTGTTCTCGGCCCATTCCGCGGACGCCAGCGCTCTGGGCATTGAGAACCTTGTGGACTGGAACGACTGGTTCACCGCCGAGGACATGGCGGCCTATGTGCCCGGCTTTGTGCAGGACGGCATCATTGACGGGAAGCAGGTGGTGTTCCCGGTGTCCAAATCCACCCAGCTCATCTTTTTGAACGGCTCCCAGTACGCCCGGTTTGCGGCGGACACCGGGGCGCAGCTTTCCACCCTTGCCACATGGGACGGCTTTTTTAAAATGGCGGGTGCCTACCGGCAGTGGTCGCAGGGCAAGCCCTTCTGCGCGCTGGATTACCCCCTGCGTCTGGTGGAGCTGAACGCGCTGGAGCAGGGCAGCGGCGAGCTGTACAAGGGCAGCTGGTACGATCTGACCAACGAGACCTTCCGCGCTTCGTGGATGGAGTTTGCCCGGGCGCTGGTGCAGGGCGATATTCTGATCTCGGACCTGTACTCCAACACGCAGGTGATGACCGGCGAGACGCTGGCGGGCCTTGGCAGCTCTGCGGCCATCCTTTATTACAATGATTTCGTCACCTACCCGGACAACACCACCGAGCCCACCGACCTGCTGCTGGCTCCCCTGCCCCACGCCGCAGGCACCGCCACGCCCCTGATGCCGCAGGCCGGTGTGGGCCTGTGCGCCTTTAAGACCACCGGCCAGAAGGCCGAAGCCGCCGCCGTGTTCCTGCGCTGGCTCACCGAACAGCAGCGCAATCTGGAATTTGCCGCCGATACCGGCTACATGCCGGTGTCCAGCGCCGCCTTTGACGCCATTGCGGACTATCCCTTTGAGCAGCAGAGCTATCAGCGGCTGTACGACGTCTACAACGAAATGCGCATCCAGAACACCCCCCTGTCCGAACCGGGCATCGTGGGGTACCACGCCAAGGCCAAAACCTTGTACGACAGCCTGCGCCAGCGTCAGAAGGACTACCCCCAGCGCCTTGCGGACGGCGAAACGCTGGAAGCCCTTGCCGAGGAAACATGGCAGCTGCTGTGTGACAATGCCTGAGCCTGCCGCTCAGCCGGAAAGGAGGGACTTTGATGCACTTTGTTGACCGGCACCGTGAAAAGATCCGCCAGAGCCCCATGAGCAGCCGGCTGCTGTGGGCCTGCCTGCTGCTGGTGGTGCTGCTGGTGTTGACCTTTGGTGCGGCACTGTTCCTGTTTGCCAGCCTGCACAACACCAAAAAGGACATCAGCCGCAGTCTGCAGATCCAGTTTTCGGTGTTCCAGAACGATATGGAGCGCTATTTTGACCAGCTGGCGGTCATGGGCGTGAACCTGTCCGAGGACATGAGCGCAGAGGTGGACAAGGAGCTTGCTCTGCGGCAGATGTCCTTTGCCCAGCTGAACGACTCCCCCGAGGTGCTGAACGCGCTGGAGGAGAAAATGATCGAGCCGCTGTGCCGCCGTCTGCGCCAGACCGGCTGTTCCGGTGTTTTTGTGCTGCTGGATGCCACCGTCAACACCCGCATGGAGGGAGCAGAGCATTCCCGCGCCGGGCTGTATGTGCAGAAAAGCGGTGCCGACACCCCCACCGTGCCCCTGCTGCTGTACCGGGGCAGTGCGGAGGTGGGCAAGGACCACAGCGTAATGCCCCACCGCAAGTGGCGCATGGAGTTCCAGACTGACCAGTTCCCGGACTACGACCGCTGGATGACCCCCGGCAGCGCCCCGCTGTACCAGTCTTACACGCTGACCGAGCGGTTCGAGTTGCCCGGCACCTCGGAGGAGGTGCAGTTGTTTTTGCTGCCCCTGCGGGGGCGGGACGGCACGATGTACGGGCTGTGCGGCTTTGAGATCAGCGAGAGCTACTTCAAGCAGAACTTTGCCCAGCCCACCGGCTTTGACCGGCTGAGCTGCCTGCTGGCCCCGGCGGGGGACGGCCTTGCCGCCGATGCCGCCCTCAGCAGCGGCACCACCGGCGGCTACTACCATGCCCCCCGGAACACGCTGGTGCTGCGCAGCATAGGCGGCGGGCTGACCCAGTTGACCGGCCCCGACAGCGCCTATGCGGGCATCTCCCAGCTGTGCCGCCTGAGCGAGAGCCAGTCCTACCGGCTGGCGGTGTGCATCCCCATGGCAGACTACCGGAGACTGATCTTTTCCGGCAATCTGCAGATGCTGCTCATCGGCCTGTTCATCGCCTTTTTCGTAGTGTTCTGCTGCATGAACTTCCACCGGCGCATCCTCTTGCCTGCGTTCCGGCAGTTCGAGGAGGACCGGCGGGAATCCCGGCGGCGGATGGACGAGCTGCAGCTGGAACGCCAGCAGATGCAGACTGAGCTGTCCCGGCTGGCGGACGTGTGCCGCAACGAGTCGGTGCCCGATGCCTTCCAGACCTTTGTTGCGGGCATCCCCACCTTGACCAAGACCGAACGCCGCATCTTTGACGGCTACGCCGCCGGGCTGCGCACCCGGGAGATCGTGGAGCAGCTGGACATCAAGGACAGCACCCTGCGCTTCCACAACAAGAACATCTACGAAAAACTGGGTGTCAGCTCCCTCAAGCAGCTGCAGCAGTTCGTGGCGATCCTGAACTCCGGCAGCGGCAGCGCCCCGGACGAAAGCGGCCCCAAGAAGGCCCGCTGAATGGAACATTCCCGCGCCGCAGCTTTCACCGGAAGCAAGCAAAAATGAAGGGGCCATTGCAAAATAGCCCCAACGAAAAAAATGAGATAGACTTCCCCGAGAGGGGTTGTCTATCTCATTTTTTGTTGTAAGCTGAAACTGCAATGAACCAACTACAACACAAACAGTAAGCTGATCTCTTACGAAATGATATTGTCAATATCAAATTGTGAATCAGCATCGCATTGACAACGGAAACAAAAAAGCCCGCTTGCTTTGTGACACGAATGTACGGCAATATTTCTATCTGCCGATAACTCAACCTGCGTCAATCGAACGCTGCAATGGAGATGG
>ERZ827516.3069-NODE-3069-length-10817-cov-3.509757_pt1 | contig 10817 bp, 6 predicted proteins | sample MGYA00519703_ERZ827516 | MGnify/ENA primary metagenome ERZ827516 (study PRJEB31778, sample SAMEA3449337) | human gut metagenome | biome: human gut; feature: human-associated habitat; material: faeces | place: United Kingdom | collected 2010/2012 ...
CGGCCTATGAACTGATGAATAATGATCCGGAGAAAAAGATCGCGGTTTTTGAAGCCGGCCATCCTCTGGAAAAAAGAAAATGTCCTATTGACGGAAAGAAAGTAAAATCTTGTATCCACTGTAAAACATGTGCGATCATGAAAGGATTTGGCGGTGCAGGCGCTTTCTCCGATGGAAAATATAATATCACCAATCAGTTTGGCGGAACGCTGTATCAGCATATCGGCAAGGATACAGCCACAGAACTGATGGAATATGTAGATAAACTGAATCTGATGCATGGTGGAGAGGGAACCAAGCTTTATTCCACCACAAACAGTGAGATCCGTAAGCTTTGTCTTCAGAACGGCCTGCATCTTCTGGATGCATCTGTCCGCCACCTGGGAACGGATATCAACTATGTAGTACTTCAGAATCTCTATGACAAGATGAAAGCCCATGTAGATTTCTATTTTGACGCGTCCGTTGACAAAGTGGAGAAAACAGAAGACGGCTATGCAGTTGTTGTAGGTGATGAGCGTTACGAGGGAACTTACTGCATCATCTCCGCGGGACGAAGCGGAAGTAAATGGATGGAGACTGTATGTACAGATCTTAAGATCCCCACACTTTCCAACCGTGTGGATATCGGTGTCCGTGTGGAGCTTCCGGCAGAGGTGTTCAGCCGTCTGACCGATGAGCTTTACGAGAGCAAGATCGTTTACAGAACCGAGAAGTTTGAGGATATGGTCCGTACTTTCTGTATGAACCCGAGAGGTGTTGTGGTTAATGAGAACACCAATGGAATCATCACAGTAAACGGCCACAGCTATGAAGATCCTGCAAAACACACCAACAATACAAACTTTGCGCTTCTGGTATCCAAACATTTCTCAGAGCCGTTCCATGACAGCAACGGATACGGTGAGAGCATTGCAAGACTTTCCAATATGCTTGGCGGTGGTGTTATGGTACAGCGTTTCGGAGATCTGATCCGTGGAAGACGAAGCACAAAAGCACGTATTGAGGAGAGCTTCGTAACACCGACTCTTTCCGCAACACCGGGAGACTTAAGCCTTGTTATGCCGAAGCGTATCCTGGATGGAATCATCGAGATGATCTATGCTCTGGATAAGATCGCACCGGGAACCGCGGATGACGATACTTTGCTTTATGGCGTGGAGGTTAAATTCTACAACATGGAGGTTGAGATCGACGAAAATCTGGAAACCTGCCACAAGGGTCTCTTTGTTATCGGAGACTGCAGCGGCGTGACCCATTCTCTTTCCCATGCATCTGCCAGCGGAGTCTACGTAGCCAGATACCTGGAGCAGGAGTATTTTAACAGATAAACTGCAAAGCAGTTTATCTGTTATGAGCAAGTAGCGAAGCGGATTGCGAATATCCAGTGTAAGACAGTCCTTTTCTGATATCAGGGTGATGACAGAAAGGGGCTGTTTTTTATGCAGGATGTGCATGAATATTGGAGAAAGTATTCTGATAATAACTGACAGATACAGGGAGAAAACCGGTTACTGTTCACTGGTAATATTTCGCGAGGTGTTTTTGGTGAGCGAAGATCACAGAAAACCGTGAATCGTCTGACATCAATCTTGACAAATTTATGAGTTTGTGGTAAAAGTTAGATAACCAGGTAAAAGAAAATATGTGCAAATGTTATAATGATAAGGTTGCATCCAGTCGGATGTGCAAAAGAGAATCCGGTGAGAATCCGGAACGATACCGTCACTGTGAACGGGGAGCTGTTTTTAAATACCACTGGGAAACCGGGAAGGGAAAGCAGTGTGGAACCAAGTCAGGAGAACTGCCTTATTGTGAGATCCAGGATTCGCGGTCTACGAATCTGTATTCTCAATAACAATACAGAACTTCTTTTTATGTGTATTGCGAGAGAATCGTGTGTGAGCAGGCGGCCGCAGAAAGCAGCCGTTTTTTTGTACATATCAGTATTCTGGAAATACATGAAAAGAGGACGATAAGAAATGAAAAGAAAAACAATGTTAGCTCTGATGCTCGCAGTTTCCATGACATGCTCTATGGGTGCGGCTACAACAGCAATGGCAGCAGAGGATTCTGCTACAGAAGAGAACGCTGAGGCAGCTGATACCACAGAGGCTTCTGATGCAGATCAGGAAGCAGCAGATAATGTAGCAGCTCTGATCGACAAGATCTATGTACAGGAAAGAAACGACACAACAGATGAGGACTGCAAGGCAGCCAAAGAAGCATGGGATGCTCTGACAGACGCTCAGAAAGAACTGGTAGAGGGCGAGAACGCTGATCCGGATTACTTCGGACGTGACACAGGAGACGCTTCCAAAGACGATCCACGTAACCAGGATGAGATCGGTGAGAATGAACTTCTTGTTGTAAGCTTTGGTACTTCCTTCAATGACAGCCGTGCAGAGGATGTCAAAGGAATCGAGGATGCTCTTGCAGAAGCTTATCCGGACTGGTCTGTAAGAAGAGCATTTACAGCACAGATCATCATCAACCATGTAGAGGCAAGAGATGATGAAGTGATCGATAACATGCAGCAGGCTCTTGACCGTGCAGTAGAGAATGGTGTTAAGAATCTGGTTGTACAGCCTACTCATCTGATGCATGGTGCTGAGTACGATGAGATGACAGAAGCGATCAATGGCTATAAAGATAAATTCGAGTCTGTAGCTATCGCAGAGCCAATGCTCGGTGAGGTTGGAGACGATGCAACCGTGATCAACGATGACAAGAAAGCCGTTGCTCAGGCAATCACAGATGAGGCTTGCAAAGAAGCCGGATTTGACAGCATGGATGCAGCAGCTGAGGCTGGCACAGCATTCGTATTCATGGGACATGGAACATCTCATACAGCTAACGTTACATACGATCAGATGCAGACACAGATGGAAAACCTTGGATTGAAGAACGCATTCATCGGTACTGTAGAGGGTAAGCCGGAAGATACAGCCTGCGACAAGGTTATCGAGAAGGTAAAAGAAGCAGGATACAAGAACGTTGTTCTTCGTCCGCTGATGGTTGTTGCCGGAGACCATGCAAATAACGATATGGCCGGTGATGAGGAGGATTCCTGGAAGAGCCAGTTTGTAGCATCCGGAAACTTCGATAAGGTTGACTGCCAGATCGAGGGTCTTGGAAGAATCGAAGCAGTTGAGAAGCTTTATGTAGAGCATACAAAGGCAGCCATCGATTCTCTGGGAAGCACTGAGGAGTCCGCAGATTCTGATGCAGCAGCAGATACAGAGGCTGATTCTGCTGAGGAGTCCGCAGAATAATAAATATAAAAATATCTGAGTGAGTTCAGATACCTATAAGAAATCAATGTAACTGCCCGGAAAGATCAGGAAGACTGTTTTCCGGGCAGATTGCTGTATCTATGGAAGGGAGAAGATTATCATGAAAAAACGCTATGTAAACTTAATTCTTGCAATGGCAAGTGCATCAGTCCTGGTGCTGGGCTCTGTGCCTGCGATGGCAAAAACAGATGAAACAAAAACAGAGTCCGGTGAGGAAGCAGAAGCTTCCGAAGAAAAGGATACAGATGCAGCCAAAGCAGATACCCTGGAAGATGGCGTTTATACAGCAGAGTTTGAGACAGACAGTAGCATGTTTCATGTAAATGAGGCCAATGACAAAAAAGGAGAGCTCACGGTCAAAGATGGTAAAATGACCATCCACGTAAGTCTGGTTTCCAAGAAGATCGTTAACCTGTTTGCGGGAACTGCCGAGGATGCCCAGAAGGACGGAGCAGAGATCATTGAGCCGACCACAGATACAGTGAAGTACAGCGATGGTTATACAGAGGAGGTTTACGGATTTGATATCCCGGTACCGGCCATTGGTGAGGAATTTAACGTGGCGATCCTGGGAGAAAAAGGCAAATGGTACGACCATAAAGTCAGCGTAAAGAATCCTGTAAAAACCTCTGACGACAAAAAATCCGAAGGGAAAAAACCGGAAGAGCTGAAGCTGGAGGACGGAACCTATGAGACGGATGTAACCCTTACAGGCGGAACAGGAAGAGCATCTGTAGAATCTCCAGCTAAAGTAGAGATCAAGGGCAAAGAAGCTACGGCAACCATCATCTGGAGCAGTCCGAATTATGATTACATGATCGTGGACGGCGAAAAATATGAGCCGGTGAACAAAGACGGAAACTCCACATTTGAGATCCCGGTCACAGTCTTTGACGCAGAAATGGAAGTGACTGCAGATACTGTAGCCATGAGTACTCCTCACGAGATTGAGTATACCCTGAATTTTGATTCTTCAAGCATGAAAAAGGAAGAAAAATGAAAAAAATAATTTCATACATATTTCTGACGCTGACCCTGATCCTGGGGTGTGCTTTTGCAGTGCAGGCAGCAGAGACAGAACATAAGCCTGCGGATATTCCAGGCCTTACCTTTGACCACAGTATGGATCTTTCCTACGCAAAGGAATTTAATGTGGATTACTACAACGATGGCTATGCGCTGCTCACCATTGATCAGGAAGGACAGTTTCTTGTAGTTCCCGAAGGCAAGAAAGCACCGGAGGGGCTGGATCCTGACATTGCGGTTCTGCAGCAGCCCATAAACAATATCTATCTGGTAGCAACCTCGGCCATGGATCTTTTCCGCGCTATCGACGGGATTGACAGCATCAAGCTTTCCGGAACCAAGGAAGACGGATGGTATATCCAGGAAGCAAAGGACGCCATGGAACAGAAAAAGATGATCTATGCTGGCAAGTACAGTGCTCCGGATTACGAGCTGATCCTGAACGAGGGCTGTGACCTTGCCATTGAATCCACCATGATCCATCACAATCCGGAGGTACAGGAGAAGCTGGAGCAGTTCGGGATCCCTGTAATGGTAGAGCGTTCCAGCTATGAGAGTCATCCTCTTGGAAGGACCGAGTGGATGAAGCTTTACGCAGTTCTTCTGGGAAAAGAAGATGTAGCAGAAAAGGTTTTCAAAGAGCAGACGGACAAGCTGGATAAGGTTCTCACAGCAGATAAAACAGATAAGACCGTGGCGTTCTTTTATATCAACTCCGTAGGTGCGGTAAATATAAGAAAAAGCGGCGACTATGTTTCAGAAATGATCTCTCTCGCAGGAGGAAATTATGTTCCGGAGGATACGGGAGTAAATGACAATGCTCTTTCCACCATGAATATGCAGATGGAAGAGTTTTATGCCAAGGCGAAGGATGCAGACTATATCATCTATAACAGTACGATTGACGGGGAACTTAAGACCATTGATGAGCTTCTTTCCAAAAGTAAGCTTCTTGCAGATTTCAAGGCAGTGAAGAACGGAAATGTCTGGTGCACAGGCAAAAATCTCTTCCAGGAAACCACCGGACTTGGAACCATGATTGAGGATATCCACACCATGCTGACTACAGACGATGATTCTCTGGATGAGCTGACCTATATGCATAAACTGAAATAAATTCCAGTGTTCGCTTTAAATCCTTTGCCGGTTTCCACCTGTGAGCAGGAAACGAAAGGACAGGATAACAAAACAGAAGAGGAGTGTACCAGAAAAAATGAATGACAGAAAACGCGCAGTCCGATACGGGATCTCTTTTGTGATCCTTGCGGTACTTTTGATCTTTTTATTTATATGGAATGTAAATTCCGGAAGTATCCACCTCTCTGTGCAGGAGATCCTGAATATCATATTCCGGCATCAGGGAGATGAAACTTCTTATAATATTGTCTGGGAGATCCGTCTTCCAAGAATTCTGGCAGTTATCATCCTCGGCGGAGCACTTTCCGTTTCCGGATTTCTGCTTCAGACCTTTTTTAATAACCCTATCGCCGGCCCCTTTGTGCTGGGAATTTCTTCCGGAGCCAAGCTGATTGTGGCTTTTCTGATGATCTTTCTTTTGAGCAGATCGGTATCCATCGGTTCCGGAGCCATGATCCTAGCTGCTTTTGCCGGTTCCATGATCTCCATGGGCTTTGTGCTTCTTGTGGCAAAAAAAGTCCACAACATGTCCATGCTGGTCATCAGTGGTGTTATGATCGGTTATATCTGCTCGGCCATCACGGACTTTGTGGTGACGTTTGCGGATGATTCCAACATCGTGAATCTCCACAACTGGTCACTGGGAAGTTTCTCCGGTATGACCTGGGGGAATGTGCGGACTATGGCTGTGGTGGTATTACTTACCATGGTGATCGTATTTTTTATGTCAAAACCCATCAGTGCCTATCAGCTGGGTGAGACTTACGCACAGAATATGGGCGTCAATATCAAAGTATTCCGCATACTTTTGATCCTGCTTTCCAGTATTCTTTCTGCCTGTGTCACTGCATTTGCCGGACCGATCTCCTTCGTGGGAATTGCCGTACCTCACATTGCAAAAAGTCTCTTAAAGACTGCAAAGCCACTGCTTGTGATTCCGGCCTGCTTCCTGGGTGGTGCGGTGTTCTGCCTGTTCTGTGACCTGATCGCAAGAACTGTATTTGCACCGACGGAGCTGAGCATCAGTTCTGTGACAGCAGTTTTCGGAGCACCGGTAGTTATCTATATCATGATTCACAGACAGCAGAGGATATAAACGATGAAATCATATTTTTTTTATACGGATCAGCTGACCGTAGGCTATGACGGAAAACCGCTGATCAAAGAGATTAATATTCAGCTGAACAAAGGAGAGATCCTGACTCTGATCGGTCCCAACGGTGCCGGAAAATCCACAATCCTGAAGAGTATCACAAGACAGCTTTCCCTGATCAGTGGAACCGTATATCTGGAACAGGAACAGATGAGCCGCATGACAAACAAAGAAGTTTCCAGGAAGCTGGCTGTAGTGCTTACTGAGCGCATGCGTCCGGAACTTATGACCTGTGAAGATGTGGTATCCACCGGACGTTATCCGTATACCGGAACTCTGGGAATCCTTTCCCCGGAGGATAAGAAAAAAGTGAAAAATGCCATGGAGATGGTTCATGCCTGGGATCTGAAAGACCGGGATTTCACAGCGATCAGTGACGGACAGCGTCAGCGTATTCTTCTGGCACGTGCCATCTGCCAGGAACCGGAGATCATCATTCTGGATGAACCGACATCTTTTCTGGATATCCGTCATAAACTGGAGCTGCTTGCCATTCTGAAAAAAATGGTGCTGGAAAAACAGATGACTGTGATCATGTCCCTTCATGAGCTGGATCTTGCACAGAAAATTTCTGACCAGGTAATCTGTGTTCACGGAGATCACATCGAAAAATACGGTGCACCGGAGGAGATTTTTACCTCTGATTATATTCGAAAGCTTTATGGAATTACCCGGGGAAGTTATAACGCGGAATTTGGCTGCGTGGAAATGGAACCGCCGGCAGGAGAACCTCGGGTGTTTGTGATCGGTGGAAACGGAAGCGGAATTCCGGTGTACCGGAAACTGCAGCGCCAGGGAATTCCTTTTGCAACGGGAGTTCTCCATACCAACGACGCAGATTATCAGGTGGCAAAAGAACTGGCCGCCAGAGTGATCACGGAGAAACCATTTGAATGCATTTCCCAGGAGTCTTTTCAGGGAGCATTGGAAATCATGGAAAAATGCAGAGAAGTTTACTGCCCGCTGAAAGATTTCGGGACCATGAATAAAAAAAATCTGGAATTATTTAAAAAAGCAGAAAAATCCGGAAAATTAAAACAGATCTAAACAGAAAGCCGCTGTCAAAAGCGGCTTTTTCATATAATATAAATTACAAATATGATCGTATCTGTGATATAATATGAACGACAAATCATGAAACGGTCATGTTCATGAACACATGGTAAAGCAGAAGGTGAATGTTCGCTTTACACTGTAAAAATGTAAACAGATACAGCCAATTTATAAGAAATATATCAGGAGGGAAAGTTCAATGAAAAAAAGAAATATGATCGCAGCCCTGCTTTGCAGCGCATGCCTTGTGGCAGGAAGCGTAAATCCTGTATTTGCGGATGCAACCAAGGTTGTAACACTTGGAGCAGATCTTTCCGATGCCCAGAAGCAGACAATGATGAAATATTTTAATGTAAGTGCAGATCAGGTTCAGATTTTAACTGTTACCAACCAGGATGAGCACAATCATCTGGATAATATTGCACCACAGGAGCAGATCGGTTCCCATACATTAAGCTGTGCTTATGTAAAACCAACCCAGTCCGGCGGAATTAAAGTCCGTACTGCCAACCTTAACTGGGTAACCGGTAATATGATCGCCACTTCTCTTTCCACATCCGGTGTCAAGAACTGTGAAGTCATTGCCGCATGCCCGATGGAAGTATCCGGAACCGGTGCACTGACAGGTATTCAGATGGCCTATGAGAAAGCCAGTGGAGAGAAACTGGATGCGACCAAGACCAAACTTGCCAACCAGGAGATCGTGACAACCGGAGAGCTTGCGGATAAGGTTGGTAAAGACCAGGCGACAACAGTAGTGAACCAGTCCAAGATGGACGTGATCCAGAACGATGTGCAGAATGCGGATGAGATCCAGAATATTGTTATCAATGTGGCGAACCAGAATAATATTTCAGTAAGCCAGGATGACATTGATAAAATTGTTTCTCTGCTTCAGCAGATCGCTCAGCAGGGTTATAACTATGATGACGTGAAACAGACACTGGAACAGGTAGATGCCAATACAACAGGCGCAAGTACAACTTCTGCGGCAGAGACAGGGGATTCCATGGATGAAGAGAACCCGGATGATACCGTAGACGTGGATCAGAGTACCGAAGATGATGACGATATTATGAATAACGTAAATTCCGATGTGCTGGGAGATAATGTGATCGAAAGCTCCACAGAGGAGAACGATCAGGAAGAAGCGCCGGCGGAGGATTCTGCAGATAGCAGTGAGACAGAAATCCCGGATGCGACTGAGGACGGAACTTACACAGAGGAAGATTCCACAGAGGATACAGCAGAGGGAACTTCAGCAGATGAAACGGGAATCCCGGAGGCAACAGAGGAGAATACGGAGTCCTCTGATCAGTCAGAGACTTCAGGTGCAGAAGCGGATGCTTCCCAGATTGACACTTCCGTACTCAGCGAAGAGAATAAGACATACTACGACAAGTTTGAACTCTTTGTAAAAGGAGAGTATGAAGGTGATGCGGATGCCCTTCTGGCAGCAACTGAGAATACGGAAGCTGTGGCAACAGTAACTCTGGACCAGCAGATAGCGAAGAGCGTTGCCGAGACTGTTGAGAAGCAGTATTATGATATCCTGAAAGACGGTACAGGATCTTATGTGGCAGACGGAACTGAGACATATCTCACACCGGAGCTGAACATGATGGATCAGAACCTCAAGAAACTTTTTGGAATTGAGATCACGGAAGAAAATTCAGATACTACAGATGAGGCTGCTGCTCTTCTTGCAGATGTAACAGAAGAAGATAAACAGACTCTTTATAAGGAGACGATGAAATATCTTGCAGGACTTTACGGTGAGAATACCGATACTTCTGAGGAAGAGTCAGCACAGTAAAGAGATTTTTGAACAGTTTCCATGATCAGGAAATAAAGCCTGCCGCCGCAGAGACTGGAATTTCAGTTTCTGCGGCGGCTTTTTGTGTGTTTTATATGAAGGATTTGGGGAAGCACTGGAAAAATATTTTCTTCTGTGCTAAAATTGACCATAAATCGGTTTTATGCAATTCATACACTGGAAACCGTTACAGGGAAATGAGAAAGGGAAAAGGTAGAATTTATGAGCCTGGCAGTAGTAACATTGAAAAAAGGCGAAGGCAGATTCCTGAAATCAGGAGGCCTCTGGGTATATGATAATGAGATCGCAACGATCATGGGAAGCTTCGTGAACGGAGATATTGTGCTGGTCCACGATTTTGACGGTTATCCGATGGGAAGAGGGTTTATCAACACCAATTCCAAGATTGCTGTGCGTATGCTCACCAGAGATGAGCACAGAGAGATCAAGGAGGACTTTTTGAGGCAACGTGTCCGTGATGCCTGGGAATACCGCAAAAAAGTCGTAGACACCGGAAGCTGCCGCGTGATCTTCGGGGAGGCAGATTTTCTTCCTGGCCTTGTTGTGGATAAGTTTTCTGACGTGCTGGTAGTACAGTCTCTGGCACTTGGGATCGACCGCCTTAAGGGAACGATCATTGAGGCGCTGAAGGATATTCTTGCAGAGGACGGGATCCAGATCCGGGGTGTCTATGAGAGAAGTGATGCAAAGGTCCGCCGCCAGGAAGGAATGGAACTTACCAAGGGATTTATCGGAGAAGAATTTCCGACGATTGTTCAGATTGAAGAGAATGGTGTAAAATATGAAGTGGACATCAAGGACGGACAGAAGACCGGATTTTTCCTGGATCAGAAATACAACCGTCTGGCAATCCAGCGACTTTGCAAAAATGCGAAAGTGCTGGACTGCTTTACACATACCGGATCATTTGCACTGAATGCGGGAATTGCAGGAGCACAGAGTGTTCTGGGTGTGGATGCATCTGAAACTGCGGTAAATCAGGCAAGACGCAATGCAGAACTTAACGGACTGGACGGAACTGTGAAGTTTCTCTGTGAAGATGTATTTGAACTTCTCCCGGAACTTGAGGAGAAGGGAGAGAAATTTGATGTGGTGATCTTGGATCCTCCGGCATTTACGAAATCCAGAAGTTCCGTAAAAAATGCGGTAAAAGGTTATCGTGAGATCAACTTAAGAGCTATGCGTCTTGTAAAAGATGGCGGTTTTCTTGCAACCTGTTCCTGCTCTCACTTCATGACCTATGAGCTGTTTACACAGACGATCGGTCAGGCTGCGAAGAATGTACACAAGAGACTTCGCCAGGTAGAGTATCGTA
>ERZ827516.3077-NODE-3077-length-10801-cov-5.885260_pt1 | contig 10801 bp, 10 predicted proteins | sample MGYA00519703_ERZ827516 | MGnify/ENA primary metagenome ERZ827516 (study PRJEB31778, sample SAMEA3449337) | human gut metagenome | biome: human gut; feature: human-associated habitat; material: faeces | place: United Kingdom | collected 2010/2012 ...
GGCTTGATGGTATCAACGATGGTCTGAGCGGAAGTGGTCTGGACGGGGTTGATGACCAGCACGTCCACGCCCTGCTGCAGGAAGGTGTTGATCTGCTCGGTCTGGGTGTTCTGGTCGTTCTTGCCGTCCATGATGGTGACGGAGTAGCCCATGTCCTTCAGGTAGCCTTCCAGATCAGCACGGTACAGGGTCATGAAGTTATCAGCAAACTGATAGATGCAAACGCCGACGTTGGCGGAGCCGTTGGTAGCAGCGGCAGAAGCAGCAGTGGAAGAAGCAACGCTGGAAGCAGCGGTGCTGGTGGAGGAAGAGCCGCCGCAAGCGGTCATAGCAGCGGTAGCGCCCACAACAGCGGAAGCCTTCAGGAAGTCGCGACGAGAAATCATTTTCATAATAGTAATCTCCTTCATTTGTGTATCACAGCATATTCACAGACGCATTTGTCGCATGCGTCCGTAATCCCTGACAGTATTATACCCTTGTATGGGGGTGTTCCGCAAGAGAATAAGTTCACAATATTGGTGCAAATGTTTTGTTACGTTTCTACAAAAGCGGACCAAAGGTTACAAAATCTTTTCGCGAATTATCACAACTTTTCATGCCGATGCAACCAACATACAAATATGATGAAGGTATGTAAAAAAACATGCTTGAACATGACTGAATGTTGCATGACTGCTAAAAAACCGCGAAAAGGGGCGATACATTTTTTGAAAGATATTTTCAGGGATACTACACAGCGGAAAGAAAACGCCTTTTATACACTCTTACCGGAAGGGAAAAACAACACGGGTCGAGAAAAATGTTTACTCCCCGGGTGGGGCGGCACTGTACCTTTATAGTGATAGGGCAGGCAGTGCGCGGCGAACGTTTTTGGTGGCAGTGCCCGAAATACGAGCGGCCGTTTTTTGCGTGCCGCGCCAGTCGGGATAACAAAACTGACGAAACTGCGTTGTGTCTTGAAAGTGTAAAATATACAATAAGGAAAACAACTGCACAAAAATACCCACTGGCCCTGCAAAAGTGCACACTGTCGGGCACGGCGGGCAGGTGATATCCTGTGTACAGAGCCCGGGACACCGGACGAAAGGAGGAAGAACATCATGGGGCAGACAAAGCCCGCCGCCGGGCTGAAGAGCCTGAACCGCGCCGCCGATACCCTGAGCACCCTGCTGGCGCAGGAGGTGAAGGAGCTGAACGAGCGGCAGAAGGCCGCCCGGCGGGAGAACACCCCCGACCCCGGGATGATGAAGGGGCTGAAGGAGGCTACCGCCGTGCTCAAGGATCTGGCGGGTGTGGTAAAGACCCTGAACGATCAGGGCACAGAGCTGGAAGGGACAGAGTGCGGCGTGGTGCTGCTGCCGCCGGTGGAACAGGAGGAGAAGGAATGAACAGAACCGAGCGGGCAGTCATTGTGTGGAAGCCGCAGCCCTGGCAGCTGGAATTTATGCGCAGACCGGAGCCGGAGGCACTGTACGGCGGCGCGGCGGGCGGCGGCAAGAGCGATGCACTGCTCATCGAAGCGCTGCGGCAGGTGCACATCCCGCATTACCGGGCGCTGATCCTGCGCAAGACCTACCCACAGCTTTCCGACCTTGTGGATAAGAGCCAGATGTACTACCGCCGGGCTTTCCCGGAGGCGCAGTACAACGCTACCTCCCATGTATGGGTCTTTCCCAGCGGGGCGAAGATCTGGTTCGGCTCCATGCAGTACACCAAGGATCGCACCAATTATCAGGGCAAAGCCTACGATTTTATCGGCTTTGACGAGCTGACCCACTTTGAGTGGGACGAATACAGCTATATGATGAGCCGCAACCGCCCCACCGGGCCGGGCACCCGGGTGTATATGCGTGCCACCACCAACCCCGGCGGCATCGGCCACGGCTGGGTGAAGGCACGGTTCATCACGCCTGCCCCGCCCGGTACCCCCATTGTGGAAACCGTCACGGTGCGCCTGCCGGACGGCACCGACCAGCAGATGGAGCGGGCGCGGGTGTTCATCCCGTCCAGCGTGTTCGATAACCCTGCCCTGCTGGCCAACGATCCCGGGTATCTGGCAAGCCTTGCCAGCCTGCCGGAGGCGGAAAAGCAGGCGCTGCTCTACGGCAGCTGGGACAGCTTTTCCGGGCAGGTGTTCACTGAGTGGCGCAACGACCCGGCGCATTATCAGGATCAGCGCTGGACCCACGTCATCGCGCCCTTTGCCATCCCCAAGCACTGGCCCATCTGGCGCGGGTACGACTTTGGCTTTTCTAAGCCCTTTTCGGTGGGGTGGTATGCGGTGGACGAGGAGGGGCGGCTGTACCGCATCAAGGAGCTGTACGGCTGCACCGGACGTCCCAACGAGGGTCTGCGCATCGACCCGGTGGAGCAGGCCAAGCGCATCCGGGAGGCTGAGCAGAACGACCCGCTGCTGCGGGGCAGGGTGATCCATGGAGTGGCAGACCCCGCCATCTTTGACGAGAGCCGGGGCGAGAGCATTGCGGCCATGATGGAGCGCAGCCCGCATTTTTTGCACTGGCAGCCCGGGGACCACACCCGGCTGGCAGGTAAGATGCAGTTTCACTACCGGCTGCGGTTTGCGCCGGACGGGCGGCCGATGCTGCAGGTGTTCAGCAGCTGCAAGCACTTCATCCGCACCCTGCCGAACCTTGTGTACGATGAGAGCAATGTGGAGGATATCGACACCCGGCAGGAGGATCACATCTACGACGAGTGCCGCTATGTGCTGATGGAGCATCCCATCAGCCCGCCCGAGGCCTCTGCCGCGCCGCCAAGGCCGGACGACCCGCTGGAACTGCACCGGCAGGCGCGGTTCTACCGCATCTGAAAAACAGGACAGAAAGGAAAGAACTATGGAAGATACAAGAGCAGAGAGCCTGCCCATCGGCGCGGCAGAGGCGGCAGCTGCATTGCAGACGCTGCAGCGCTACAAGGCGGGCAAGGCGGCGCTGGACAAGCGCCTGATCGACAACGAGCTGTGGTTCCGCATGGGACACTGGAAAAACTACCGCGACCCGCTGATGCCCGGCAAGGCGCAGCCCTCCAGCGGATGGCTGTTCAACAGCATCGCCAACAAGCACGCCGATGCCATGGACAACTACCCCGAGCCCATGGTGCTGCCTCGGGCGGCAGACGACCAAGCCACGGCGCAGGCGCTTTCCAGCGTGCTGCCGGTGGTGCTGGAGCAGGCGGATTACGAGCAGGTGTACAGCGATGTCTGGTGGCGCAAGCTCAAGCAGGGCACCGGCGTTACCGGCATCTTCTGGGACCCGGCGGCGCGCGGCGGGCTGGGCGACATTGCGGTGCGCAGCGTTAACCTGCTCATGCTCTACTGGGAGCCCGGCGTGCAGGATATTCAGGACTCGCCGGATCTGTTCCACCTCAGTTTAGAGGACACTGCCCGGCTGACTGCGCAGTACCCGCAGCTGACGGGGCACGCCGCCGGGGTGGTGGACGTGCCCCGGTACATCCACGAGGACGGCCAGACCACCGCCAACAAGAGCGTGGTGGTGGACTGGTACTATAAGAGCCCGGACGAGAACGGCAAATTGCGGCTGCACTACTGCAAGCTTTGCAACGGCGTGGTGCTGTATGCCAGCCAGAACGACCCGGCGCTGGCGGCGCGCGGATTGTACGACCACGGCAAGTACCCCTTTGTGTTCGACCCGTTGTTCGTGGAGGAGGATTCCCCTGCCGGGTTCGGCTACATCGACGTGATGAAGGACTGCCAGAATGCCATTGACAAGATGAACCACGCCATGGACGAGAACGTGCTGCTGGCCTCCCGCCAGCGGTATGTGCTCAGCGACACCGCCGGTGTGAACGAGGAGGAGCTTGCCGACCTGAGCCGGGACATCGTGCACGTTGTGGGCCGCCTGAACGAGGACAGCTTCCGTCCGCTGCAAACGGCGGGCTTGCAGGGCAACAGTCTGAGCTACCGCAACAGCCGCATCGAGGAGCTGAAGGAGATCAGCGGCAACCGTGACCTGACGCAGGGCGGCACCACCGGCGGCGTGACCGCCGCCAGCGCCATCGCTGCCTTGCAGGAGGCGGGCAGCAAGCTGAGCCGGGATATGCTCAAGAGCGCCTACCGCGCCTTTGCAAGGCAGTGCTACCTCGTTATTGAGCTGATGCGGCAGTTCTACGACGAGCAGCGGGTGTTCCGCATCACCGGGCAGCGCGGCGAGAGCGAATTCGTGCCCTTCTCGGCGCAGGGGCTGCGCGCAAAGCCCGTGCCCGCCGTGGGCGGGGTGGAGCTGGGCAGCCGGGAGCCTGTCTTTGACATCGTGGTCAGCGCCGCCAAAAAGAGCACCTTCAGCCGCCTGTCCCAAAACGAGACCGCCAAGGAGTGCTACAAGCTGGGCTTCTTCGACCCTGCCAACGCGGATGCTGCCCTTGCGGCGCTGGAAATGATGGACTTTGAAGGGGTGGAAAAGGTGCGCGCCCGGGTGCGGCAGAACGGCACGCTGGCGCAGCAGCTGGTGCAGCTGCAGGGGCAGATGGCAAGACTGACCGCCGCTCTTGCGCAGCAGCCCAGCGGCACCCAAACGGCGCAGGACACCGCCAGTCTGACGGCACAGCTGCCGGTGGCGGCGGCTGCCCGCGCCATGAACTGGAACGGAAAGGAGGTGAAGTGAGATGATCAAGGTATGTTACAGCGAGCTGGACGGCCCCAAGGGGCTGAGCCTGCGGCTGGAAGCCGCCGGTCACGCGGGCTACGCGCCCGCCGGGCAGGATATCGTATGCGCTGGCGCAAGCACCCTGATGCAGGCGCTGGTGTACCTGCTGGCAGGGGAGGAGAGCGCCCGCAGCGATGCCTGGGACGAGCCGGAGGGCCCGCGCCTTGCCGTGGCGGTGCAGGCCCCGGTAGCACCGTGGGTGCAGGGTGCATTTGAACTGGCCAAGGCGGGCTTTACCCTGCTGGCAGAGCGCTACCCGGACAATCTGCGCTTTGCGGATGTGAGCCGCAGCGGACAGCAGAGCATGATGGACTTGCAGCTGTTTGCAGAGGGGGAAGCCGCCCCCGCGCTGAGCCCGGCACAGACCCGGCAGGCAGTGGCTGCGGGTACCCTGAAGCCGGAAGCCCCCGCTGCGCAGCCGGAAGCGCCTCAGCAGACCCCGGCAGAGCCGGAGCCGCAGCCGGAAACACCCGCACAGCCGGAGCGCCCGATGCTGCCGCCTCTGCCGCTGCCGGTGCAGAACACGGTGCGCAGCCTGCACGCCCGCTGGGCGGCAGAGGAAGCCGCCATGCGCCGCAGCCAGCCGGGCTTTGACCTGAAGGCAGAGCTGAAGAACCCGGAAATGCGCCGCCTGATGCAGCTGCCCGGCATGCGGGTGCAGGACGCCTACCGCCTTGCCCACTACGAGGATGCCCTGCGCACCACGGCACAGATCGTGGAGCAGGGGGTAGTGGAGCGGGTGCAGCAGCGCGCTGCGCGTCCGCTGGAAAACGGCCTGCGCCCCGGCGCAGCCGCCTCGGTACGGCCGGACGTAGCCGCCATGACCCGCGCCCAGCGGGAAGCTTTGGAGCGCCGTGTGCTGCACGGTGCACAGATCGAACTTTAACCCGACAGGAGAAAGGAAAAAAGCATGATGAATTTTAACATCCAGCTGTTTGCGGACGCGCAGACCAACACCACCGGCACCATGTCGGTGGAAATGAAGACCTTTTACGAGAAGCGCCTGATCGATCAGGCAGAGCCGCGCCTTGTGCACGACCAGTTTGCGGATTACTACCCTGTGCCCCAGAACGGCGGCAAGACCATCGAGTTCCGCAAGTACGACAGCCTGCCCAAGGCCAGCACCCCGCTGACCGAGGGCGTTACCCCCAACGGGCAGGCTCTGAACGTGACCAGTATCACCAGCGACCTGCACCAGTACGGCGGCTGGACCCCGCTGACCGATGTTTTGCAGATGACCGCCATCGACAACAATGTGGTGCAGGCCACCCGCGTGCTGGCAAGTCAGGCCGGCCGCACCATGGACAGCATCACCCGCGATGTGCTGGCGGGCGGCACCAACGTCATCTACGCCCCGAAGCTGGGCGCAGACGGCACCGAGACCGCCGTTACCAGCCGCAAGGCGCTGGACAAGAGCTGCACCCTGACCCCGAAGCTGTTCTTTCAGGCAGCGGCGCAGCTGGGCGCAATGAACGCTGACCCCATCGGCGACAGCTACGTTGCCATCATCCACCCCTATGCGGCCTACGACCTCAAGACCTGCAAGGAGTTCATGGAGGTGCACAAGTACGCCGACCCCGACACCATGTTCCGCGGCGAGATCGGCAAGCTGGGCAACATCCGCTTTATCGAGACCAGCGAGGCCAAGATCTGGAAGGACGACACCTGCCCGGCGGGTCTTGCGGTGTTCGGTACGCTGGTGCTGGGCGCCCACGCCTACGGCGTGACCGAGCTGGAGGGCGGCGGCCTTGAGCACATCGTCAAGCAGCTGGGCTACGGTGACGACCCGCTGAACCAGCGCGCCTCTGTGGGCTGGAAGGGGATGCGCGCCGCCGAGCGTCTGGTGGAGCAGTACATGGTGCGCATCGAGAGCGTGTCCAGCTACTCTGCCACCGCTGCCGCCAACTAAGGAGGTGCCCATGGCTGAAAAGAACGTGCGCATCCGGCTGTTCAAGGACAACAGCCGCTACAAGGGTGATCTGTTCGTCAGCGTCAACGGCGTGAACTATAAGATCCGCCGTGGCGTGGAAGTGGAGGTACCGCCCGCCGTGGCCGAGGTGCTGGAGCACAGCCAGCGTCAGGACGAGCTGACCGCTGCCCGCATTGCCGCTGCGGAGAACGCGGCGCAGTAAAATAAGCGCTGCCCGGCTGGGAGAAATGCCCCCGGCCGGGCTTTTTATAAAAAGGATGTGATGAGATGACCATAGGAGAGGCTTTGGAGCGTGCCGAGCAGCTGCGCCCAAACTGCCGCATTGAAACCGAGACCCGGCTGCAATGGCTGCGGGAGGCGGACGCCCTGCTGCGCACAAAGCTGTTTGACCGCACCGCCGCCGGGGCGTTTGACGCCGTGGGCGCAGACCGTCCGTGGGAGCAGCCGGTGCAGGACGACCAGACGCTGCTGGCACCGCCGCCCTTTGATGCCCTGTACCCGCACCTGCTGTGTGCGCAGATGGATGCCGCTTTGGGCGAGACCGACCGCTACGCCGGGGAGCAGGCGCAGTACAATGCCCTGTACGCAGAGCTGGCGGTCTGGCTGCGGCAGAACTACCCGCCCCGCAGCCGGGCGCAGTGGCGCTGGTAAGGGGGGGTGAAGCGATGGTACTGGCAGACAGAATACGGCTTGCCAACACCAGGCAGCTGCTGCGGGCCTTTGGCGGCCTGAACGAGACCTACGGCTGCTCGGAAGCAGAGTACAGCGCCGGAGTGAACTTTTCCACCCGGGATTTCCCCGCACTGAGCACCCGCACCCCGCGCCGCAGACTGCGGGCACTGACCGGGCTGAACGGGATGTACCACCTGAATGGTCTGCTGACCGTCTGCGGACGGGATGTCGTTTATACCCCGGACGATGCCGCCGCCCCGGCGGTGACGAAGCCGGACGCCGTGACCGATGGCCGCAAGGCGCTGGTGGGCATCGGCACAAAGATTCTGATCTTCCCGGACAAGCTGGCCTTTGATACGGCAGACGGCAGCGTGACCGCACTGGGAGCACTGTGGACGGCGGCGGGCAAAAGCGTGACCTTTGCCCCCTGTGATGCCGCAGGCAAGACCTATCAGGTGGAGGCCTTTGGCCGGGAGGAGCCCGCCGAACCGGCAGACGGACAGCTGTTTTTAAAGGTAGAGGATGCCGACCATCCGTGGCGGTACGACAGCACGCTGGAGATGTACAGCAAAAACTCCGGCAGCTGGACAGCCATCCCGCTGGAATACTGCCGTATCACGGCGGCAGGGCTGGGCAAGCTGTTCCGGCAGTGGGACACCGTGACCGTGCAGGGCGCAGCCGCCGAAGCGGCAGGGCAGAGCCCGGAGCTGAACGGAGATCAGATCGTGTATGACGTGGGCGAGGACTGGCTGCGGGTGCGCTGCACCCCACAGGGCGAGTATTTCTACGGCACACTGGTGCAGAACGCCGCCGCCGCCCAGTGGCAGAGCATGGACGGCAAACAGCACCGCAGTGTGGAAGCTGCGCAGACGGTATCCATGGAGCGTCGGGTGCCGGAGCTGGATTTTGTGACCGAGTGTGACAACCGGGTGTGGGGCTGCAACAGCAGGGAGAACGTTATCTACGGCTGCAAGCTGGGCGACCCCACCAACTGGTTCAGCTACCGGGGCATCGCCGCAGACAGCTACGCCGTCACCGTGGGCAGCGACGGTGCCTTTACCGGGGCAGCTTCCTGCATGGGCTATGCACTGTTTTTTAAGGAGAACACCCTGCACAAGCTGTACGGCTCCAAGCCTTCGGATTTTCAGCTTTCCAGCCTGCGCTGCCGGGGCGTAGCCAAAAACGCCGCCCGCAGCCTGTGCGTGTTGAACGAGACGCTGTATTATCTCTCGCCGGACGGCGTTATGGCGTGGGACGGCAGTCTGCCCACCAAGGTGTCCGGTGCGCTGGACGCTGCAAAGCTTTCCAACGTGCAAAGTGCTGTGGGTGGTGCGCTGGATGGCCGGTACTACCTGCACATCTCCCGGGAGAGTACACGTCTGCTGGTCTACGATACCGAGAAGGGGTTGTGGAGCGAGGAGGACGTCTGCTCCTGCGATATGACCAGCACCGGCGGGCAGCTTTATCTGTGGGACGGACAGGCGCTGTGGGCAGCAGACCCCACCCGCGAGCCGGACTGGCAGAGCACCGACGGCGTGGAAACGGACATCCCCTTTGAGCTGATTACCGGCGATGTGGGGCTGGACGGCACCGAGCAGCGGTATCTCTCCCGGCTGACCTTGCGGCTGGACGCCGAACGCGCCAGCACGGTGGAGGTGGCGGTGAGCTATGACGGCGGTGCGTGGGAGACAGTGGCCTCCCTTGCCGCCCAAGGCAGCCGCCGCAGCTATGACCTGCCCTTTGTACCCCGGCGGTGCGGGTCGCTGCGGCTGCGGCTGCGCGGCAAAGGGCAGATCACCCTGCGCGGACTTATGCGCACCATCGCCCCGGCAAAGGGAAAATTATGGGAGGAGGATGCCTCATGGCAAGCATGAACGGCCTGAGCAAGCTGGGCCTGCCCAAGTTCAGCGATAACATGGACCCGGAGGATGCCCGGGCACTGCGCAGCTATTTGTACCAGATGCAGGAGCAGCTGCAGTATGTACTGACCAATCTGGATACGGAAAATATGTCCGACACCCTGCGCAGCAAGCTGCAGGGATTATAAGAACGAAAGGAGAATTATATGGCATCCAAAAAGAAGGAGGAACTGCTGCAGCCGGAGGTGCAAACGCAGGCACAGCCCGCTGCGCAGTCCACTTACAGCGCCGAGGGGCTGAACAGCCGCGCCGATGTGGAAAAGGCCATGGCAAACGTCAGCTACCGCCCCGGTCAGCAGGTGACCGATGCGGCCGACGCCCTGAAGCAGTGGCAGCAGAACCGCCCCGCAGACTACCAGAGCAGCTATCAGGATAAGATCAACAGCCTGCTGGGGCAGCTGCTGGAACGGGAGAATTTTCAGTACAGCTACACCCGTGACCCGCTTTACCGCCAGTACGAGCAGCTGTATACCCAGAACGCCCACAACGCCAGCGCGGACGCGGCGGCACAGGCTGCTGCTCTGACCGGCGGTTACGGCTCCAGCTATGCCACCAGTGCGGCGCAGCAGGCCTATCAGCAGCAGATCGGCGGGCTGGCCAGCGCCATCCCCACCCTGTACAATCTGGCGCTGGATACCTACCAGAGCGGCGGCGAAGAACTGGTGAACCGGCTGGACCAGCTGAACGGACAGGAGCAGAATGCTCAGACCCTGTACGACCGGCAGCTGCAGGACTATTACACCCAGCTGCAGCAGAAAGGCGAGGCTTACAACGACGCCTATGCCAAAGACTACGGCCAGTATCAGGAGCACCTGAACCGGCTGGACACCCTGCACGGCTACTACACCGCGCAGGAGCAGGCGGAAATCAGCCAGCGCCAGCAGGCGTTCAATAACATCATGACGGTGCTGGGGGTCATCGGGGACGTGGTACAGCTGGCCATTACCGGCACCACCGGTCTGGGCACGCTGGCGGGCAGCCTGCTGAACACCGGGTACAACATCTACTCCGGCAACCGCGCCTACGAGGCCGAGCGCGCCGACACCCAGTGGAGCCAGCAGATGCAGGAGAAGCAGCGGCAGGACGCACTGACCCAGCAGCAGTACGACAACACCGCCAGCGAGCGCGCCTATCAGGACGCGCTGAAGCAGCAGGCCTTCAACAACAATGTGACCACCCAGAAGCTGAACATCGCCAAGGGCGAGTGGGCACTGAAGCAGGCTAACGCCCGGCAGAAGGCCGCACAGGCTGCCGGTAAGGCGGCGGCTGCGGGCACAAAGTCCGGCAGCTCCAGCAGCGGAAAGGCCACCGGCAGCAGCGGCTCTGCTTCCGGCGACAGCCGCAGCACTGTCAGCGCCGGGGTGCCCTACACGGCAGCGCTGCTGCGCAGTCAGGGCAAGAACGATGTAGCCATCACCTCCGCCCTGCGGCAGGAGGGCTACACCCCCGCCCAGATCGCAAAGATCATACAGGAGATGAATAAATAAGAGAAAAGGCACCCCGGCAAAGCAGCTGCTTTGCCGGGGTGCCGTACTTTTATAGTATCCCGCCAAAAGAAAAAGTCCGCTGTTTAGATCGGAGAGCGTCGTGTAGGG
>ERZ827516.3078-NODE-3078-length-10799-cov-8.623325_pt1 | contig 10799 bp, 7 predicted proteins | sample MGYA00519703_ERZ827516 | MGnify/ENA primary metagenome ERZ827516 (study PRJEB31778, sample SAMEA3449337) | human gut metagenome | biome: human gut; feature: human-associated habitat; material: faeces | place: United Kingdom | collected 2010/2012 ...
GAACTCCATCGGTTGCCATCTTGATACCCATGAAGATGAAAAAGTAACCAAGCCACCTCATATAATCACCAGACACCTGATAGGCCAACGCCGTTCCGTCTTTTCCTAAGAACAGCGAGGAGATCTGCGTGTGCAGCGTTTCAATGACGAGAAAGGCAAGAACGGCAAAGCACACGTCCAGCACCAGCGCCGCATGGTAGCCTTTTTTGATGCGTTGGGGTTTGCCTGCGCCAAGATTCTGGGAAACATACGGCGAAACCGCATTGCCGATGGATACAAAGATCAAGGAAAAAACATTTTCCACCCTCATCGTTGCTGTATACCCGGCGAGTGCCTGTGTACCGAAAGGATTTACCACTGCCTGCACAATCATCATACCGATGGACACTGTGGACTGCTGTAAAACCGACGGCACCGCAATGCGAAGCATGGAATACAGCTCCTGCCGTTCAAACCTGTTAAAGGGGCTTTTATATTGCTGCATCCGTGCAAAGAAAATCAAAAACGAAAACACTGCGGAAATTCCCTGTGCAATCAGGGTTGCAATAGCCGCACCGAACACACCGAGACCTAGCCCGGCTACCATCCAAAAATCCATTAAAATATTCAGGATGGACGAAAAAATCAGCAGTCCTAGCGGAATTTTGGATTCGCCGATTGAGGTAAACATGGTAGAAAGAATGTTATACATAAACAGAAACGGAAAGCCCACAAAATAGACCCGCAGATACAGTACTGCATCACCCAGTATGTCGGCAGGGGTTTGCAGTCCACGCATCATCGAGTTGGCGAAGAAAAAGCCAAAAACACCAAGGACTATACTTAGAAGCAAAAAGCTGATCAGGGAGGTTGACACGATTGTTTTCATTTTGCCATACTCCCTAGCTCCGAAATAACGGCTCACAAGCACACCGGCTCCGACACCGGCTCCCAGTGCCACACAAATGAACACATTGGTCAATGCTGCACATGCACCGACAGCTGCAAGCGCGGAAGAACCAACATACTGGCCGACAATAATAGAGTCGGCCATATTGTATATTTGCTGAAAAAAACTGCCAAGAATCATTGGCATTGCAAAAACCGTCAACGCTTTGAGGGGCGTATCGGTTATCAAATACTCATCTTTCGACATTATCCTATTCCTCCATGGTATCCTGTATCGCGGTATCCCATTCACTTACCTTTTTATCATCCTGATTATACCACAAAAAAACCGCCCATGCCAAATCCGGCAGAGGCGGTGTGTATTGCAATCAGTTCTTCAATGCCTGCATCGGGGCGGGGATGCGGCCACCGCGGTGGATCATGACCGCGGGGCTGTACCGGCTGATGGGCATGATGGGCGCGTGGCCCAGCAGGCCGCCGAAGTCCAGCACGTCGCCGGCCTTGTGGCCGATGGCGGGGATGACGCGCACGGCGGTGGTCTTGCTGTTCACCATGCCGATGGCGGCCTCGTCCGCGATCAGGCCGCTGATGACCTCGGCGCTCGTGTCGCCCGGGATGACGACCATGTCGATGCCGACGGAGCAGACCGCGGTCATAGCCTCGAGCTTTTCCAGCGTCAGGCTGCCGCAGTTGGCGGCGTTGATCATGCCGTCATCCTCCGACACGGGGATGAACGCGCCGGACAGGCCGCCGACATGGTTGGACGCCATGACGCCGCCCTTCTTGACCGCGTCGTTCAGCAGGGCCAGGCAGGCCGTCGTACCGCAGCAGCCGCAGCTCTCAAGGCCCATCTCCTCCAGAATGTTCGCAACACTGTCGCCAATCGCGGGCGTCGGGGCCAGCGACAGGTCAATGATGCCCGCGGGCACGCCGAGGCGCTCACTGGCGAGGTTCGCTACCAGCTGGCCCAGACGGGTGATCTTGAATGCCGTGCGCTTGACCAGCTCGGCCACCTCGTCCATCGGGGCGTCCTTCGGCAGCTTGGCCAGCGCGGCGCGCACGGCACCCGGGCCGGAAACGCCGACATGGATCTCGCAGTCCGGCTCGCCCGCGCCGTGGAACGCGCCCGCCATGAACGGGTTGTCCTCGGGCGCGTTGCAGAACACGACGAGCTTTGCGTCGCCCATGCACATATTGTCCTTCGTCAGCTCGGCGGTCTCGCGCACGACCTCGCCCATCAGCTTGACGGCGTCCATGTTGATGCCCGATTTCGTCGAACCGATATTGACGCTGGAGCAGACAATATCGGTCTCGGCCAGTGCGCGGGGGATGGCGGCGATCAGCCGCTTATCGCCCGCGGAAAAGCCCTTGTGTACCAGCGCACCGAAGCCGCCGATGAAGTTGACCCCCACGGCCTTGGCCGCGCGGTCCAGCGTTTTGGCGTACTGCACGGGGTCTGCGTCGGGCGCGGCGCCCAGCAGCATCGCAATGGGCGTGACGCTGATGCGCTTGTTGACGATGGGGATGCCGTATTCGGCGCTGATGCCGTCCACGACGGAGACCAAATTGCCCGCCAGACGGGTGATCTTGTTGTAGATTTTCTCGCACGCCTTGTCCGCATCCGGGTCGATGCAGTCCAGCAGGCTGATGCCCATTGTGACGGTGCGCACGTCGAGATTCTCGGCGGTCAGCATCTCAATGGTCTCCATAATATCGCGGCTGTTGATGATTCTCATGTGGCAGCCCCCTTAAATGGTGTGCATGGCATCAAAGACTTCCTGCCGGGTCACGGTGACCTGCATCTTCATCTCTTTGCCCAATGCCGCAAAGCGGTCCCGGACCTCGGCGGCCTCGGCGTTCGCCTTGCTCAGATCGACCAGCATGATCATGCAGAACATATCCTGCATGATGGACTGGGAAACGTCCTCAATGTTGATGTTCAGCTCGGCGCACACCGCGCTGACCTTGGCAACGACACCCACCGTGTCCTGCCCGATGACCGTGATGACTGCTTTCATAAAATGACCCCCTCAAAATGTCCGATGATAAACGTAATACTGCCATTATAACAAAATTCCGCAAAAGAGTAAAGAATATAATGAGAAGTAATACTTTTTGAGCGGGCAACTGCCTGCGGGGCGTCGGGGACGCCGCCCCCTACAACAGCTCCGTAGGGGCGGATTCCATATCCGCCCGCGAAACCTGACGGCGGCGGTCACGTCCGCGGCTTTTAGGCGAACAGCCAACAAGCTGCCGCTTTGTAGGGGCCGCACATGTGCGGCCCGCAACTGTACGGCGGACGAACGCTTGCCTTTCACGCGCGGGCCGGGCATGCCCGGCCCCTACAGGGCATCGTGAACATCAAAACTCCGCCGAATGCTCCTCCGCCCGCACATCATCCCGCTGCAATTCCGCCAGCAGCTCATCCTCGCCGCCGTGGAGAAGCAGCTTCTCGCTGTACTGCTCAAACCGCTCACAGTCGTTTTCGGCCAGAAACGGCGCGGAGTCGGGGCCGAGTGCCAGCTCGTTGACGAAGACGACCATCTCCTGCCCGTCCTCGAACGCCTGCTCCATAAAGTCAAAGGCAAATTCCAGCGCGTTGCTGGCAGCGGAGACCGCTTCCTCGCGGCGCTGCACCTGGGTGTTGAACGCGCCGCGCACCGTGTCAAACGCCTCGTCGGCGTCCAGACCGTTGTCAAGGCCGCGGCTCCACGCGGTCAGCAGCGCCAGCGTGCGGGTGCGGGCCGCGGCCTCGTCGGGCAGCAGCGCCCCGGCGGTCTTGTCGGCCTCCAGCTTGGCGCGGTAGGCGTCGCACCGCTCGGCAAACAGGTCGGCAGGGTCGGCGTCGGGCTGCTGGGACAGCGTCCGCTTGAAGCTGCGCAGCTGCTGGTAGCAGGCATCCGTCACCGCACCCGTGGCGCGGGCGTCGGCAAAGCGGGTGTTCAGGCCCGCCAGCAGCAGGCTGACCAGACTGATGCGCTCGTCAAAGCTCGCGTCCATCGCCCGTGCAATGACGGCGTCATAGGGCTTGCCCTGCAAAATATCCTCGACGCCGTAATCCTCGTGGTACTTGCGGTAGAGCACCCAGTAGGCCGCAAAATCCCGCGCGACTTCGGGGTGGCGCAGGTACTGCCCGATGACCCCCTCGTCCACGGGCAGCGCAAGCCTGTCCGCAGCCTGTAAATAGGCGGACAGGTCCTCCCACCCGCGGGCGGTCACGAACTGCACGCCGTCCACATCGTTTTCGATTTTGTAAAAATGCTGCGGGCGCAGCTCCAAGTAGGCCGTCACGGCGGGGTGCAGCCGGTGGGCGCGGGCGTAGTCCTGCCAGACGCTCAGCTTCGGCTCAATGTCGATACGCCGCACGCGGTCCAGCGTGACAAGGTCAAACTCCCGCACGCTCTTGTTGTACTCCGGCGGATTGCCCGCGGCCACGATGACCCAGCCGCCCGGCACAGCCTGGTTGCCGAAGGTCTTGCACTGCAAAAATTGCAGCATCGTGGGGGCCAGCGTCTCGCTAACGCAGTTGATCTCGTCGATGAACAGGATGCCGTTTTTCTTGCCGGTGCGCTCCATGGCGGCGTAAACGCTGGCGATGATCTCGCTCATCGTGTACTCGGTCACGCTGCGGGTGCGCCCGCCGTAGTTCCGCTCCCGGATGAACGGCAGGCCGACGGCGCTCTGGCGGGTGTGGTGGGTGATGGTGTAGGCCACCAGCGCAATGTCGCACTCCTGCGCGATCTGCTCCATGATCTGGGTCTTGCCGACGCCCGGCGGGCCCATCAGCAGAATGGGGCGCTGCCGCACGGCGGGGATCAGCGGGCGGCCAATGTCGTCCGTGGCAAGGTACGCCTGCACGGCGCGCTTGATTTCCTCTTTGGCACGTTGAATATCCATGGTTCATCGTCCTTTCGGGTCAAATTCTTCGGGCTGCAGGACCAGGCGCATGGCCCAGGGCGGCACGTCGGGCGGCGGGGTGCCGTCCTCCAAAAACAGGAACGCCGTCTCAAACGGCGGGCGTTTGGCGGGGTAGATGCCCTTGCCGTCGGTAAAATACAGCACGCCCTGCAGGTCCCGCAGCGCACCGTCCTGCCGCAGCTGCGCAATGCGGGCAAACGCGGGGCGGAAGTCCGTTCCGCCGCCGCCCACCAGCGTGAACTGCGCCGTATAGCGGTCCAGCGCGTCCAGATCGTTCAGCCAGACCTCATCCCGCACAGCGTTGTCCGCCTGCATGACCAAAATGCGGCACTGCCGGAAAAAGCTGTCCTGACTTTTTAATAAGGTGAACGTCTCTTTTAAGAACGCCTTGACCAGCTCGCCCGCCGTGGATTCGCTGGTGTCCACCACAATGACGAAGTCGCGTATTTTCTTCACCTCGCGGCTTTCCAGCGGCTCTATCAGCGGCAGGTTGCCGTAGGTGCGCAGGCCGTAGCTGTAAAAGCCGAGGTCGAATTCCTCGGGGTCGAGGTGCGGCTCCTCATGCCAGACGGCGAACCGGCGCAGGAAATCCCGGTAGGTGCGGCGGCTGCGCCCGGCCTGCACCTGCGCCTGCAGGGCTTGCGCGGCAGTGTCCTGCCCGGCGCGTCGGCCGCTTTCCTCCATGCTCAGCTCCGTCTGGCGGCCCAGGTTCTCCCACTGTTTGCCGCGCATCTGGGCGGCGGGGCTGTCCGGGTCAGCGGGCCAGAGGCGGTGGCTGTCGGTGTAAAATTCCCGCTGCCACTTGTTTAAGGTCTCCACGTCAGTCTGTGCTAAGACGCGGTAGATGGGGCCTGCCGCTAAAAATTTGCACTTCTCGCGCAGCTGTGTGTAGCATTGCTGCCGCACCCAGCCGACGGGGCGCTTCGCGGCGGGGGTGTTCAGGGTGTCCAGCGTGGCCTCCACGGCGATGTCACAGGCCAGCCCCCACAGGTCGGGGTCGCGCCTGTCCCGCAGCCAGAGATGCCGGAAGATGCAGTGGAACAGGCTGTGCAGGTAGGCCCGGGGCAGGTACCGCCGGTTCCTGCGGTAGGTGTCCAGCAGCCATGCGGTGGGGTAGTAGAGTGCCCCGCCGTCGGTGGCAAAGCTGCCGCCGCTTTCCCGCGGGGCCGCGGGCAGTGCACCGAGCGCTGCCGTTAAGTAGCGCTGGTCAAGGTACAGCTCCCCCCGCAGCTGCTCCATGACCCGGCGGGCCATCGTCTGTTCCCATTCCGATTGGGTTTGGATGTGTTTGGCTATAGTGGACACCTTCTTCCATGACTGTATGCAGGGGCCGGGCATGCCCGGCCCGCGGGCTTACGTGGCTGCCCGGCAACGGGCTGAACCCCTCCGGCCTGCTTCGCGGCCACCTCCCCTGATGGGGAGGCTTTCCTCGCGGGCTTTGCCCGCGCAAAAGGCTCCCCGCTATGCGGGGCTTTGACGGGCCTTGCGCTGCCACCCGTTTATGGTCTACAAATCGTCAAAATCATACGTTTTTTTCGCTCGCTTGGCCCTGCCTAACAGCACCGCTGCCCCGGCGCTCCACCCGACGCGGGCGCAATAGACCGCGGCGTCTGCTGTCGGCAGGCTCAGTCCCACCAGCAGCCGCAGAGCGGCCTCGTCCCGGTCATCAATGGCACGCCGGAACGCTGCCTCCGGGTGGGCGGTCAGGTAAAGCTCGTAGTCCGCGCGGGCGTCGTCACCCAGTCCAAACGGCTGCACAAGCCGCCCGAGTGCTAACCGGCAGAGCTTGTCCTCACTCTCGCCGACGCAGGCCTGCGCAAACGACGCATCAAACGCGGCGTAATCCACCGCGCCGCCGGGCGTGAAGCACTGCCGCATCCGGTAGCCCTCGCCCTCAATGCTGTGGTTGAAGATATGCGCGGGCGTGTTCTCGTCCAGAAACTCCGAATACTCGGGGTAAAACAGCTGCGCACCGTCCAATTCCACCGTAATGTCCGCGCTGACGGCCCCCAGCAGCTTTTTTAAGCCCGTCGGGGCATCGGCGGCAGCCCGCAGGCGGAAGGTCTGCAATTGGCGGCAGTTCGTAAATAAATCGCTGCCAAACCCCTCGACCCCGGGCCCCAGCGTGACCCGGCGCAGCCTGCGGCAGTTGTAAAATGCCGCGCTGTCCAGCACCCGCACGGTGTCGGGCAGGGTGACCTCCTCCACAAAATTGCCGGTGATCTCATGCGTGTCGTCCCCGGTGCGCCGGGCCCCGGGCCTGACCGGCCTGTCCGCAAAGCAGTACGGCCCCAGCTCCGCAACGGGCAGTCCCTCAATTGTGCCCGGCACAGCGGGGCAGGGGGTATCGCCCAGCAGCCGCAGCAGCCGCGCACCGCCGGGACAGGGCTCCCAATAAAGACCCACAAAAATCACCTCTTTACATTAGGGCCATTATAGCATAAAATGTGGTTGCGAGAAACAGAAAAGTGAGAGAAATTCTATGAAAAGCGTCAAACAAACGGATATTCTGACGGGCAGCATCCCCAAACAGCTGCTCCTGTTCTTTCTGCCCATCTGGTTCGGCACGCTGTTCCAGCAGCTGTACAACACGGCGGACACCCTGATCGTCGGTAACTTTGTGGGCACAAACGCGCTGGCCGCGGTGGGCGCAACAGGGCCCTTCGTCAACCTGCTGGTGGGCCTGTTCGTCGGGCTTTGCAGCGGCGCGGGCGTCGTCATTGCCCAGAGCTGGGGCGCACATGACCCCGATGCCGTGGACAGGCAGGTGCACACGGCGCTGGTGCTGAGCGCTGCCGTTGGCGCGCTGCTGACCGTGCTGGGCCTTGTGACCGCCGCGCCGATAATGCGTCTGCTGGGCACGCCGGACGAGATTTTGCCCGACGCAGCGCTGTATCTGCGCATCTACTTTCTGGGCATGATCCCGCAGATGCTCTACAATATGGGCACCAATATCCTGCGTGCCATCGGCGATTCCAAGCGTCCGCTGTACTTTCTGATCGCGGCGTCGCTCGTCAACATTGTGTTGGACGTCGTGTTCATTGCGGTGTTCGGCTGGGGCGTCATGGGCGCGGCGCTGGCAACGGTGCTCAGTCAGGTGGCCAGCGCGGTGTTGACGCTGCGCTGCATCGTTGGCTCTCAGGGGATGCCGTGGCACATCCGCGCTGAAAAGCTGCGGCTGCACGGTGACGTTTTCACGGCCATCTGCACCATCGGCGTGCCCGCCGCCGCCCAAAGCGCCATGTACAACATCAGCAATATGTTCATCCAGAGCAGCATGAACAGCTTCGGCACCAGCACGATTGCGGCGTGGGGCGTCTACGGCAAGATCGACTTTTTGTTCTGGATGACGATCAACTCGCTGGGCATCGCCATCACGACGTTTGCGGGGCAGAACTTCGGCGCACGGCAGTATGACCGCGTGCGCCGCGGCGTGCGGGTCTGTCTGGCAATGGCCGCGTGTACGACGCTGGTCATCAGCTTTACATTTTACAATCTGGCGGAGGTGCTGTTCCGCCTGTTCAGCCAGGACGACGCGGTGGTCGCCGTCGGTGTCGGCATGATGCACGTTCTGACGCCGGTCTACATCACCTACGTATGTATTGAGGTGCTGGCCGGTGCGCTGCGCGGCTGCGGCGATGTCCGCGTGCCGACGCTGATCACCGTGTTCTTTGTCTGCGGTCTGCGGATGCTCTGGCTGTTCATCGCCGTGCCCATCCGCCACGAGGTCGCCACGGTGGAGATGAGCTATCCCATCACCTGGTCCCTCGCGTCCGCGCTGTTTATTCTGTATTACGTCAAGGGCGGTTGGATGCAGCGGTGCGCGGAGAAGTGGGAGAAGAAGCAGGCAGGGTGATGCCGCGTAAATTGCCGCCGCACCTGTAGGGGCCGGGCATGCCCGGCCCGCAGGCTTGCGTTGCCGCCCCTTTAAGGATGGCTTTGCGGGGAGGGGGCTTCCCCCCTCCGCGGCGGCCTGAGGGCAGGCCGCCCTACATCCCCCTTACAAACAATACGTAGGGCGGGGTGACCTCACCCTGCCGCGGGGCGTCGGGGGCGCCGCCCCCTACAGCAAAACCCCCATCGGAGCAACATCCGATGGGGGTCATTTTTTGCAAATTACAGCTTAAAGCTGTCCTTCAGCGTGACGATTCGATTGTACACGCCCTCGTGCTTGCTGTCCGGGGTAAAATACCCGTTGCGCACGAACTGGAAGCGGTCACCGGGCTTGGCGTCCTTCAGGCTTTCCTCGAGCTTCGCACCCTGCAGCACCTTGACGCTGTCGGGATTCAGGTAATCCTTGAAATCCGCGTCGTCGGGGATGCTGTTCATGTTGGCCTCGGTGAACAGCTTATCATACAGCTCGACCTCGGCGTCCAGGCAGTGGGCGCAGCTGACCCAGTGGATCGTGCCGCGTACCTTGCGGCCATCGGCGGGGTTGCCGTTGCGGGTCTCGAGGTCGGCCTCGGCGTGGATGGCCACGACCTTGCCGTTCTCGTCCTTGTCCACGCCGGTGCAGCGCACCAGATACGCACCCATCAGGCGAACCTCGCTGCCAAGCGTCAGGCGCTTGAATTTCGGCGGCGGCACCTCAAAGAAGTCGCTGTTCTCGATCCACAGCTCCTTCGTGAAGGCGACCTTGCGGGTCGTCGTGTCGTTGGCGTCGCGGTTCGGGTTGTTGGGCAGGTCAAAATACTCGCACTGGTCGGCGGGATAGTTGTCGATGATCAGCTTGACAGGCTCCAGCACGGCCACGCGGCGCTGGGCGTTCAGCTCCAGCTCGGCGCGCAGCACGGCCTCCAGCTGGCGCATATCCACGAGGTTGTCAGCCTTGGAGATGCCGGCCTCTTTCACGAAGGTGAAGATGCTCGTCGGCGTGTAGCCGCGGCGGCGCAGGCCGGACAGGGTCGGCATACGGGGGTCGTCCCAGCCGTCCACGATGTTCTTCTCGACCAGCTCGCGCAGGTAACGCTTGCTCATGACGGTGTTCGTCACGTTCAGGCGGGCAAACTCGCGCTGCTTCGGGAATTCTTTGCCGAACAGGTTCGTGATGACCCACTCATACAGCGGGCGGTGGTTCTCAAACTCAAGGCTGCACAGGCTGAAGGTGATGCCCTCAATGGCGTCCTGAATGGGGTGCGCAAAGTCGTACATCGGGTAGATGCACCACTTGTCGCCCTGACGGTGATGGTGCATGTAGCGGATGCGGTAAATAACAGGGTCGCGCATGTTGAAGTTGCCGGAGGCTAAGTCGATCTTTGCGCGCAGCGTGCGGCTGCCCTCAGGGAACTCGCCGTTTTTCATGCGCTCGAAGAGGTCGAGGTTCTCCTCCACATCGCGGTCACGGTACGGGGAGATGGCGGGCTTGCCGATGTCTCCGCGGTACTCTCTCGCCTGCTCGGGCGTCAGGTCGCAGACGTAGGCAAGGCCCTTTTTGATGAGCTCGACAGCGTACTCGTAGTCCTTTTCAAAATAGTCGCTGCCGTAGAAGAAACGGTCGCCCCAGTCGAAGCCCAGCCAGTGGATGTCCTCTTTGATGGCGTCGACAAATTCGACGTCCTCCTTCGTGGGGTTCGTGTCGTCCATGCGCAGGTTGCAAAGGCCGCCGAAGCGCTCAGCGGTGCCAAAGTCGATGGTCAGCGCCTTGCAGTGGCCGATGTGCAGATAGCCGTTCGGCTCCGGCGGAAAACGGGTGTGGACCTGCTGGCCCTGGAAGCGCCCACCCTCCGCGATGTCTTCTTCGATGAAGGCGTCGATAAAATTTTTGCTGCCGGATTCGCCCTCAGCGGCGGCAGTCTTGACTTCCTCAGCCATATGATCCATTCCTTTCTTCGCGTCTGCTGTGAGGCAGACAAAATAATGAGATATTATATCCCGTATTGGGAGTTATTGCAAGCATAATATGCTTGCAGATTCCCTGCACCAGTGCAGGGGTGCGGGACAAAGGGGATATTCTCTTTCGCGAAAGAGAATATCCCCTTTGGAACCCCAAGAGA
>ERZ827516.3083-NODE-3083-length-10775-cov-2.826213_pt1 | contig 10775 bp, 7 predicted proteins | sample MGYA00519703_ERZ827516 | MGnify/ENA primary metagenome ERZ827516 (study PRJEB31778, sample SAMEA3449337) | human gut metagenome | biome: human gut; feature: human-associated habitat; material: faeces | place: United Kingdom | collected 2010/2012 ...
CATTCACAACCGAAATATCAAGATCTCCATACAAGATCACGGCCAGTGTCCTTGGGATCGGAGTTGCACTCATAACCATCACATGCGGCATATCTCCTTTTTCCGACAGAGACTCTCTTTGCCGCACACCGAAACGGTGCTGCTCATCGGTAATCACAAGTGCCAGATTTTTATATTGGATCTTTTCCTGAAAGACCGCATGCGTCCCGATGATGATCTGTGATTCTCCGGAGACAATTCTGCCGCAGGCTTCCCGTTTTTGTTTCGCTGTCATGGAACCGGTAAGCAGTTCTGCATAAAAAGGCAGTTTCTGTTCGCAGATCTGCTTCTGGATAGCCTCCATATGCTGCACTGCAAGCACCTCGGTCGGAACCATCAGGCATCCCTGCCATCCATTTCCCGCTGCAAGAAAGAGGGCAAGAAAGGCAAGGATCGTCTTTCCAGATCCTACATCTCCCTGTATCAGGCGTGACATCAGATAATCACCTGTCATATCACGCTCGATCTCCTGCCAGACCTTTTTTTGTGCTCCGGTAAGTGAAAAAGATAAGTTTGCAATGATCTGATCTGTCAGAGGAATTTTCTGTATCTGAAATCTCTGCGGATTTCGTTCATTTACCTGCTTCAGCTGCCGCAGTGCAAGGATAAACAGATAAAATTCATCAAATACCAGTCTTCTTCTCGCCAGAAGCATCTGTTCCCGATTCTCCGGAAAATGAATCTGTTCAAGTGCAAAATGATATTCTGCGAGATGATACTTGCTGCAGATAGCAGGCGGCAGTGTCTCTTTGAAAAAGGGCAGACTTTCAAGTGCCTGCCGCACTGCTTTCTCGATGGTCTTTGCAGAGAGTCCTTCCGTCAGAGGATACACCGGTTTTAAATGCTGCCGCATCCTGTGATATTCCTCGAAAGAAAAAACAGCTGGCTGCTCCAATACCAACTGTCTGTTTTTCTTTGCTGCTTTGCCCCACAGCACATAAGGCACACCGGCTCTTACGGTGCTGCGAAGATAAGGCATATTATACCAGGTGATGCGTATTTTCTGTGCATCACTTTCGAATACGCCGGATACAATCTGCATGTTTTTTACACGCTTCACTGCCAGCGGTCCCTGAAACTGACCATACAGAGCAGCCGTCATGCCGTCTGTTACGGCATCCGGCTTCTGTATTTCCCCGTACGTTTCATACGTTCTCGGATAGTAGGAAAGCAGTTCTCCTACATTCGTTACGCCCACTTTTGCAAACAGCTTTTCTGTCTTTTCACCAATTCCTTTTAGCTCTGTAAGCGGTGATAATGTATTCATAATTACTCCACAGAAACAACATAATAATAGATTGGCTGACCTCCGGCATAGACTTCCACATCACAGGAAGGATATTTTTCCGTCAGTGCCTGTTCCAGTTTTTCTGCATCTTCGGCTTTTGTATCCTCTCCGTAATATACCGTGATCAGTTCTGCATCATCGGCATCCATCAGGGCAATCGTTTCCAGTGTAACATCCTGAATCTCTTTTCCGACCGCAAGGATCTCATGATCGCCGATTCCCATGATATCGCCCTCATGGATCTCCTTGTCATCAATGTGCGTGTCACGCACTGCATAAGTGATCTGTCCGGTTTTTACATTTTTGATCTCTTCAGACATTGCCTCCGTATTTTCTTCCACAGAAGCCTCGGCACTGTAAGTGACAACGGCTGTGATTCCCTGCGGAACGGTTTTGGTCGGAATTACGATCACTTCTTTGTCTTTGGTCAGAAGTTTTGCCTGATTTGCTGCCAGAATAATGTTTTTATTATTCGGAAGAATGTAAATCGTCTCCGCATTTACTTCTTCGATCGCACGCAGCATATCTTCGGTACTCGGATTCATGGTCTGACCGCCTTCGATCAGATAATCAACACCCAGTTCGCGGAAGATCTCACCGATACCCTCACCAATGGAAACGGAAATAAATCCGACCGGCTTCGGCGGCACCATTTTTTTACGCTCTTCTTCTTCGAACTTCTGCTGTTCTGCAACTTTTGCCGCATCTTTGATCAGTTTCTCCTGATGCTCCTCACGCATATTGTCGATTTTGATACGGGTCAGTGAGCCGTAAGTGAGTGCTCTGGAGATTGCTTTGCCAGGGTCGTTTGTATGTACATGGACCTTGACAACATCTTCATCCGACACAACAACGATGGAATCACCGATGGACTCCAGAAATCCTTTGAACTCCTGCTCCGTCTGCGGTGTATACTCTTTTTCGAGCATGATGATAAATTCGGTACAGTAACCGAATCGAATCTCTGCCTGAGCCGTTGCTTCCTTTTCCTGTGCCGGAGCTTTTTTGGTGCTTTCAGCCGGTTCAACCGTATAATCGATCTCTTTTCCAAGAAATGCATCGTAAGCACCCTTTAACACCTGCACAAGTCCCTGTCCGCCGGAGTCTACAACGCCTGCTTCTTTCAGAACCGGCAGCATCTCCGGTGTCTTTGCAAGGACAGCATCTGCCTCTTCGATCACCTGTTTTAAGAAATCATCCAGCGAAATATCATTCTCTGCAAGCTCCAGTGCTTTGTCTGCTGCACCCTTTGCCACTGTGAGGATCGTGCCTTCCTTTGGCTTCATAACTGCTTTGTATGCAGTCTCCACTGCTTTCTGAAAAGCAGCTGCCAGAATCGCAACATCAATCTCCTCATACTTTTTGATTCCTTTTGTAAATCCACGGAACAGCTGAGAGAGGATAACACCTGAGTTACCGCGTGCTCCGCGAAGAGATCCGGAAGAAATCGCTTTTGCAAGTACTTCCATCGTCGGATCTTCCAGTGCCGCTACTTCTTTGGCCGCAGCCATGATGGTCATGGTCATGTTGGTTCCGGTATCACCGTCCGGTACCGGGAAAACATTCAGTTCATTGATCCATTCTTTCTTTGACTCCAGGTTTTTTGCTCCTGCCAGAAACATTTTGGCAAAAAGTGCGGCATTTATTGTATTTATTTCCACAACGAGTTCCTCCTTAATCTATCGGTCTGACACCTTCTACATAAATATTGATCTCATGAATCTCCATACCGGTAAATTCTTCGACTTTATATTTGACATTGTTGATCAGATTGTCTGCAACCGCAGAAATGCTGACGCCATACGCCACAATCACATGAAAATCAAGTGAAATTTCATTATCTTCAACGGTTACCTGTATTCCATTTTTCAGGCTGTCTTTCTTCAGAAGTCTTACCAGACCGTCTTTCATGCTCACCGTTGCCATACCGACAATTCCAAAACACTCTACTGCAACACTTCCGGCATAGGTAGCGATCACATCCGTGTCGATCAAAATCGAACCCAGTTCTGTTTCCATTCTTCCTTTCATATCATGATACCTCCTAGGTTAATAGCTGTATTATTTATTCATTATAACCTGTTTCATATAAAAAGAAAACATGAAAAATCATTTTTTACAGTTTTTTTAAATTTTCGCATTTTTTGCTTGCATTATCATGCAGCTTCTGGTAGAATACTTATTGTTGTGAGCCTATTGTAGGCAATATAATGTCAAGGAGGTGCAGTCATGGCTAGATGTGCTATTTGTGATAAGGGAGCTCATTTCGGTAACAACGTGAGTCATTCTCATAGAAGATCCAATAAAATGTGGAAATCCAACATTAAATCTGTTCGCGTTAAAGTAAACGGTGGAACAAAGAAAATGTATGTATGTACTTCATGCTTACGTTCTGATAAAGTTGAGAGAGCATAAGGATCATAAATGAAAACAGGGATATAAAAGAGCAGGGATCAGATGACAGATCTTCCGGCTCTTTTTTCTTTTGCTCAAATTCTCATTCTGGTCAGAGCATCCTATCTGAATCTTATACAGCAAAAGAGCGGGGAAACCTTTTGGGGGTCTCTCCCGCTCTTTTTTCTTGCTGTCGGATGTTTCTTTGGAACGGTTCTGTTACAGAGTAGCTTTTACTGTTCCGGAAACATGTTCCGTTTTTTTATTTTTTTACAGTCGCTTTCTTTGGCAGACCTGCTTTTTTCAGCATTCTCTTATACTTGGAAAGCTTCTTGGCCGGTACGGTCACTTTTGCTTTTGCATCGATCTTGCTGAATGCCTTGCTTCCGATGGAAGTAATGCCATTTGCTTTTTTCATATTGACAGTCTTCAGTTTGCTGCAGCCTGCAAATGCATTCTTGCCAATCTTCTTCACATTGCTTCCGATGGTTACTTTCTTCAGCTTCCTGCAGTTCTTGAATGCATTTTTGCTGATCTTGGTCACTTTGTAAGTAACACCGTTGATCTTAACGGTCTTGGCAACGTTTACAGAAGTTACTTTCTTATCTGCTGTAACAACTGCTGCTGTCTTCTTCTTTGCATTCAGGATCTGATAAGTGACCTTATTCAGAACTTTCTTGTTCACAGTCGGTTTTTCCGGCTCACCTGGTTTCTCTGTAGGTCTCTCGGTCGGTTTTTCCGTTGGTTTTTCTGTTGGTTTTTCGGTTGGTTTTTCCGTTGGTTTTTCGGTCGGTTTTTCCGTTTCCGATTCTACTTTCTTCAGTTTTGCTTTTGCATCCTGTAAAGCGGTCAGCAGTTTCTTCAGCTCCTCTGCTGTTGCATCTGCTTTGGCATTTACAGCGTTTTCATATGCTGTTTTAAATGCTGCCCAGCTTTCTTTCGTGTAAGTACCGGATGCATTACCATCTTCGTAGATACCCTTTGTTTCTGCATTTTCCACTGCATTTCCCAGAGCGGTCTTTGCCTGTTCGATTTCCTCTTTTTTCAGATCTTCGCTGGTCTGTTTCGGGCACTCCAGTGTGATGATCTCACAGATGGACGGTGCTGTTTCACCCCAGGTGATCTTTACATCGTATACCTGATCATATCCATACGTATAGAAGGTGTTCAGGCTCTTATCCAGTTTACCGATCGTCTCCCAGGTGTCTGCACCGGTACGGATGGAAACTTCTGCATTGCTGATGGATTTCTGTACAATGTTCAGTTTGCGGACATTGGTTGTATCAGACAGATGATATACCAGAGAACCTTCAGTCTTATCCGTCATATCCGGTACAAATGCGGTTGTCAGATCACCGTCATTTAAGTTCCAAGGCTCCTGACCTCTCTGCAGAGCAGCATCGGTCTCAAATGTCGGATCATTTACAGTTGGAATATATGCACCGCCGTTGATCTGGATCTCATTGAGTTCTACCCAACGAGCACTGTATCCTGCGTTAAAGTACAGACGGATGTATTTTGCTTTTACATTGTTAATGTTTGCATTTTCAACATAAGAATATGCTACATCTACAGTGTCATGTGTCCAACCATTTTCTGCCGGTTTGGTGTCGCGGTCTGTTCCGTCGTTTTCGATACCGTCACCGATCTTGATAAGGTCTGTCCAGGTTTTATTATCAACAGATGCCTGGATCACTGCATCACGAGGATAATCGATTGCAGTATCCAGAACATATACTTTCAGAGATTTCAGTGTGATTTCCTGTCCGAGTGTATATGTTATATAATCGTCTTTTGCCGGTGTTGCACAATATTTTGCCTTCGATGTCAAATCGCCGTCCATCCAGTTTGCGGTCGTACCAAGTTTTCTTGCATCCTCACTGTTTGACGCTCCGCCAATGTTTGTTTCAAGCAGATCCATAGCCCCGATCTCATCGTTTGTCACTTCAAATTTGCTCAGGCTGAAGGTAACATCCGTACTTCCGTTGTTGATCAGGCGGATGTAACGTGCACTCTTTGCAGATGTGCTATCTGTCCACTCTTTCTGATTCAGGGAAGTCTGCAGAGTCAGTTTGTCAGTTCCGTTGCCTTCTGTATCGATGGATGCGATCGCATGGATACGGTCAAGTTTCAGTCCGATGTACTGTCCTGCTTTCAGGGTTACATTGTCTCTTGCATAGACTTTGGAAACTTCATCCCCATAAGTTACTTTCCAGTTCTCATCGTTTGTATTGGTGTAATCCATAACATCGCCGGTTACTTCTGCTTCTTTTCCACAAACAGAGAACTCGTTAAATTTAATCCATTTGTGACGGTCTTTATTGTTTACCAGTCTGATATAACGTGCAGATGCACCTTTTAAATCTTCCTCATAAGTATCGGTGCCATTGGCTGTTCCGGTCTGTGCAGATTTTGAAGTCCAGCTATTTCCATCTTCTGAATATTCAAGATGGTATTTGATCCATTTATCTGCACTGCCCGCACCCGTGACGATACGCACTTTGTATACTTCTTTTGCTTCACCAAGATCCATCTGGATATAATCTCCGGCAACGCTGGTATCATTGGAAGCTGGCTTAAACCAGGTAAAGGTAGAATCATCCCCGTCTGTCACATTGGACAGCGGATAACTTCCGGACTGATACAGGCTCCATCCGCTCGTATAGCTGATGGTTCCAGTATATTTGTTATCTGCAACTTCGCTGTTGCCATCTTTTTCAAATGCATCACAGGAAATCTCACGGATGATCAGCCAGCGATTTCTGTCGTTGTTGCTGTTCTTCCAGCGGAATCCTTTGATCTCTTTTGCTTCTGCAAGCTCCAGAGTTACATCTGTGTTAGAACCGGCTGCCGGCTGTGTTTCAAATGTCGTCCAGCTGCTGCCGTCTGTCGTATATTCCATAACACCGTTTGGAATATAATCATTTTCGTGACCGCTGCATGCCAGTGCGACCGTCATTTTTTTAACCGGTGTCATCTGGTTGAAAAGAAGTCCTACATAGTCACCAGTCTGCTGATCCGTCTGAATCTGGAAATTGGTATTTAAGTTTCCATCAATTGCATTGGCTGCATTTCCGGTATTTCCGGAGTTTTCTGTTCCGCCGACACGGTAGATCAGGGTTCTCTCCAGTTTGATATGTTCCGGATCAATGATCTGTTTTACGGTATCAGAAACATTTTTCATGACTTTTTCGGTAAACGGAACAATGTAGAGAAGACCTGCTGTCGCATATTTTGTTTCATTTACATAACGGAATCCATAAGTCTGGGAACGTTCATATAAAGTCTGTGCTGCAGAATAGTGCTCCCATACTTTATCATTTTCTTTTGTCTGAACGGCTTTGAGTGCATCCATCAGCTCGATATCTGCTTCACACTCATCACGCAGACACGCAAGGAACGGTGTCATCTGCTCGCTCAGACGTTTATTGGTGCCATCTGTCAGATATTTTACAGCTGCATCGTAAATGGTCTTGAACTCGTTACGCATATCATCCAACTCTGCTGTCGTAACCGTTCCTGCTTCTACTTTTTTCTGAATCTCTGCCAGCTTGTTTTTCAGGTCAACAGACTCTTCGAATTTTGCCTGTCTTCCGGCTGTCTGAACCGGTCCCTGATAGATCATATGTTTTGCCACTTCACGCAGGGCTTTAGAAGAATCGGATTCCAGTGCAGTAACATGGTCGATATATTTAAAGGAATCTTCCCATGCCTGATCACCTTCTTCTTTTGCATCCCATGGTTTCCAGCAATAATCTGCTGCGGTAAAGATCGCTACTTTGGAAGGTTCTGAATGCTGCATCGCCGGGGATTTTGGGCGTTGCGAGCACTCTGGTCCGGACAGAAGAGAAATACCGTGCACTGGTGGAATACCTTCTTGGCAGGACACTTGTCGCAGACAATATGGATCATGCGATCGCAGCTGCCAGGAAATATCACCATTCTCTGCGGATCGTTACGCTGGAAGGAGAGTCTTTAAGTCCGGGCGGTTCCATGACAGGTGGTGCCTACCGCAACAGCAGCAATCTTCTGGGACGCAGAAGAGAAGTTGAAGAGCTGCAAAAGAAAGTACAGGCACTGGAAAAAGAATGGAAAGAATTGCAGCTGGAAGTCGATGAAAACCGAAAAAAAAGGAATGAACATCGCGAAACAGTTGTAATTCTGAATGAAAAGCTTCAGAAAGCCTATGTTTCTCAGAATACGGCACGCATGGAGATCCGCCAGATGGAAGAAAAACGGGAAGAATCCAAAGAAGAGCTGACAAGGCTTCAGGAAGAATCTGCCCAGTTAGACGGCGAATTAAAGCAGATCAGCCGGGAAAAAGAACAGATCGAAGAAGCTGTGAAAGAGTCTGAAAAAAGAGAAGCACAGCTGCAGGAACAGATCCTGGGATGGCAGAAAGAACAGGAAGTCCAGAGGGCGGAACTGGAGCAGCAGAACGCCCGCATTGAAAAGCTGCATCTGGAGCTTGCAAATGCCGGACAGAAAGAAGAATTTGCAGGGCAGAATCTCAAACGTATCGAAAAAGAAATCCGAAATTTAAGGGAAGAAGAAAAAGAGATCGGGCAGAAAAAGCGGGAAAGTCTGGATGTCATTGCAGAAAAAGAAGCACAGATCCGGCAGATTGAAAGCCGCATTGCAGGTACGAAAGACCATGGACGCGATCATGGCAGGCAGCTGCAGAAGCTTCAGGCACAAAAAGAAGAGAAAAGTGCGGCACAGAAAACCTTTTTTACAAGGCGGGAGGAGCTTTCCGGGCAGATCGCAGATCTGGACAAAGAAAACTTCCGGCTTGCATCCATGCAGGAAAAGCTTGAAAGTCAAAAAGAAGAGCGGATCAGTCAGATCTGGGATGAATATCAGGTGACACCTTCGGAAGCTGCTGCGTTCCGGAACGAAAACGGCATGGATCAGAAGCAGACCAGAAAACGGATCGAGGAGATCAAAGCAGCGATCCGCCAGATGGGCAACATCAACGTCAATGCGATCGAAGATTACAAAGAGATGTCACAGCGGCATGGATTTCTTCAGAATCAGCACGATGATCTCATCAAAGCAGAGAAAGCTTTAGAAGAGATCATTCTGGAGCTGGATGAAGGGATGCGGAAGCAGTTCCGGGAGAATTTTGCCAGGATCCAGGTGGAATTTGACAAAGCTTTTCGTGAATTGTTCGGAGGGGGCAAAGGAACGCTGGAGCTTGTGGATGATGAAGATATTCTGGAGGCAGGCATCCGGATCATCTCTCAGCCGCCGGGCAAAAAACTGCAGAATATGATGCAGCTCTCCGGTGGGGAGAAGGCATTGACGGCGATCGCACTGCTTTTTGCAATTCAGAACTTAAAACCGTCGCCATTCTGCCTGCTTGATGAGATTGAGGCGGCACTTGACGATTCCAACGTAGACCGGTTTGCCGGGTACCTGCATAAGCTGACGCGCTACACGCAGTTTATCGTCATCACCCACCGAAGAGGCACGATGGTGTCGGCAGACCGCCTGTATGGTATCACGATGCAGGAAAAAGGTGTGTCCACGCTGGTATCGGTCAGCCTGATCGAGGCGCAGATGGAGCGGGAAGAGGAAAAAGCAGAATTATAATTGCAAAAAAGAGTTCAGAAATAGAAAAGGAGGCGCAGCCATGGGAGATAAGAAAAAGGGTTTTTTCGGCCGTCTGGTAGAAGGGCTGACGAAAACGAGAGATTCCATTGTAAGCGGAATTGATTCCGTATTCAGCGGTTTTTCCGCGATCGATGATGATTTCTATGAGGAGATCGAAGAGACGCTTATCATGGGCGATCTAGGTATCCAGACGACGATGGCGATCGTCGAGGATCTCCGGAAAAAGGTAAAAGAAAACCACATCAAGGATCCGGCAGAGTGCAAGGATCTTCTGATTGCCAGCATCAAGGAACAGATGGATCTGGGCGAAAATGCCTACGAATTTGAAAACCGCAAGTCGGTTGTGCTGGTGATCGGCGTCAACGGCGTCGGGAAGACGACCTCGGTCGGAAAGCTGGCGGGTCAGTTAAAGGATCAGGGCAAGAAGGTCATTCTGGCGGCGGCGGATACATTCCGTGCGGCAGCGATTGAGCAGCTGACGGAGTGGGCAAACCGCGCCGGGGTGGAAATCATCGCGCAGCAGGAGGGCTCTGACCCAGCAGCGGTCATTTATGATGCGGTGGCAGCAGCCAAATCCCGCCAGGCCGATGTGCTGATCTGTGATACCGCAGGCCGTCTGCACAATAAGAAAAACCTGATGGAGGAGCTGAGAAAGATCAACCGCATCATTGACAAGGAATATCCGGATGCCTACCGCGAGACCCTGGTGGTACTGGATGGCACCACCGGACAGAATGCCATGGCACAGGCAAAGCAGTTCATGGAGGTTGCTGACATCACAGGCATCATCCTGACAAAGCTTGACGGTACTGCAAAGGGCGGTATCGCAGTGGCTATACAGTCAGAGCTTGGCATCCCGGTCAAATACGTGGGCGTGGGCGAGAAGATTGACGATCTTCAGAAGTTCAATTCCGAGGATTTCGTGACGGCTCTGTTTGATGTAAAGAAAGATGAATAAAGAACATAAGGAGATACAGACGATGGCAAAAGAGCAGGTAGTAGAAGAAGTAAAGGAAGAGGGCTTAACCCTCGAAAAATTTGAGGAGGCTTCCGAGGAGGTTAAGAAGGTCACCCAGGAAACCAAACTGGTTTACAGCGAGTATTTTTCTGCTGCAACCGGAAACAAGGTATACTTTAAGCCGGAGAACATGCAGTACACCGGCGCTTACAAGGTGCGCGGCGCTTACTATAAGATCAGCACCCTGACCCAGGAACAGCGGGAACGGGGCCTGGTCACCGCCTCCGCCGGCAACCACGCCCAGGGCGTGGCCTACGCTGCCCAGGCCGCCGGCGTGCCGGAGTGCTATTACTGCCCCACAAAGGCGGAGGCCAGGCCGGTGCTGGACGGCGTGGTGCGGCCCCATGCCACCATTCTGGTCAAGGCCTCCCGCGGCATGGCGCTGGAGGAGCTGGTGGATTATCTGCTCACCATCACAGG
>ERZ827516.3086-NODE-3086-length-10769-cov-2.805581_pt1 | contig 10769 bp, 9 predicted proteins | sample MGYA00519703_ERZ827516 | MGnify/ENA primary metagenome ERZ827516 (study PRJEB31778, sample SAMEA3449337) | human gut metagenome | biome: human gut; feature: human-associated habitat; material: faeces | place: United Kingdom | collected 2010/2012 ...
TGCATCTCCATCCTCAATTTCTCTCAGCAGAAACTTTTCACTTTCCATAACAGGAATTTGTTCATACACATCAATACCCATCTTCTTATCAACCTCCATATCGTAATTTGTTAAACATTAAATAACTTCATTTACATTATCTCACACAAATTACGACATCTATATGTCATAGTTTATCGTATAAAAAAAGAATATCTTTTGCGCAATTAATAATCCTTTCTTTTATATGCTCCTGTTCTATAATCTCGACTTCTTTTCCCTGTGACAAAACAACACCTATCCACCATTGTTCCTTCTCTACAATATGAACCTCCATAATAGAACTACCATCATCACAGTTTTTTATAAGCTGTCCGTTTAAATATTCCTTTATTCTGTGTATCGCATTACCCCGGCATCGCATCCGAACTCTTATGGATATGTCCTTTCCCTGATAGGAATTGTCACAATCATTTAAAATATCCTGTGCCGACTTGTGCTCCTTGGAAAATTCATCTTCCGTTATACAAACATCTTCCATCCGAACCAGCTTATAGGTTCTATAATCCTGTTTCGCCGTATTATAAGCCAACATATACCAAGCATACCATTTGTAAATAACCGCTATCGGTTCTACACAATGTTGTCTTGTTTCTCCACCATTATTTGTATATGTAAATCTAACCACTTGCTTATTCTTAACTGCAGACTGTAAAGTTTGAAGCAATTTCTCATCGCCTTCTCTTAATACAGAAAAATCCAAAATCATACCTATATTACTGTTCTTGGATATGGCTGTTATTTTCTCGTAAATATCATCAGCCACCGGATTATTAGTAACCGTTTTTAATCCATTTATAGCAGTTGCAATATAGGCATATTCATCTTTCGATGCAAGTTGGTTATTCATTTTGAAATCACCTAAAATTTCATATCCACCATTTGTACCGGTAAAAGCACAAATCGGAATACCCGCCTGACACAAAGTATCGATATCCCTCTGAATCGTCCGTACAGATACTTCAAAATGCTTTGCCAACTCCGAGGCGGAAGACTTTCCATGATTTAGCAGATATAAAGTAAGTGCGTATAATCTGTCTGTTTTCATTACTACTTTTTCCTATCATATATTTTTCAAGAAATAAGCTACAATGCCAAGAAATTTCTTAGATAGTCCTATGTAGCCAGCTTTATGTTTTCTGAAATAATTAATAACTGAAATGACAAAATATGATATCACTTGAATAGGTAAACTTATAACATAAAACAAAATCAATATAAGTCCCCCAGATACAATCAATTTCAGAAAGAGCATTAATGTATTTGTCTCGTCATTATAATTCATTAAACTCGCGTATGTATTTCCTATTATTGCAAAATCCAGAGGAAGTTCTTGCACTTTCATCCCAGTAATAGTAAAACAGAATCCCAACACGGTGATAATGAAACCTAATGGTAAAAAAGATAATTTAAGAAATTCAATATTGTTGTCCAATATTTTTTCATAATATTGTTCATTTCTTCCACATTTTCTAGCCATTCCGACAAAGTAAAACAATAGATATAAAGCCGATGCTACAATAATACCCATACCATTCTCATTCGGCAATACTAATGCCAACAACGAAATTGCCGTATACGAAAAACAATATGTAAATAATGGTGTTTCATATCGCAAATATAATTCTTTTGGTTGTATTTTTCTCCACAGTTTTACAACTATCGGAATATTCTTGATTTTCGGATATTTTCCACTTATAAAGTGCCCCAGACTTATAAATGAATTGCCAAATATACTATCGTAAACATATCCCGCTATGTATACTATTGAAATTAACATAACGAATAATAAACCAATTAAAAATATCATTATCACTGTTAATGACAACAATTTAATTAATAATTCAAGTAATACATCCATACCTTTTCCTCTGTATCAAAATCATGTTTAATCACTCTTTTTATCAATGAGCTTCTTCTATATCACAAATCTATTTAATCTCCAATAGTTCCTTGGAGTCCGTTTTCCGTCCCGCCAATTCTTCCATTAACAAATTGTCGTTCTGTTATTCTCTCTATTTCAAACGCCACAACACCATACTGCATCTGTTGTTCTTTTGAATAATATTCCTCCATATCTGCTGGATTAGCAGTTGTAAGATTTTCCTCTGTATAACCACATTTTAGCAATGGTAACGCTTGATATAATTCAGTAAAATTCTTAAATATATGTATGCTTTTAACACTTACTACAAGCGGTTCGTCAGTCTTAGTATTGACAAATACTATCTTATCACCTATCTTAATACATTGACGTTTTTCATCATATAATCTAAGTTCATATGTCTTTTCTCCACATAAAATCATACGAAAAGGATTGGGACGTAATTTCATCGTGTGTTTCATATTTGTCTCCTTAATCTAGAACACTCATCAGTTGCTGATACTTTCTCTAAATATACTTTAGCAAATCTGTGTATATCTTTTCAATAATACATTCCGCATCCATTTCACAAGAAATAATTTCTTCCTCAAGAACAGATGAAAAATCTTTTTCCCGCCACCATTGGCGCATATGCTCTTCGCCAAATTCTTGGCTTTTACTCCTTGTTTGATGACGTCTTACGGTTTCCTCAAATGGTATATCAAAATAGTACGCATATATATCCATTCCATACAATTCATTTGCCGTTTTGAACAAAGGACTATACCACTCATCATACATGATGCCCTCTAAAATAACCACATCACAATGCTCATACCCATATTTCATAAGTTCTATCATAAGTGGTAATGCCTTAGTATCAACGCCATCTTTAACCCACAAGATATTTTCCCTAATCTCATCTTGTGAAATCACCATTGTATTGTATCCAAATTTCTTTTGTAACGCTCTAGCTACTGTTGTTTTTCCACTTCCAGAGTTACCTCTTAATATAATTATCTTTTTCATAATTTCTCCTTAATCTTGCTATTACTCTCCCCACAAATAGAGGCCAAACTAGAGCCATTCGATAAAACAAATGCCGAAAACCCGCATAAATACAGGCTTTCGGCATTTTAATCCGTTATTCAAACTCGACAATTACTAATCAATTTTGTTTAGAGATTATTTATTGCCGTGTTCGCTTTTCTTTCGATTCTTTGATTTATCCATATTATCCTGCCTATAGGGGCTAATGTTATCAGTTTGTTATCGCTGTTGATAACATCCGCTCCGTAACTGTGGATAATAGCAATATGTTACGACTCAGATTATAAGCGAGTTTACTTAGGAAATCAACCATTTGTTTCTGTATCTTCAATAAGATTTTTCTTTAGTGCCTCTATCGTATCTTGGTTCTTTCTTAAAAGTTCTAATTGTCTGTACGCTTTTTCTCTTAATATTTTCAGCCTTTCAATTTTAGGTACTTCCTGTCTTATCAGGTCTGCATTTGTATCTTCCAGATTGATAAGCACAACCAATTCTTCCGCCGAAGCAAAATCTCGGATATTAGGAATTTTCCCTTTTATTCCTTTTTCACTTCTGCATTGTGCTGCTGTTTTCCCAAACAAAGCCATATTTAGAATATCTGCTTCTGAAGCATATGTATATGCCATTTCCTGCGGAGATAATGTGGGCGTTATCAAAAATTCTTTTACCGCATCTGTATGGATACGATACCGATTGCATCCATTGCTTTTATCCACTGCTGCGGTGTCAGTGTAAATGCATTATCTCCTGACTCTGCTTTAAACCTATCGAATTCGATAGGTTTAAAATTGGGATTGTGAATTTGTTCCCACAAGCCCAAAAATGAAATCGTAGAATGATTACGCATCCAGTTTGCCACCACGATAAAGGCATTATCTGGATTTTTATATTTTGCAATATCAGTGAGCGAAATGTAAGCTTCTTCATTAACAACATCGCCCATCACTCTGATTTCTGTCCCATTGGCATCTATTTTCATGTTTTTCATATAATTTTCATTTTCCTTTTTAGCAATAAACCCAACTCTTTATTTGTACCCTAACACATATCATATGTTCTGCAAGAACAATTGTAATTTGAATCTTATTTTATAGACTCATCCCCTATAAATATTTTAATACATCAGATAAGTTATTAATTTCCATATCAGCTTTTTCACTCTCATCTGTTATATTCCACAAACTTCCAAATCCCTGTTTTACCCATATAGTTTTCATACCCAACTGTTTTGCGGGTACAATATCATTATCAATACGGTCACCAATCATGACTGCATTCTCTGGCTTACAACTGCTTCTTTCCAATGCAATTTCAAATATGCGCCTATCTGGTTTTGAAACGCCTTCTTCTGCTGATGCGATAATCAAATCAAGATATTTTCTTACTCCAAGATTTTCTAAGCTCTCAGAAGTTCCTAATGATTGGTCTGCAATTACACCAATTTTATAAATTCTACTTAACTTTTTCAAACAATCTTTAGTATCTGTATACAGCCTCTCGTATTGCGATTCCCATTTAGGTAATTTCACCCCCAATTGCCTTGCTACCTCTAAATCTCCTTTTTTGTTTTCTTTATAAAACGACATGGCATATTTATAAATTTGCTTGTAAGTTAAACCTGATAAATCCGCTATCCTTTTCATCCTGTCTTCATAAACTTTGCTTTCATCAACCAATGTCGACCCAACATCAAAAAATAGTCATTTTATTTCGTCCTTTTTGGGTCAAAATCCTCTTTTTCTTGCTTCTTCTAGCAGTTTGGGTTGAATTTCTGGGTAAGTCCAATTAATCGGTAGTTCATCCATAATTGCTATTTTTTCAATTTCACTGTGAAGCTCTTTTTCAAATGTATGTATATCTGAGAAGAATAATTTTCCAAAAGTCTCCATTCCATCGAAATTATCTGGTGCAGTCACAGAATATATACAAATTGGAGTAATATCAAAAGTTATTGCTCCTGTTTCTTCATATAGTTCTCGTTTGGCTGTTTCAAGAATATCCTCACCATCTTCTCTATGTCCCCCCGGTGCCTCCCATGTATTTCTTTCCTTGTGCTTGCAAAATACCCATTTACCATTATGTCTGGCAATAATAACTGCAAACTTCAGCATTGAATCATTAATACTATCATAAAAATTCACTTTCGTCATATAATGCTCCTTATTAGATTTCATCTGTTTTCTTGCCATTATTGCTCTCACAAATAGAGCCAAACTAGAGCCATTTGATAAAGCAAATGCCGGAAACCCGCATAAATACAGGTTTTCGGCATTTTAATCCGTTATTCAAACTCTTTATGTCCTAAAATAAAATTAACTTATTTTGTTTAAGTTTTATTCCAATATGGGACATATTTTTATATAAATTACAATGATTATTTCGACCTACTGAATGGTTGTTGCCAAACTGTTGCCATAGGCTAATTATAAAATGTTAACATATAAAATGCAATATGAGTATTTGAAATTCTTCATATTTTAAGAAATAATATACTCAATCTTTTTTATTTTACTTTTGTTATAATAATCTTTTCATCCGAAGAAAAATATATCTTGGGATACATATTTCCAAATCCTCGCACTGTTTCCGAATATGCAACATATTCTTTATCAACTGAATCAATATCATTTAACTCAAGTACAATATCTAAATTTAAATGAGAATAAGTCATTTTATTTATTTCCATTATATATTCTTTAACTTTAATTCCATTATTAAAATAAAGCATCTTGCATATACCACCTGAGCCAACCTGAAAATCCGTCAGCTGAATCTGCTTTGCCTTTTGCTCATCATTAAGTGATTTGACCATGATTTTGGATATTGGAATGACACCTCTTAACATACTAAAAATAGTCCCTTTATCTTCATATATCAACTCATCCGGCTTGGTACGTTCAATAATCATTTTACTATGTTTATCATAAAGCAACCGACTAACTAACTCATTGGAAAGTAGTTCTCGTTCCCTCCCGTCCAATAAATTGCGTTGCAATTCCAAATAATCAATACATTGGTGAATTGATATTCTTTTGTTCATATCTTCAAAAGTAGCTTGCTCTATTAATTTATGTATTGGCTCTAATGTAATTACATCACCAAAATTCTCTTTATTTAGAAAAATCTGAACATCTCCTCGTTGATATTGTCCTCGAAAACCGATATTATCCCCCTTCAATGTCATCCATAATACCTTAGCAAATAAATATACATCCGAAGGTCTAAAATCTAAATCCAAATCTGTTTGCACATTCTCTAATTCAGGTGGCATTATTTTGTATGGTCCTATTCGCTCATTAAATTCTGTAAGCCGTTCCTCCTCTATTCCCCAATACAATCCAAAATCAGAAAGAACTAATCGATTACCTAATATCAATATATTTTCCGGCTTAATATCTCGATGTGCTCCATTCCTCTCGTGGATGCATTGTATAATTCGTGCCAACTGAAGCATATCTACTATCTTGATATATATATTAGGGGAATGTGTAAGCTTATATGGTTTCGCTTTGGGCATCAGATACCATGCTTCATCCATAGTTCGAGGTATATCTTGTGGACATTTCTTATCAAGCACCTGCATTATACCATCAATATCCTTCAACTCATTTAAAGCAATTATCTCGTTCTTAAATCTCTTATATCTTTTTTCCTTATCTGTGCCTTCATACTCGAAAAATTTAGCCACCATAGGAAAACCCAATCCATTATCGGATAGAAGTTCCACTTCATACACAGCCCCATTGCCTCCCTTTCCAATAGGTCTATTCTTTCTATAAAAGCTATACGATTCACCTATGTATTTTTTCCTACCATTCATCTTCTGCACGCTTTCTTTCATATTCAGCTTCGCGTTTATAATTATCACTAATTGAAAAATATATATCTGCAGTATAGGGATAGCGTTCTTGTAATGCTTCCGCATTCTTTTGATATCTTTGATGTAATATAAGCTCAGATTTACCAGAATCAACCATATGCACTCCACGTTTGTTTTCTTCTGCTACCACATAGGCGGTTTTTAACGAATCTGTGTAATATTCTTCTATAACCATACGCACAGCTTCACACGGACTATAACCATCCTCCCCAATTGGTGAATATGCCAATAAACGTCCAACCAAATTCCCGAATAGTCTTTCTTGCTTCTGGTTAATCAGTAGCTCTTTAAACTTCTCTATCCACTTTTTCAGATTTTCATATATGACTTCCCCATCCTTTTCTGTTGGGCAAAACTTTGCTTTATCAAAACCCGAATAAACCTTATTGGCCAATTTTCTCTTTTCTTCGTCAATATTTTCATTGTCATCCGCCTTATATATAATGCTAACTAATAACGCATAGAAGGTCGGATCATCCTTCATAATCTTTTGCATACATTTCATATGCTCCCATTCAAGCACATTTCTGCACATCCACTCTAATGTCGCTAATTCTGCACATTTTTCATCATCATCTATAAAATTTTGTTGTAAAATATTAAATATTTCTTTAAGGTAATAATCAGTCATAGAACTAGCAACATCACTTTTTATATCAGATATTTCAAGTGTAGCTTTATATAATTCTTGAACAGAAATTTTATCTTTTATATCATACAGCAATTCTAAATATGTATTGAATGAACCATATTTTTTACACTCATTTATCGCCCATATAAACACTCTATGCTCCGCTTTATCTGATATCCTTAATCGTACATTTCTGCTCCAATACATCTTCTTGATATCTTCATTTTCCTTTACAATAAGAGCATTTTCATAATCCTCTACAAATTCTAATGAAATCAAGTTTGTTAGAAGATTTTTATTATCAGATATACTTTTAACCTTTTCTATAACCTCGCTTAAATCTATAATTCCTTTTCTATATAGATAGCTTACATAGTCATAAACATATTTTCCTTCTTTATCATTTTCCATTAAAGAGCAAAACACTTTCTCATCAAACAACCCATCACAATAAAACTGTGCCAGAACTTCACCTACTACGTCATATTTTTCCTTCACAGCCAATTGAATTAATCTATCTATTGAATATCCTTTCTCCTTAAATTTCTTGATTCTTGCATTAATCTCTTCCTCTCTTAATATATAATTTTGATTATGTATTTCTGTGTTTTCTTCTTTAGAATATGGAATAGGATTAAGCAACGGAAAATCATATACATGCGAAAAAATATACAAATAGTCATAAATCTTTTCACCTACAACTATTTTATGCATTACACATTCATATTCATGCAATACTTCTTGTGGCATACTCCAATCTGCATCTTCAAAATATCTGTGTCTAAATATCTCATATCTTATTTCATTTTTTATCCTGATTTTTTCCTCGTCATTCATTTTTTTACAAATAAACACTAATTTTTCAAATACTTCTTTTTGAATATTTATATCATAAGGCTTTACATGCTGAAGTATTTTAATCCATCTGTCAGCGCCCGTGTATGCTCTATCAATGCACATTCTCAGATATTCAATATATGTTTTATTTACTTCATGTGCGTATAATTCTTCTGGTTCATCTATTCTTCTGTATTTAGGTGTATTCAATGTTGAACATATTGAACTTGTCCCATGTGGCAATTTAGATGCAATAACATCCCAAGCATTTGGATATCGTTCAATTGCACTCCTTGCTAACTCAATTTTCTGTTCAACCGTCAATGCACTCTCATTAATCCAAGCACAAAAGACCACATCTAACACACCTTTAGGGCTATTACTTATACTAAATTTAATATTATGTGAGTCAATCTCCCATAACCACTCCAAAGCTCTTGCAACATATTTCTTTTGCTGAATTAGTTGTTCTACGGCCCATAAAACATTGGTATAGTAATGTCGACTTGTCATAAAGTCTCCACCTTTTTCTGCAAACAAGTCGATTAAGCCTTGGGATACCTCAATTTCAGATTCTTGTTTTCTTAAAACACTTTCCGGTGAAGCTTCGCACAACTCTGGCAAATATTGCGAAATATATCCCCATCTTTCTTTACTGGTAATAGTATCCAAAACTTTTGCTACTATATTATCAATTTGCTTTTGATTTTCTTCATGCCCTCTATAATACGCACGCATAATAAGAGTTCTTATCATCCCCTTTTTTAACGTTGGAGACCACTCTGGTTTCTTTGCGTAAATACTCGCCTCAAAATGCTTTTCAAAAGGGTACTCAAAAATAGGCTCTGATTCTATCAAAACCTCATAAAATAGACTTATAAATTTATCCCACATCTCATCATTTATATAAAGATCCAACTCTTCCCATGCATCTTCTACACTAGCAAGTTGCATATTGCTCCATCTATAGCTATTATTCGATACTATGTATGGATTTTCTCTATGTAAATACTTTCCCAATTCTTTTTTGCAGTCACTGTATGCTTTTCCTGACAATTCTTCGAAAACCAATACATCTCCGGTTGCTTCAGTCCATTTACCACATAAAAGAGCAGCTATAACCACATCTGAATGGCCTTCTACCCAATCTGGCTTATCATACATCGCACCATCAAAAAGCTTTTTCTTTAATGGAACATATAATCCATGGGTATTATCCACCATCTTATAGGCTTCATTTGCATCTATACCAAGTTCTTCTAATGAATCTATAATATTTCTTTTTGTCCTTTTTCTCAGAATCAATTTATTTTGTGTATAGCAAGGTTCATCTTCACCATATATAAAAATATTGGTATTATTAGGAATTGCCACTATCCTATCTGCATAAAAAAACGGCACTAAAATATTCCCTGACAAATTTGAATGTTGTAATTTATTCCACTCTTTCTCCGACTTAACCACCAATGTGATTCTTTTCGAATTCTTATTTTTTAATTCATTTAAAATTCTATAAGTTGTCTCTTCTCTCGATTTTCCAACAACATATATCTTCGTATCATTTAGAGAATTTTGGAATTTCGATTCAAATTGTTCATCATCAAGTTTGAAAAAATCAAGTCCCATTCCTTTATATTTTGTTTCTCTCCTAATCTGCGCATCAATATCCGCTATGGAATAGGTAGTTATTTTCTCTTTATTTAAATTTGAGATTTGATTTAAAACTAATTCTAATTTTGATTCTAATGCAGCAAAATAAGTTCCGATTTCCTTTCTCATATCACCCAAAAACATTTCCAATGCTTTATCCGAATCATTTTCTTCTAAATAAGTTATTATAACCTGCATAAAGTGATGAATATACGTTTCTGTCTCCATTATCGGAATTTCATAACTCACCATCAAATCATATAACTCATTATGAAGTAATTGCGAAAAATCATATCCATTCTTATCTTTTAATCTTTTCGCTATCCTAATTAGATTATCCTTTGAAAATACGGAATATAAATCATCTTCAAATTTCACCAAAGCATCCGGATTTTTCACAAAAAAATCCCCTGTTGAAACAAATAGCTTTTGCCATTTATAATTTTCCTTAACACTATCTAATTTTTCTTTAACACCATCTAATAATAAATCGACTATAGTATCTTTTATTTTTTCTTTCATAAGCGAAAATCCTTTATTTATACACCCAGTTCAAGTAATCACTGAGGTTTTTTCTTAATAATTTCACAATATGTGCTCGGTTTTATACTATAATAGTGGACAAAATTTTCTGCACTTCCTCCGACTGTATCAACATCCTCATCTTCTTATTTCCATCCTCAATCTCCGGCTTACCACACCTCAGATTATCTAGATGTTCCGACACACAGCAATCCTTATACCAACACTCGCCCATAAGTACCCCCCTTAACGGACCACTTCTCGTTTTGTGTAAATTCACCCACCAATGATTTCAT
>ERZ827516.3089-NODE-3089-length-10759-cov-10.206652_pt1 | contig 10759 bp, 9 predicted proteins | sample MGYA00519703_ERZ827516 | MGnify/ENA primary metagenome ERZ827516 (study PRJEB31778, sample SAMEA3449337) | human gut metagenome | biome: human gut; feature: human-associated habitat; material: faeces | place: United Kingdom | collected 2010/2012 ...
CGCTTTTGGCTTAGCATCTGCCGCACCTCGCTCGCCGTATCGGCACTTAGAATTACGCGGTATTGCCCTAGGCCCCTCCGGGACGTCGAGGACGCTGTCCCCTACATATATTTTCATGATTCATCACAAATTTATTTTGCTCCATTCCCCACGCACCGGCAGGGTCAGGTGACCCCGCCCTACCGAACCTTTGCAGTCCCCCTTTCCGGCGGCCAGAGGGCTGGCCGCCCTACCCACCACCTTTCCCCGCCCCAATTCCTAATTTCTAATTCCTAATTAACTCCTACCTCCTCCCTCCTAACTCCTAACTACTTCCTTCGCCCCACCGCAATTTTACAACTCTGCCCCCTTTCCGCCGGGGGTAAAATGTGATATAGTATAGAGGTATAGGATTTTGTCAAAAAGGGAGGGCTGAAATGGCACCCATTATCCATACCGTCAACCTGCGCAAGGTGTATGCCGTGGGCAAAGAACGGGTCGTTGCCCTGAACGATGTTTCTATCTCCATTGAAAAAGGGGAATTCTGCTGCATCGTGGGCCAGTCCGGCAGTGGCAAAAGCACCCTGTTGAATCAGCTGGCCGGGCTGGAAAAACCGACCCGCGGCAAGGTATTCATCGGTTCGCACGAGATCAGCGCTATGACCGAAGATGAGCTGGCCAAGTTCCGCCAGGCACACCTGGGCTTTATTTTTCAGAGCTACAACCTGCTGCCCACCATGACGGCGGCCGAAAACGTTGCTCTGCCGCTGATGTTCAAGGGCATTTCCCGCTCCCAGCGCCTTGCCATGGCCCGCAAAGAGTTAAAAACCATGGGCCTTGGCGGCCGTGCCGAACACATGCCCACCGAGATGAGCGGCGGCCAGCAGCAGCGCGTGGGCATCGCCCGCGCCTTTGTCAGCAAGCCGCGCGTGATTTTTGCGGACGAACCCACCGGCAACCTGGACTCTATCACATCCAAACAGGTGCTCTACCGTATGCTGCAAATATCCAAGCAGATGGGCACCACCTTTGTCATGGTCACCCATGAACCGGAGCTGGCCTCCTGTGCAGACCGCATTATTACCATTCTGGACGGCAAGGTGCAGTCCGATGTGGTGCAGGATCCCGCCACAAGGGAGCGCAACCGCGAAGCCCTGTTCGCCAGCCTGGAGGGCAACATGCGGATCGGCGGCGACTCTGCCAGCGGCGAAGTTCACCAGAAAACCGCAGCCGAGCTTGCCTCTTACGCAGCCCCTGCTGCCGCAGCCCAGCAGCCCGAACAACCCAAACCGTAAATTTTGCCCACTCATTCAGGAATATCAAAGCCATAGAAAAAGATGGAATCAATTTAAGGAGGACCCCGGAGTGAAAAAAGCTTCCCGTTTTGCCGCCCTGCTGGCGGCCGTCATGCTCTTCGGCAGCGTGGCTGCTACGCCCGCCCTGGCCGCAAATGATGATGCCCCCAATTCGCAAGTGACCGCTAATGACCAAGACGCCTCCGACAACAACAGCTCGGACAAAAATCATGACGATCCCGATTCGACGCCATCCCCCCAGCCCAACAACAGCGGCTCGGCCTATATCATTGCTCAGACCGTGACCGATGCCGCAGGCGGCGAGATCACCACCATTGACCGGGACAGCCGGTTTAACCTGATTCTGCGCGTGGCGGATTACGGTGCTTACAACAACTTCATTCCCGCGGACCAGATCTCTGCCCGCATCAACTCCTCCGCGTTCACCTTTACCGGCAACGCCGAAGTTGGCCAGCTGTACGAGGAAACCGACGCCAACGGTGCCGGTTACTACAGCTATGTACTGCTGTTCCGCGATGTGATCTACAACGGCGGCGGCAACAGCGTGCCCATCAACCTGAGCTACCTGAATTCCACCATGGCGATGCAGCAGCTCAGCGTTACCCTGGGCCAGTGTGTGGACGAAGACCCCGATACCCCCAACCTGATGATCCGCGCTTCCAGCTACGGCAATGAAGCGGTTGTGGCCGGGACGCCCTTTACCCTGACCCTGACCCTGTACGCCACCGGCGGCCAGGAGAACCTGAACGATGTGGTCATCTCGCTGACCCTGCCGGACGGCATCACCATGACCAGCGGCAGCCTGAGCAGCTACCTGGGCACCATGGCCCCCAAGTCCACCCGCGATGTCAGCTTCAGCCTGACCCCCAGCGCCGGCTTTACCGGCGGCGTGGCCAACATTACCGTGAACAGCGTGGGCACCGGCGCGGACACCAACAAGGCCGTTACCGGTATGTCCACCACCATCTCGGTTCCGGTATCTCAGCCGGACCGCTTTGAGCTGGGCCAGCTGGAACTCAGCGACAGCATTACGCTGGGCGATTCCGCTTCCGTTACCCTGAACTTTGTCAACAAGGGCCGCGATGCTCTTTCCAACCTGGAAGCCACCCTTTCCGGCGATAACCTGGGCGCTGACACCACTGTGCAGTACATCGGCAACCTGAACGCCGGTTCCTCCAACAGCGTGGATTTTGACATGACCCCCATCCAGGAAGGCACCTGCAACGGTACCATCACCCTGACCTATGAGGACGCCAACGGCACCCTGAAAACCGTCAGCAAAGATTTTTCCTTCTCTGTTCAGCCGGCCATGGACTACGGCAATTCTGGCGATATGGACTCTAACATAGATGACATGCAGCCCCAGCAGACCGGCCTGCCCCTGTGGGCCTATCTGGCAATCGGCGCTGCTGTGATCGTGGTGGTAGTTGTGATCGTTGTGGTGGTACGCAAAAAGAAGAAGGCCGCCGCACTTGCCAAGCTGGAGGAAGGCAACGATGAAGATATCTGACCAGATCGGGCTGGCTGTCACCAACCTGTCCCGCCGCAAGGGCCGCACGGCACTGACCGTTGTGGGCGTCGTTGTGGGCATCTGTGCGGTTATCGTTATGATCTCCATGGGCATTGCGGAAAGCCATAACAACGACGAAATGCTCAAAAATATGGGCGGCCTGACCAAGATTGAGGTATACAACTACGGCAGCCAGAACATCAATGGGCAGGAGGTCAAGCTGGATAACGAAGCCGTCCAGCGGTTCCGCAAGATCGACCACGTTACGGCTGTCACCCCCTATTACCAGCCGGACCTGAACCTGTATGTAGAAGCAGGCAAAAACAACCGCTACCGCGCCAGTTATGTATGGAGCGTTCTCGGCCTGGATCCGGACACCATGCCCCTGCTGGACAACAAGCTGGAAAGCGGCGACTGGCCCAAAAGCGGCGTGAATTACGGCAAGGATGTGATCCCCGTTGTGGTGGGCAAGGAGTTTTTGTATCAGTTTGAGGATACCCGCCGCAGCCAAAACAGCTCCAAACGCCAGCGCTGGAGCGGCGAAACCGATGCCAACGGCAACCAGCTGCCGCCCTTTGTGGATGCTACCAAGGATACCTTTACCCTGACCCTGACCAATGGTGACACCGAGAGCCCCAAGACCCAGAGCTACAAGCTCAAAATCGTTGGCGTTGTCTCGGAAGAATCCGAGGATTACATGCTGCAATACGGCATTACTTTCCGCCTGAACGACCTTCTGATGCTGAGCGAAGCCTACAGCAAGCTGGCCAAAACGAATTTTAACCCCAAAAAAGTGACCTATAACGAAGTGTACATTAAGGTCGATGACATCAAGAATGTGGATAAGATCTGCGATACCTTAAAAGAGGAAGGCTACCAGATCAGCTCCATGGTGGATTACCGCAAGCAGATGCAGCAGCAGACCGCACAGCGCCAGCTGCGCCTGGCGGGTCTGGCGGCCATCAGCCTGTTTGTTGCCGCGCTGAACATCGCCAACACCATGACGATGGCCATTTACGAGCGCACCCGTGAGATCGGCGTGATGAAAGTTCTGGGCTGCGAGATTGGCAACATCCGGCGGATGTTCCTGATTGAAAGTGGTATGATCGGCTTTATCGGCGGCGTAGCCGGTACGATTTTAAGCTACATCATCAGCTTTGGCATGAACAACATGACGATGATCGTATACGGCCTGAACACCCTGCTGATGAAGCTGGGCATCAACGCCACCATCGACCTCAGCTCCCTGATGGGCAGCAGCGATTCGATGTATTACGGCGGTGGAATGTACATGTCTGATTCCGGCAGCGGAACCGTCATGTCCATCATTCCTATCTGGCTGGTGCTGGCTGCCATCGGCTTTGCCGTGGTGGTGGGCCTGCTTTCCGGTATCGTTCCCGCCAGCCGCGCCGTTCGCATCAGCGCCCTGGAGGCCATCCGGCACGATTAAATCAAATGCGCCTTCCCGCAAGGGAGGGCGCGTTTTTGTTTGAATGAAAAAAGAATAAATAATAATAAATAATAAAGAATAATTTCGGTGGACCACAGAGTTCTGCATTCTATGTATTAACCTTTTAGTTTATAGAGACCATAGGGGGCGCACATTGTGCGCCCCCCATCTTTATTACAGAGTGTACCATAAATCATATCTGTAGGGCGGGATGCCCTCATCCCGCCGCAGAGAGACATCATAAAATTGTACCACCTGCCCACGTTACGGCCCGCCCCACGGGACGATGCAAGCATCGTCCCCTGCAAATCTCTTTTTCTGTTCGCGGCAAAATTTTACCTTTCTTCCCCTTCCATACATTTTTTTCCTCGTCATCATACAAAAAACGCGCACAGCGCCCGATATTTATCGGCGCTGTGCGCGTTTTGCTAACTCCTAACTCCTAACTTTCTCCGGTATCTGCGCCCCAATAATTGCCGCAAACATCAAAGCGCACCCTGCCAGTTCTACGCCGGAAAGGGTCTGGCCCAAAATCAGCCAGCCGGCCAGGGCGCTGAACACGCTTTCCATGCACATGGCCATGCTGGCAATGGTGGGGTCAAGTTCTTTCTGGCCCACAATTTGCAGCGTGTAGGCCACACCGCTGGACAAAATGCCGCAGTAAGCAATCGATACCGCCGCCCCCTGGATCTGGGCAAAGGTCGGCGTTTCAAACACAAACATAAAAATAGTGGAAAGGACCGCCGTTGCAAAAAATTCCGCAAAGCTCAGCTGCACACCGTCCAGCCTGGGGCTGTAATGATCCACCAGCATAATCTGGAACGCAAACAGCAGCGAGCAGAGCAGCAGCATCCATTCGCCGCCGGTCAGGGTCAGGGTATCGTGCCCCGCCAGGCACAGCAGGTAAAGCCCCGCCAGGCTGATGCAGGCGCAGATTCCCAGTTTGATCCCCGGCCGCCGCCCAAAGAACACCCCCAGCAGCGGTACCAGCACCACATACAGCGCCGTCAAAAAGCCCGCCTTGGCCGTGCTGGTGGTGCCAATGCCGATCTGCTGTGCCGCCGAAGCCGCAAACAGCGCAATGCCGCAGAACGCACCGCCCCGCAGCAGCATCCGGCCGTTGATCCAGAACGGAACACCGGGATCCGCTTTGCGGGCCTTGCCGCGGCGCAGCAAAACCAGCACGATCAAAAATGCGCAGGCCAGCCAGCTGCGGGCCGCCAAAAAGGTATACGGCCCCACATAGCCGCTGCCCACACTTTGCGCCACAAAGGCTGTGCCCCAGATCAGCGCCCCCAGCAGAAGCAGCAGGGTGTTGCGCAGCTGTTTTTTATCAAAGTTCATCTTTTGATTCCTTTTTTTGTTTCAGTCATATCCGCAAAATGCCCCGGCGTCGGTCTGCGTTGACCGCTGCGCCGGGGCACGCTTCATTTTTGGTTATTCTGCATCCGGGGCAACCAGGTCGTCGCTGCCAATGCCCTCAATTTTCACGCCGCCGGTAATGTAGAACATGCCAGAGTCATAGCTGACATTGGCCTTGTACAGCCTGCCGGGGGTCAAGCCGGAGATGGTATAGGTGCTGCACTCCCCGCCGGTCGGGAAATACACCGTGGTGCCCGCCACATAGGAAGTGGTTGTCTTATCCTCCGAAAGTTCCCACAGCGCCACCTTGAACTCCAGAATACCGGTGGATTCGGTGGTGCCATAGCCCGTTACCTGCACGGTATCGGAACCCGCCACAAAATACTCGGTGTTGCGGTTCTGGATGCTGTTAAACGCAACATACAGCGTCCCATCCTGCACCTGTTGGTTCCAGTGGACCGAGGTATCCTGCAGCCCATCCGGGAAGTTCACCTCACCGCCGGGCTGCGCCACAATTTCGTCCGCCTCATCGTCATCGGAACCTTCTTCACGCAGGCCCAGCAGGTCTGCCGTTTTCAAAATCAGATTGCTTGCTACTTCCTTGGGGCTGCAGGCGGTCAGGCTGAGCGCCAGAACCGCTGCCAGCACAAGTGCAGCTGCACGTTTTGCCAGTTTCATCATTCATTGCCCTCCATGGCAGGTAAAGCTGTTTGTAACCCTTTTATTATATCCCAATTCGCCGGGCAGAACAAGTGCTTCTTGGTGAAAACCTGGTAAAACCTAACCCCTATGGTGTGTTATCCGCGGGTGCCCTCAACGCTGGAATCGGTGCTCCAGCCCTGCAGGTCAGTGGGGTTGATGGAGCCGTTCCAGCGGCCATCGTTCTGGGCGTCGTTCCATTCGTTCCAGGCTGCCTCGCTGCGGATAGCTGTACCGCTGCGGAATGCTGCATCCCACGGGTTGGCGGAATCCGGGTCGGTGGGGTCCCAGCCGCGCTTGCTCTCGTCCGTCGGGTCGGTGTAAATGGTGCCGGGCTTTCCCATGGGGCCGGGGTCATCGGCGTTATCATAGATCACCACGCGGGTGCCGATGGGGCAGTTATCATAGATCCACTTTACATCACAGACCAACAGCCGGATACAGCCCAGGCTGGCCTGGGTGCCCAGCTGGTTGAACTGGTCGTACTCGATATCGTCCTTGTGCTGGCTGTAATACGGCACAGTGTGGAACAGATAGGAATCCCAGATGCGGGTAGCGTACTGGCCATAGCTCGGCCCGGCCAGCAGCCGCCAGTCATAATTGACCGGCGTTGCAAAGAATCCCAGCGGGGTATCCGCGCCGCCGGAGCACACCATGGCCATATACGGCTTAGTGTAGTTACCCTCATCGTCCAGCGCCAGTACCGTCACGGTAGAAGCCGCGCGGTTGACCGCGATCATATAGGGGCAGCCATCTTTGGCACTGTATTTCAGCCCCTCGCTCTGGTAAAATTCATCGGCAGCCAGCTGTTCCATCAAGGCTTTGCCGCGCTCATCCCAAAGCGCTGGGTCCACCACCTGCGGGGCATCCTTGGTGCAGTTTGCGGACGCCGTTGCGGTGGCATCGGCAATGCGCTGTTCTTCCTCGGTCATGGTGGGCTGTTCCTGCTGGCTGTCGCCATCCGTGGTGCTGTCTGCACCATCGGGCGCGGTGGAGCTGGAATCCCCCTGGCTCTGGTTGGGCTTGTTGGTAATGGTGCCATCGGTTTTTACCAGCAAAAAACAGCCTGCGCACACCAAAATAAACACGGCAATGCAGAAAATCAAGGTGATCAGGGCATGCACGCGGCGGTTCTGTTTGCGTGAAACAGCGCGGCGGCGCTGCATATTGCTGCTCCTGGCAGCGGGTGCAGGGCGGCGCTTGGGTCCCTGCGCCGGACGTTTTTGTTGCGGCATTGTGCAGACCTCCCGTTTATGGTGTCAAAATCGTATGTTTCGGGCTTTGCTTCCCACTGCGGGCGGGCGCGGCCCGAACGGAATTCATTTCCCGTATTCTTCCGCCACAAATTTTTCCAGTGCGGCAAAGCTGCGGCGGACCTTCTCGGTATCAATGCAGTACGCCATGCGGAAGTAGCCGGGGCAGCCAAAGCTGTCGCCGGGAACCAACGCCAGGTCATACTTCATGGCCTTTTTGCAGAACGCATTGGCGTCCTCCTCCAGCGCTTTGGGGAAGATATAGAAGGTGCCGGAGGGTTTAACCACGGTAAAGCCCAGCTTTTTCAGCTCGGTGTAAATCAGCTCCATGTTGGTTTCGTACACGCCCAAGTCGCTGGTTTCGTCCAGGCATTCGGCCACGGCCAGCTGGATCAGTGATGCCGGGCAGTTGTGGCCGGTTCCGCGGCTGATCTGGCCGCACATGGGCACAATATACTCGGCGTCCTCGCAGCGCGGGTTCGCAGCCACATAGCCGATGCGCTCGCCCGGCAGGCTCAGGCTCTTGCTGAACGAATAGCAGGTCAACGTATCGTCATAGAACTTGGCGGCATACTGGATGGGCTGCCCGCCGAACATGATTTCGCGATACGGCTCATCCGAGATCAAAAAGATTCGGTGCCCATACTTGGCGCTGGCGGCGCGCAGGCGGTCGGCCAGGCCGGTCAGCGTCGCGGCGCTGTAGGCTGCGCCGGAGGGATTGTTGGGGGTGTTGATCAGCACGGCGGCGGTGTTCTCATCCAGCATCGCGTCAAATGCGTCAAAGTCAATCTGGAAATCCTTCGTGCGGGGCGGAACGACCTTCAGATTCAGGCCCGCGCCCTCCACATACGGCTTGTATTCCGGGAAGAACGGCGCAAAGGTGATAATATCCTGCCCCGGCACCGCCACGCAGCGCATGGCGTGGGCCAGCGCACCGGCAGCACCCGTTGCCATAAAGATATGCTCCATACCGTAGTCCATGCCAAAGCGGCGGTTCAGGCTTTCGGCCACCGCCTTGCGCACGGCGGGAATGGTCAGCGTGGGGCTGTAGCCATGCAGCGTCACCGGCTCCTTGGTCTGCAGCAGATCGATGCAGGTTTTGGTAAAGTGCTCCGGGCAGGGCACCGAAGGGTTGCCCAGCGAATAATCAAACACATTTTCATAGCCGATCTCAGTCCCGCGAGCCGTGCTCCACTCGGAGATTTGGCGAATAACGGACTTGCCGCTAAGCATATCTTTATAGCGCTGCGCAATCATTTTACAGTTCCTCCCACCGCAATTTCGCAGTTATTTCATGATAACGTCATACAGTTCATCGCTGTTTTCTGCCAGGTATTCCGCCCCGGCCGCATTCAGTTCCTCCCGCGTGCGGAATCCCCACACCGCCCCGCAGCAGGGCAGGTTCGCATTGTGGGCGGTTTCCACATCCACGTTGCTGTCCCCCACATACAGGGTGCTGGCCGGGTCGGCATGCAGGGCCTGCAGCAGGGCGTTCGTGCCCTCGGCGGCGGGCTTGGGGGCCACGCCGGTCATCTGGCCGCGCACGATCGTAAAATACTGCGTGCCGAAATAATCCTCGACGACCTCTTTTGCCAGCGCATCCGCCTTGTTGGAAAACACCGCCAGCTGCACGCCGTTCGCTTTCAGCTTTGCCAGCATTTCGGGGATGCCGGGGTACGGTGCGGTGGTGTCCCGCAGGTGCTGGCCATAATCCTGCTTAAAATCCGCCAGGGCCGCTTCCAGCACCGCCGGGGTGCGCTGGTCTGCCAGGGCCAGGCGCTCCACCAGTTTAGGGATACCGTTGCCCACGAAATAGCGGTACGCCTGGCGCTCATGGGTGGGCCAGCCATATTTCCGGCACAGCCGGTTGCCGGCATCCGCCAGGTCAGTCAGGGTGTTCAGCAGCGTACCATCCAGGTCAAACACTACAGTTTTATACATTTTGTAATATCCTCTATTCTCTATACACATTCTAACTTTTCCCACTGATACGGCAAAAGCCACACTTCTATTATAGGAGCATTTTGCCAAAACGGCAACCGCTTTTGCCTGTTGTTTTGGAGCAAAAGTGTAAATTATACAGCGGCAGGGTGCAATATCACGTAAAGTGTGCTACTATATATTTGTATTGCTGGCCGGGAGTGATCCCGCCAAGGGGAGGAAAAAAGATGGACCTGTTTCTTTCAATTCTGAAATCCGTCATTTACGGTGTGATTGAAGGCATCACCGAATGGCTGCCGATTTCCAGCACCGGGCATATGATCCTTGCCGAGCAGGTGCTGAAGTTTGGCTATACGGAAGATTTTATGGAAATGTTCCGCGTTGTCATCCAGCTGGGTGCTATCCTGGCTGTTGTGGTGCTGTATTTCCACAAGCTGTGGCCGTTCTGCAAGGATAATGGCCGCGATACCGGCTTTGCCGCCCACCTGCGCTGGCCCGTGGTCCGGCTGTGGTTCAAAATTATTGCAGCCTGCGTGCCCGCCGCCGTGCTGGGCATTCTGCTGGACGACTGGATGGACGCCCACCTGTATAACAGCGTGGTGGTTGCCCTGATGCTGATTGTGTACGGCGTTGCCTTTATCCTGATCGAGCGCCGCCCGCGGGTGCCCACCACCACCAAGCTTTCCCGCATTACTTACCCGCAGGCGTTCAAGGTTGGCTGCTGGCAGGTGCTCTCCCTGATTCCCGGCACCTCCCGCAGCGGCTCCACCATTCTGGGCGGCATGCTGTGCGGCATGTCCCGCCCGGCTGCCAGCCAGTTCACCTTCTTCCTTGCCATCCCGGTCATGGCCGGTGCCAGTTTGCTCAAGCTGGTCAAGTTCTTTGGCAAGGGCAACAGCTTCACGCTGGATCAGACCGTTGTGCTGATCGTTGGCTGTGCAGTTGCCTTTATCGTTTCCATCATCGCCATCCGCTTCCTGATGGATTACGTCAAGCGCCACACCTTCACCGCGTTCGGCGTTTACCGCATCGCGCTCGGCATTGTTGTTCTGGTGATCTGGGGCGTACAGACCTTTGTGCTGAAAGCGCCCGCTGCCGTGTAACGGCCCGGAGTGTATCTGAAATCGAAAATCTCCCCGCTGCATTTTGTGCATCAGCACATTGCAGCGGGGAGATTTTTTCTTGCCATTTTTGTTTCTAAGGCAATACCGCATAATTCTAAGTGCCGATACGGCGAGCGAGGTGCGGC
>ERZ827516.3106-NODE-3106-length-10685-cov-6.795014_pt1 | contig 10685 bp, 7 predicted proteins | sample MGYA00519703_ERZ827516 | MGnify/ENA primary metagenome ERZ827516 (study PRJEB31778, sample SAMEA3449337) | human gut metagenome | biome: human gut; feature: human-associated habitat; material: faeces | place: United Kingdom | collected 2010/2012 ...
GCTGGCCGCGGCCCCAACAGCTCCTCCCTGTTTCCGCCGCTGGCGGCGGTCGTCGCCGTTGCTCCCAGAGGGAGAGGCTTTCGGGCGGCGCTGACCCTATAAAATGCATAACCCTCCTTCCCGTCGGGCATACTGCCCAAAGGAAGGAGGGGCTTTTTGTGCAGACCTTTTATAAAATCTGTCTCATCCTCATGATCGTCGGCGGCATCAACTGGGGCCTTGTGGGCCTGTTCCAGTTCGACTTCGTCGGCTGGCTGCTGGGCGGCAGCGCGTCCATCTGGTCACGCATCGTGTTCACGCTGGTGGGCGTGGCCGCTATCTGTGGTATCCCGGGCCTGTTTACAGACGAGACCGGGGAGTAGAGACAAAAGAAAAAGGCTCTCATGCCGGCAGGAAATACGGCACGAGAGCCTTTTTGATACCTATAAAGAATCCCGCCCGGACGTCTGCGGCAATCAAACCTACCCTTGCGGACAGGTGGGTGCTCTGTCTCCGGTTTCGCGCTTCCTCATCGAGCCTTCATGGTCGACCCATGACGGGGAGGTCTGCAATCCACCGACGAACTCCAAGCTCCCGTTGGATGATTAGTAGGATCATATAAACCGCAACAAATCGCGCCGGGCAGGAAGTCTTTGCTGAAAGATCACTCGATCTCGAACTGGTCGCTCAGACGCTTCTCGAACAGCTTGCTGACTTCCAGCAGGGTCTCATCGTCCTCGACCACGTCGAGATACTCGCCCTCGTCGTCCTCGCCGACGCTCAGGATGACCAGCTGGGCGTCCTCGTCCAGGTCTTCCTCGTTCTCGGCGTATTCGACAACGGCCAGGTAATGCACGCCCTTATGGTCCAGAGCGTCGATCACTTCAAACGTGACCTCATTGCCGTCCTCGTCCTCGAGGGTCATCAGGTCAGGCTGATATTCCTCTTCGGTCTCAGCGGCGGACTTGTTCATATCTTCTGCCATAAGTCACGTTCTCCTGTCAAATATCTAAAAAATGGGATAACTGTCACACCCTGCCCGCTCTGCTCCCTCTGAGCTGTGGGTTCCGGGTACGCCTATAGTGTAGCGTTTTTTTGCCCGCTCGTCAAGATGTTTTTCGCATAGAAATCCAATAACAAATTTTCACGCTTTTCCCTCTCGCTTCCCGGGCCGGAATGTGATATACTATAGCGATAGCTTTTGAAAAGCCATCTTTGCTATAATATATGGACAGGGAGGCCCGCTCATGAGAGCCTTGAAAAAAATAATGGCGGCACTGGCCCTGACGGCAGTTCTGGCCGGATGCAGTGCACATAATATTCTCTCCAGCATCCAGGGCGGGAAGGCTGGTACGGTGCAGACGGTCAGCCGCCCGGCTGTGGAGTCGGCAGAGCTGCAGTTTACCCACCCGGCGGCGGGGGACACCATCGCGGTGTTCGATACCTCGGCAGGCGTGTTCAAAGCAGTGCTTTTTTCCACCGAGGCCCCGCAGGCCGTGCAGAACTTCACGACATTGGCCCAGCAGGGCTTTTACAACGGACTGACCGTCACCCGGGTGGAGAAGGACTTCGTGGTGGAGGCCGGGCAGGGCGCGGACGGCAGAGGCACCACCATCTGGAACGGGAACCGTTTCTCCGCCGAGACCACCGATAAGCTCCATCACTATTCCGGCGCACTCTGTGCCGCAGCGGACGCCTCCGGCGACTGCGCCAGCGTCTTCTATGTCGTGGAGACCCTGCCGGGCAGCAGTTCGGTGACGCAGGAGCTCATCGACCAGATGAACGCCGCCGGCTGGCGGGCCGACGTGGTGAGCGCCTACCAGACGGCGGGCGGCGCACCCTACCTCGACTACACCGACACTGTTTTCGGGCAGGTGTACGAAGGGATGGAAGTGGTAGACACCATCGCCCAGACCGGCGTGGACGAAACTCAGCGCCCGACGGAGGCTGTCACCATCAACAGCGTGACCATCACGAAATTTGAATAAGAAGCTGTTTTTCCGCCCTCCGGGCGGTGGACGGCTGCAAAAAAATCACCCGCCAACTGGCGGGTGATCTGCGTTTATAAGGGAAAAGGGACAGGTCAGGTCGTCTTTACCTGCAGAGTGATGGCGATGTAGGTTTGCCCCTGATGGATCTTGGCTGCTACGCCTACCTTGGTCCAACGGCCAGCTTGATTAAAGTTCAAGCTGGAAGCATCACTGTCGCTAGTGATGTATTTGATGAGTTCTTCCAGCTTGGTGCCCTTATAATCGTATTGGGCGATGAGGGTCAGAGTGGATTTTTCCCGATCAATCTTTACATTGTGGTAGCCCTTGTACCCTCTGAAGCTGCCTTTCAGTTCGGCGTCCAGATTGGCTTTGGCAATGTCCTGCATCCCATCGTCATATGCCAGACTTGCAGTGGAGCGGTTGCCTCGGATGGCCCGCATCACCTCGGCTTCGGCTTGGGCCTCCGGGCCGGAAGAACCGCCGCCACCGCTGCAGGCGGTCAGGAGCAGAAGGGTCAGTGCACCGGCCAGAAGCAGGGCAGTCAGCTTTCTCAGTTTTGTCATGTGGGTCGCCTCCAATCGTTTTTGTTTTGGTGAGTCCAGTTGTTTTTTCTCATGAAGAAGCGTCATCTCCGGCCATCTGGGCAGGGGGTTCTTCTACCCTCATTTTATCGGAGAAGAGCCGGTGCTGTCAAGCTGGAAAACTATACAAATTCGGCTCAGGAAAATTGTGAAAACAAACCGGAAAACGACGATTTTCTGTGGACTTTGCAACAAACTGTCCGGACTTCGCAAAGAAACTTTGCCACAGGGGCGGCGGGGGCGTTCAGACCTCCCCCGGGTGCTCCTTCCGCCACTGGATGTAGTCGTCCAGGATGACCGTCGCGCTCACCGAGTCGAGGATGCTTTTCCGCTTTGCGCCGAAGGTGCCGCTCTCGTCGAGGAGGTCAGCAGCAGCGCAGGTGGTCTGGCGCTCGTCCCACATCCGGACGGGCAGACCGCTCCAGATCTCAACGGTTTTGGCCAGCTTGCGGCTCTTGCGGGCGCGCTCGCCCTCGGTGCCGTCCATGTTCAGCGGCAGGCCGATGACGATGAGCTCGGCTTCGATTTCTTTTGCCACCTCGCAGACCCTGGCGGCGACTTTGTCCCGGGCCTTGACGGTGATCTGAGGCGTGATGGGGGAAGTCAGGAACTCGGTGCGGTCGCAGGTGGCGAGGCCGGTGCGGCTGTCGCCGTAATCTACTGCTAAAATTTTCATGCAGGTGTCCTCTTTCTGAGATGATTTTTTCTTCATTGTACCACAGAATAGATGTCGCTGCAATTTTGTGGTACAATGATAGAAAAATGAGGGCAAGCCGCCCACGATAGAAAACTGACCCAACGGAGAGATTCACCATGTTAAAACTACTTTTAGGCGGCTCCGGCAGCGGAAAGACCACCCTGCTGTACCAGCGCATCCGGGCGCGGGCTGAGGCGGGGGAGAAGAGCATCCTGCTGGTGCCGGAGCAGTTCACCTCGTCCACCGAGGGCCGCATCCACCGGGAGATGGGCGACGCGCTGAGCGGACTGGTGGAGAGCTTTTCCTTCACCAGCCTCGCCGAGCATATCCTGTCGGCGGAAGGCGGCTCTGCCGTCCAGACCCTCAGCGACGCGGGCCGGGCTGTGCTGGTGCGCCGCGCCCTCGAGGAACTACAGGACAACGTCCATTACTATTACCGCCACCGCCGCTCGGCCGCCTTCTGCCAGATGGCTGCCGAGACCATCGACGAGCTCAAGAGCGCGGGTCTCTCGGGCCAGCAGCTCTATGAGCTGGCGCAGGACTGCGGCACCGACAGCGCCAAGCTCAGCGAACTGGCCCTCATCTTTCAGGGCTACGAGACCCTGCTGGCCGGGACAGGCATGGACCCCTCCGACCGGCTGGAGCTGGCCGCATCCCGCCTCGAGGCCGCACTGGCCCGGGGCGAACTGCCGGAGTTCCTGCGGGACAGGGCCGTCTTTATCGACGAGTTCGACACCTTCAACGCCCCGAAAAAGCGGCTGATGGGCGCTCTGCTGGCCTCGCTGCCCACCGTGACGGTGGCCCTCTGCGACGACGGCACCCCTCTCGTACCGGGGGACATGAGCCTTTTCTCCGGCGCGAAGCAGGTGGCGGCTCAGCTGCGCCAGCTGGCCCGCCGGAACGGCACTGCGGTGGCCGTGCCGGAACTGCTGCGCCGGGATGTGCGCCACGCCGACGCCCCCGGCCTTGCCGCTGCGGCCCAGCTGCTGGCCACGGGCCGGTGTGACCCGCTTCCGGCCTGTCCGGAAATAAAATTATTCGCCGCTCCCAGCCGGGAGGAAGAAGCCCGCGCCGCCGCTGCCACTATCCGCCGCCTCATGCGGCAGGGCGTCCGCTGCGGGAAGGTGGCGGTGGTCTGCCGCGACATCTCGAAATACCGCGCCGCCGTGAAGTACGAGTTCCGGATGGCGGACATCCCTCTCTACTGCGACGAGCCGACGACGCCCGAGTTCAGCGCCCCGGCCACGGCGGTGCGGTGTCTGCTGGCCATTGCCCGGGGTGTGGAGCTGACGGAACAGCTCACCACCCTGGCCAAGACCGGCCTCTGCGCCCTCACCGAGGAAGAGGCCTGCGCCCTTGAGAACTACGCCTACACCTGGTCGCCCAACGCGGCGGCGTGGCGCGCGCCTTTCGAGAAGAACCCCCGGGGCTTCGGTGATGTGGAGCCCACCGACGAGGACAGAGAAAACCTCGCCCGGGCCGAAAAGGCCCGCGCCCTTCTCATCACCGCCGCCGACGGCCTGCGCGCGAAGCTCCGCTCTGCCAACGCCGAGCAGATGAGCCGCGCCCTCTACTTCTGCCTGAAGGAGCTGGGCGCGGAGGACGCTCAGGCCGCGCAGGTGGAGGCCATCCGGGCCGAGCGGGGCATCCCCGCCGCCGAGGAAGCCGCCCGGGAGTGGAACGTGGTCATGGGACTGCTGGATGAGATGGCAGGCCTGCTGGGCGGCCAGAGCGTCACCATCCCCGAGTACGAAGAGCTGTTCGGGCTGCTACTGCGCTCGTCCGACCTCGGCCACATCCCCCAGACGCTGGACGCCGTGGTGCTGGCCAGCGCAGGCAAGATGCGCCTTGACGCACCGGACTATGTCTTTGTGCTGGGCCTCTCCGAGGGCGAATTCCCCGCCGCGCCCGGCGAGACGGGCCTGCTGACCCACGCTGACCGCGACGCCCTGATGGCGCAGGAGATCGAGCTTCCGGACTGCTTCGAGAACCGGGTGGTGCGGGAACAGGTCTGCTTTTATAAGGCCCTCACCGCCCCGGCCAGAGGCCTCTGGCTCAGCTGGCCGAAGGGACAGGGCCAGACCCTCTGCGCCGCCCTCGAGCCCATCGTGGACGTGCTGAGACCGGGTGCGCCGGAACTCGATCTGACCGACCTTGCCGCCACTGCCGCCGACGGCCTCGACGTGCTGGGCGGCGGCTGGCCCCTGACGGAGACCGAACGCGCCAGCCTCACCGAGGCCCTTCATGCCCCCGGCGGGGCAGAACCCGAGGGCCTCGCCCTCCTGCGCCGGATGGCGGGCCGCAGCCCCCGTCAGGTCAGCGACCTCGAGGCGCTGGAAACGCTGCTGGGCCGGCGGCTCCGCATCTCGCCCAGTCAGCTCGAAAAATACTACACCTGCCGGTACGGCTATTTCCTGCAGTACGTGCTGGGTCTGCGACCCCGGAAGCGGGCCGAGCTCTCCGCCGACCAGAGCGGCACCCTCATGCACTGGGTGCTCCAGATGGCCCTCGACCCCCACCCCGGCCCTGACAACCCCTGCGCTGGCTTACAGCCCTTCCTCGACCTCGACGACGAGGCCATGGCGGCGCTGGCCGGGCTTCTCGTAGATGAGTACGCAAAGCGCTACCTCCCCGAGGACACGGCCCGCTTCGCCTATCTGCTCTCCCGCCTCAAAAAGAGCATGACGGGCCTGCTGTGCTACCTGCGGGACGAGCAGCGCCAGTCCAGTTTCAAACCGGTGGCCTGTGAGCTGAAGATCGGTCCCGGCGAGGACGCCGTGCGGGGCCAGACCTACCGCCTCTCCGATGGCCGGACGGTGCAGCTCATCGGCACCGTGGACCGCGCCGACGAGTGGATCGAGGACGACGGCACCCGCTGGGTGCGGGTGGTGGACTATAAGACCGGCACGAAAAAGCTCGACCTGCGGGAAGTCTACTGCGGCCTCGACTGTCAGATGCTGCTCTACCTGTTCAGCCTGACCCGGGACGCCGACGGACGATTCACCGGGGCAGAACCTGCGGGTGTGCTGTACCTGCTGGCCGACCCGGCCCCCGAGACGACCACCCGGGGCAAGGCCGCCCAGAGCATGGAATATAAGCTGGACGGCCTCGTCCGGGACGAGCAGAAGGTCTTTGACGCCATGGACGCCGAGGAGACGGGGCGGTATCTGCCCTTCAGCTTCCGCAACGGTGTACCCAGCCCCTACCAGAAAGAGAAACGTGCCGACAGGGCCAAGCTCTCCCGCATCCAGCTCCATCTGGACGACCTTGTGACCCAGATGGGCGAACAGCTCTACGGCGGCTGCATCGCCGCCGAGCCGCTGGTCACGGGCCGCAGCCCCTGCCGGTGGTGCGATTACGGCTTCATCTGCTGCCATGAGGACGGCATCGGAGAGCGGGCGCTGGACGCCCCTGCAAAGCCTTTTGAACCGGAAGAGAAAAAGGAGGAAGACCAGTGAGCGAGACAAAATGGACCCCGGCCCAGCGTGCTGCCATCGACGACCGGGGCGGTGCGCTGCTGGTGAGCGCCGCCGCCGGCAGCGGCAAGACCGCCGTGCTGACGGAGCGGGCCGTCCGGCTCATCACCGACCCGGAACATCCCGTGGACGCCGACCGGCTCCTCATCGTCACCTTCACCAACGCCGCCGCCGCAGAGCTCCGCGCCCGCATCGGGCAGGCGCTGCTCCGCCGCAGTCAGGCAGAGCCGGGCAACACGGCCCTCCGCCGCCAGCGGATGCTTTTGCAGAGAGCCCCCATCTGCACCATCGATGCCTTCTGCCTCGACCTGCTCCACAAGCACTTTCAGGCGCTGGACATCCCGCCGGACTTCACCCCTGCCGACCCCGGCAGCGTGGAGATGCTGCGGAACGCGGCCCTCTCCGAGACGCTGGAAGCGGCCTATCAGGATGCGGACTTCTGCGCCTTTGCCGACCTCTACGGCAAGGGCCGCACCGACAAGGCGGCGGGGGAGGCTGTTTTGCAGGTCTATGACTTCCTTCGTGCCCTGCCGGACTACGATAAAAAGCTGGACGAGATGCTGGCCCCGTGGCAGGATGAGAACGGCTTTGCCCGCACCTGCTGGCATGATATTCTGATGCAGGAGGCCGCCCGCTCTGCCCGGGCTGCGAAGGAGCTGCTCTGCGCCGCGCTGAACGACTGCAGGGAGGACTTCGTGACTGCGCAGGCCGACGCCGAGGCCAGCAAGAAGACCCCTGCCGCCAAGGAAAAGGCCGTGGCGGCAGTGAACGAGAAGTTCGCCGAACCCCTCGAGAGGCTGGAAAACTCCGCCGCCCTGCTGGGCGAGGTGGAGCGTCTGGCCGGGGCAGGGGAATGGACACCCCTCTACGACAGGCTGACGCCCTACGTCCTCGGCATGGAACAGGCCCCCGGCCTCAAAAATATGAAAAAGCGGCTCACCGGTGAGCACAAGGACGCCGTCAAGACCCGGGCCGACGAGGCCACAAAGCTCTTTGAGAAAATCGAAGACCTCATCAGTTGCAGCCTCGACGAAGCCGAGCTTGACCGGAAAGTCGCCGAACCCTGCCTCCGCGCCCTCTTTGCCGCCGTGCGGGACTTTGACGTCCGCTTTGCGGCCCGGAAGCGGGAGAGAAGATTGCTGGAATTCAGCGACTTCGAGCATCTGGCTCTGCGGCTCCTGCGGGACGCCGACGGCCAGCCCACCGAGCTGTGTCAGGGCATCCGGCAGGGCTACGCCGCCGTTATGGTGGATGAGTATCAGGACACGAATGCCCTGCAGGACGCCCTTTACCGCTGTCTGGCCAGCCCGGCAGGGGATGATCTCTTCCTCGTGGGCGACTTAAAGCAGAGCATCTACCGCTTCCGTCAGGCGGACCCCAGCATCTTCCGGGAAAAGCTGGAGAGCTGGCCCCTCCTGCCCGGCGGCGAGGCCCGCCCCCGCCCCGAAGACGGCAGGCCCGGCGAGAACGCCATGCTGGCGCTGGACGCCAACTTCCGCTCTGCCCCGCAGGTGGTGGCGGGCATCAACTTTATCTTCGAACAGCTCATGACGCCTGCTCTGGGCGACACGGCCTACGGCGACGGACAGCGCCTCGTCTGCGGCGCACCCGGCGAGTACGAGGGCAGTGTGGAGGCCCACTTCCTGCCCGACGATGCCGCCGAGACGGACGCACAGTATATCGCCGACCGCATCGAGGCGATGGTGGCCTCCGGCGAGCCGGTGCGGGACGGAGGTACCACCCGCCCGGTGCAGTACGAGGACTGCTGTGTCCTGCTGGCGGCGAGAGGCGACTTCCCGGCCTACGCCGAGGCTCTGACGGCCCGGGGTATCCCGGTCTACGCCGACGCCCGGGAGAACCTGCTGGACGCGCCCCACATCCGCCCCCTCATCGCCCTGCTGCGGGTCATCGACAACCCCGCGCAGGACATCTATCTCGCTGCCGCCATGCTGGGGCCGATGTTCGGCTTTACGGACGACGACCTCGTCCGCCTCCGGGCCGGGGCGCAGACACCCGATAAGCACACCCGCATCAGCCTCTACGGCGCAGTTTTACAGGCCGTCCAGAGCGGGGCGGAGGATGATTTCACCCGCCGGGTGCAGGCGTTCTACCAGCGTCTGACGGCCCTGCGCCGGATGGCCCGGAGCGTGCCGGTGGAGGAACTGCTGGAAGAAATTTTTGTTTCCACCGGCTACCTCGCCGCCCTTGGTGCCATGGAGAACGGCCAGCGCCGCCGGGAGGACGCGCGGCGTTTCGCCTCCTTCTGTGCAGGGGCGGGCGCGGGCGGCATCTCGGCCCTCGTCCGTGCCATCGATGCGGCCACGCTGGCGGGCTCCACCGGGCAGGAGACTGCCCCCGGCGGGGCACGGCCCGGCTGCGTCACCATCATGACCATCCACCGCTCCAAGGGCTTGCAGTTCCCGGTGGTGTTCGTGGCCGACACGGCCCGGCAGTTCAACGCCGCCGACACCCGCCAGCCCGTCCTGCTCCACCGCGTCTGCGGCGCGGGCCTCCGTCTCCGTCCCGAGGGCGGCGAGGGGGCCTATAAGACGGCGGCCTACACCGCTCTCTCCACGGTCCATGCCGCCGAGATGCGGAGCGAGCAGATGCGGCTTTTGTATGTGGCCCTCACCCGGGCGCAGGATAAGCTGATCCTGACGGTCCCGCTGGGCATTGGCCGGACGTCCAACCCCTTCGCCAAAGCCGCCGCCTTCCTCGCCGCCGGGGCGGGGGAGACCTTGAACGCTCAGGCGGGCAGCTTCGCCGACTGGCTGCGGGCGGCGCTCCTCGTCCACCCCAACGGCGGGCCTCTCCGCCGTCTGGCGGGGAACCTCGAGCTGCCCTTTGCGGACACCAGAAGCACCATCGCCCTCACAGTGCAGGCCGATGTCCTCCCGCCCGAAGAAGCCCCCGCCGAGGCGGAAGAGCCGCCCCGGCCCGAGGCCGACCCGGCCCTTGTGGAGACGCTGCGGCAGGGCTTCGGCTGGCGGTATCCGGCGGCAGCGCTGGCAGACATCCCGGCCAAGGTCAGCGTGACCAGCCTCGTCCACGCTGCTGAGCAGACCACCCTCGAGCGCCCGGGCTTCCTCTCGAAGGACGGCCTCACCGCCGCCGAGATGGGTACGGCTCTCCATGCCTTCCTCGAGCACGCCGACTTCGGGGCGCTGGCCGCTGTGCGGGACGCAGAGGACGCTGCCGTTCTGGATGCCGTCCGCGCCGAACGGGAGCGTCAGGCGGCGGCGCAGCTCACGCTCCCCGCCATTGCCGGGAAGCTGGATGTCTATAAGATACTCCGCTTTGTGCGCAGCGAGGCGTTCCGCCGCATCTGCGGGGCAGAGGATGTGCTGCGGGAGCTGGCTTTTATCACGTCGCTGCCTGCCGCCGAGGTCATGGCTGCCCAGGGCCGCGCCCTGCCCGACGGCCCTGCCGCCGACGCCGGGGTGCTGGTGCAGGGCATCGCGGACATCGTCCTCGTCTACCCCGACCACCTCGAGCTTCTGGACTACAAGACGGACCGCCGCAAGACTCCTGCCGATTTCGTCCGCGCCTACCGCGCTCAGCTGGAGCTCTATGCCAAGGCCATTGAGAAGCGCTTCGCCCCCCGGCGGGTGACATATAAAGGGATATATTCGCTGGAGCTGGGGGAGCTGATTGAAGTTTAAGAATATTTTTCAAATTCCCGCATAAAAATGCTTGACAGCCTCCCCGGGGTGTGGTAGAATATCCGAGTAAAGAAAGCAGCTACGGCCTGTGCCGCGCTCGCCTTGAGGGGTAAGGATCCCCGGGCTATACCCTGAACCGATTCGTCTTGAAGACCGAATCGCGCTTTTGAGTGAATTTTGCGCGGCTGTCCCGAAACTGGGGCGGCCGCGTTTTCTATGCCAAAAAACGCAACACTATGGACTATTGTTTGGAGGTGCATTCATTATCGCTACCGCTGGAAAGTCGAAGGAACTGGAGA
>ERZ827516.3112-NODE-3112-length-10649-cov-5.223523_pt1 | contig 10649 bp, 7 predicted proteins | sample MGYA00519703_ERZ827516 | MGnify/ENA primary metagenome ERZ827516 (study PRJEB31778, sample SAMEA3449337) | human gut metagenome | biome: human gut; feature: human-associated habitat; material: faeces | place: United Kingdom | collected 2010/2012 ...
CGAACACCGCCGGGATGATCATCAGGCCCGCCATGATGGCAATGGCGGTATCAAACACCTCCACGTTCTCGGTGGACTCCTCGATAGAGACGTCCTTCTTCATATAGGAGCCGAAGGTGACCAGAATGCCCATGGCAATGGACAGAGAATAGAACATCTGCCCCATGGCGGTGACCACGGTCATCCAAGAGAAGTTTTTGGGGTTGGGCACCAGAAAATACTTCACACCCGCCAGTGCACCGGGACGGGTGACAGAGTAGCCCGCAATGACCAGCGACAGCACCACCAGCACCGGCATCATCACCTTGGAGACGCGCTCTACGCCGTTGCGCACACCGGCAAAGATAATGCCCAGCGTGAACAGGCTGAACAGCAAAAAGGCCAGTTCGGCCTGCAAGCCGTTGGTGATAAAGGCGGAGAAGTAGCCGTCCACTGCCAGATTGCTGCCGCGGCCGCACAGGTACTCCGCCAGATAGTGGATGACCCAGCCGCCGATGACCGAATAATACGGCACGATCAAAATGGGGATGATGGCGTTGATCCAACCGCCAAACCGGATTCCCTTGCCCTTACCGAAGTGGGCGTAGGCGCTGACCGGGCTTTTGTGGGTCATACGGCCCAGCGCGGTCTCGGCCACGATCATGGTATAGCCAAAGGTGACTGCCAGCAGAATGTATACCAGCAGAAAAATGCCGCCGCCGTATTTGGCTGCCAGATACGGGAAGCGCCAGATGTTGCCCAGACCCACCGAAGCGCCTGCGGCAGACAGCACGAACCCGATCTTACCGGAGAATGCGCTGCGCTTGTGTTGTTGTTCCATGTTGTTGTTCCTCTTTTCCTATCTGCTATAAAAATTAAGCAGAACAAGTGTACCACAACTGCGGACAACTGGCAAGCAACAGAACAAACACCCCGGTCAGCGCCTGACGGCGCTGACCGGGGTGTTTACCAGTTTCTTTTTATTTTTACAGCTTATGGTACTTGCGATCCTCTTCCTCGTAGACGGGGTCGCAGGTCAGGTACATGCCCAGACGGTTCAGGGTGCTGCTGTCCACGCTGGAAAGCAGAACGGTGGAGTGCACATCGCAGCCCTTGAGGTTGGGCAGCTGGTGCATGGCTGCTGCGGCAAGCTCGCTGGAGGCAGCAGAGCTGGACAGGGCGATCAGGATCTCGTCGGTATGCAGACGGGGGTTCTTGCCACCCAGATAGTTGGTCTTGAGGGTCTGGATAGGCTCGATAGCGGCGGCGCTGACCAGATCTGTCTCCTGCGGGATGCCCGCCAGATACTTGAGCGCATTGATCAGGGCGCTTGCGGTAGCACCCAGCAGCGGGCCGGTCTTGCCGGTGATGACAGTGCCGTCGCTCAGCTCAATGGCAGCAGCCGGTGCGCCGCCGGTGGCCTCGCTGCGGGCGTGTGCCTGCTTTTCCACCTCGCGTGCACCCATGGTCAGCCCGGCCTGATTCATCAGCAGCTCCAGCTTGTAGCGCTCGCTCTCCTTGGCGGTGCCGGTGATCTTCTGCTCGCACAGGCACTTGTAGTACCGGCGCACGATCTCCTTGCGGGAGGCCTCGCAGCAGACTGCGTCGTCCACGATGCAGTTGCCGGCCATGTTCACGCCCATATCCGTGGGGGACTTATAGGGGCTCTGGCCTGCGATCAACTCGAACATCGCATTCACCACCGGGAAGATCTCGATGTCGCGGTTGTAGTTCACGGTGGTCACGCCGTAGGCTTCCAGATGGAAGGGGTCGATCATGTTCACATCGTTCAGGTCGGCGGTAGCAGCCTCGTAGGCCAGATTGACCGGGTGCTTCAGGGGAATGTTCCAGATGGGGAAGGTCTCGAACTTGGCGTAACCGGCCTTGACGCCCCGCTTATATTCATGGTACAGCTGGGACAGGCAGACGGCCATCTTTCCGCTGCCGGGGCCGGGCGCAGTGATGACCACCAGCGGGCGCTCGGTCTCAATGTACTCGTTGCGGCCGTAGCCCTCATCGCTGACGATGCGGGCTACATCGTTGGGGTAGCCGGGAATCTTGTAGTGGCGGAAGGTGCGGATGCCCAGACTGCTCAACCGCTTTTCAAAGGCTTCCACCTCGGCGGCGGCGGTGTACTTGGTCACGCACACACTGCCCACATACAGCCCCATCTCCTGGAAAGCGTCGATGAGACGCAGCACGTCCAAATCGTAGGTGATGCCGTAGTCGCCGCGCACCTTGCTGCTGATGATGTCCTCGGCGCTGATGACGATAACGATCTCGGCCTGCTCCTTGAGCTGCAAAAGCATTTGCAGCTTGGAGTCCGGCTGAAAGCCTGGCAGCACGCGGGAGGCGTGGTAATCGTCGAACAGCTTGCCGCCGAATTCCAGATACAGCTTATTGTCAAACTTCTTGATGCGCTCGCGGATATGCTCGGACTGCATCGCAAGATATTTGTCGTTGTCAAATCCTATTTTCATCGTTCGTTTCCTCTCTGGTGGCCCGGCACACCATACCCGGGCTTTAAAATCACAAATATAAGTATACCACAGCCCGGGGTGGGGTGCAATGCAAAACAAAGCGCTGAACGCAATTCCGGCAGGATAGGCCGTTTTGGGCGGTATATTGTCCTGTTTTTTGTGAAAATGGTGCCTGTGCAAAACGCAAAGGGGACTGCCGCGGTATGCGGCAGTCCCCTTTGCTCTTATGAAGAACTATCCGTATGGAGAAGAGAATGGCTTGTTACTTCGCCTCGGCGGGCTGGGTCTTTTTGATAAGGCTCAGGATCACTGCACCCAGCACACTGCCCACAGCCAGCGCCACGCAGTACAGCGCAGCGTGATCCACCACCGGGAATACGAAGATGCCGCCGTGGGGTGCACGCAGTGCACAGCCGAAGGTCATGGAGAGCGCACCGGCGACCGCAGAGCCGACAACGCAGCTGGGCAGGACGCGCAGCGGGTCGGCTGCTGCATAGGGGATAGCGCCCTCAGACACGAAGCACAGGCCCATGACGTAGTTCACAATGCCGTTGCGGCGCTCGTCCAACGTCCACTTGCGGGGGCAGAAGGTGGTGGACAGGGCAATAGCGATGGGAGGAACCATGCCGCCCACCATGACGGCGGCCATCACCTCGTAGTTACCGGAGGCAAGAGCTGCGGTGCCAAAGACGTAGGCTGCCTTGTTGACCGGGCCGCCCATATCCACGCTCATCATACCGGCCACGATAGCACCCAGCAGCACCTTGGAGCTGCCGCCCAGTGCGTTCAGCCAGTCGGTCATGGCGGTGTTGATCATGCCCATTACCGGGTTCACGGCGCACATCATCGCACCTACGATGAGAATGCCGCCCAGCGGGTAGATGAGCATGGGGCGGATACCGTTCAGGCTGGCGGGCAGCTTTTCGGTGATCTTTTTAAGGAACTGCACGATGTAGCCCGCTGCAAAACCGGCCAGCAGCGCTGCAAGGAAGCCGCCGGAGATGCCGGTGGTGCTGCCTGCGGCAAGGTCGGTGAAGTTGGTGCCGTTCATAGCCAGCACGCCGCCGGCAAAGCCTACGGCCAAGCCCGGGCGGTCGGCGATGGACATGGCGATGAAGCCTGCCAGAATGGGCAGCATATAGCCGAAGGCTGCGCCGCCCACCGTCTTGAAGAAGGCGGCAACGGGGGTGTTCATGCCGAAGTTTGCGGGGTTGATGCTGTAATCATCCAGCAGGAAGGCCAGCGCGATCATAATGCCGCCGCCTACCACGAAGGGCAGCATATGGGAAACGCCGTTCATCAGGTTCTTGTACAGGCTGCGGCCAAAGCTGTCCTTACCGGCGGTGTCGTCCTCGGCTGCTGCGCCGCCCTCGGCGTGGAACACAGGCACCTCGCCGTGGGCAATCTTCTTGATGAGCTCCTCCGGCTTATGGATGCCGTCGTCCACGCGGGTGAACAGCACCGGTTTGCCGTCGAAACGGGCGGTTTCCACCTTTTTCTCCGCTGCTACGATGATGCCATCGCAGGCGGCGATCTCGGCGCGGGTCAGGATGTTCTTTGCACCGTCCGAGCCGTTGGTCTCCACCTTGGTGGGCAGCCCCAGCTTGTCACCGGCCTTGGTCAGTGCCTCGGCGGCCATGTAGGTGTGGGCAATGCCGTTGACGCAGGCAGTCACAGCCAGAATGCGGTAGCCGTCCTGCGGGATAGCCTGCTGGGTAAAGCTCTCTGCACCGAACTGTGCTTCCTCCTGTGCGTCGATGCACTCCAAGAACTCCTTGGGGGTCTTGGCGGCTTTAAGCTTTTCCACAAAGTCCTCGTTCATCAGCATCTGCATCATACGCGCCAGCATATCCACATGCAGGCTGCCGTTTTCCGGGGCGGCAATGGCAAACAGCAGATCGGTGGTGCCGTCATCCTCAGCGTTGTACTGTACCGGGGTGCTCAGCCGCAGGGCGGCCAGACTGGGACGGGTGACCACATTGGTCTTGGCGTGGGGCACAGTGATGCCGTTATCCACATAGGTAGAGCCCTCGGCCTCGCGGGCATAGAGCGCCTTTTTGTAGGCCTCCTTGTCGGTGATGTTGCCATGGGTAGCCTGCAGCTCCACCAGACGGCTCAGGATCTGCTCCTGCGTCTGCAGCGCTTCGTCCAGCGCAATGGACTGTGCGGTAAATAACTCGGTAATGCGCATAAACGTTCCTCCTTTGTTCCTTTTATCCTATCAAAGCTGCGCCAGCAGCTCGTCGATTTTTTCCTTTGTGGCAAGCCCAAGGCTGAAAGCCGTTGCGCTGCCGCAGGCCGTGCCCAGACGCAGCGCCTGCGCGTAGCTGCGGCTTTGCAGATACCCAGCCACAAAACCGGCCACCATACTGTCGCCTGCGCCCACGCTGTTGACCACCTTGCCCTTGGGGCAACCGATGCGGTGCACCTGTCCCTGCTCGTCCAGCAGCAGCGCACCGTCCCCGGCCATGCTCACCAGCACATTGCGTGCACCCTTTTCCTGCAAAGTACGGGCAGCGGCCACGATCTCGGCGTCAGTGGTCAGCACCTTGCCTACGATCTCGCCCAGCTCATGGTTGTTGGGCTTGATGAGGAAGGGGTGGTAGGGCAGCACGTTTACCAGAAGGTCGCGGGTGGCATCTACCACGGCGCGCACGCCCCTGCCCTGCAGCCGCGCCAGCAGCTGCTCGTAGACGCTTTGCGGCAGGCTTGCCGGGATGCTGCCTGCCAGAATAAGGATATCGCCCTCGGCCAGCTTGTCCAGCTGGGCTTCCAGCTGCTGCAAAGCGCTTTCCGGGATGGCAGGGCCTGCGCCGTTCAGCTCAGTCTCCTGCCCGGCCTTGATCTTGACGTTGATGCGGGTCATGCCGTTTTCCAGATGCACAAAGTCGGTCTTGAGCCCCTGTGCCGCCAGACCGCGCTCAAGCCATGCGCCGGTCTCCCCGGCCACAAAGCCCAGTGCCACGCTCTCGCAGCCCAGCTGCGCCAGCACGCCGGACACGTTGATGCCCTTGCCGCCCAGCACGCAATCCTCGCCTTGGGCGCGGTTCACTTCACCCACCTCCAGCGGTGCGTCCAGACGCACAACGTAATCAATAGCCGGGTTAAAAGTAACGGTGTAGATCATGCTTCTGCCTCCTTTACGAACGTATACTGCTTATATTTCGGGTTCGGGCAGCGGTTGGTCAGGATGGCACCGCCGTGCAGGTCCGTGATGACCGCCGGGTAAATTTTAGCAAATTTGGCGTCATCCACAAGGAACCAGCTTTCCCGGGCGCGGCGGACGGCAGCGGCCTTTACCGCTGCTTCCTCGGGGTCCGGGGTGGTAAAGCCCGCCTCCAGCGCCACGCCGTTGGCACCCATGAATGCTTTGGTGAAGTTATACTGCTGGATGCTGCTGACCGCCGGAGCGCCCACGATGGCTTCGGTCTGGGGGCGCAGCAGCCCGCCGGGAAGATACACCCGACAACCCTTCTGCGCCAGCAGCCGGGCGTGCGCCACGCCATTGGTCACATAGGTGGCTTTGAGCGCCACACCCGTCAACGCCCGCACCAGCTCCAGCGTGGTGGTGCCTGCATCAATGAACACAAAGTCCTCGGCGGCGATGAGTGCTGCGGCGGCTGCGGCAATGCTGCGCTTTTCGGCTACCGCCAGCGTCTCCTTAGCCTCCATGGTAGGCTCGTCTGCCAGAAAGCGGCTGTCCGGCAGGGTGGCCCCTCCGTGTACCTTGGTCAGCCTGCCCTGCCGGTCCAACTCGGTCAGGTCACGCCGGATCGTGGATTCGCTGGTGTGCAGCGCCTCACACAGCTGCTGCACCGTCACGGTGCGCTGCTCGTTCAGCTGCTCTAGGATCAGCGCAAAACGTTCCTCCGCCAGCATGGTGTCTTTTCCCTTCTTTCCTTCCCACGCCTGACCGTTTCCGCACGGTCTTGGCGTGTTTTGGTTGTTTGCATCTTTATTATAGCAAAAATCTTGTCAAAATCAATCAGCTTCGGTCATTTTCGATCACAAAGAATTTTCATCATTTTTGTGCAGAATTTCCAACGCCTTGGATACAAGAGCTTTTTGCACGCAAAAAGACCACCGCACTTGTGTATGCGGTGGTCTTTTCTGCGTTTATGTGACCGGTCGCGACCGGTTTTTGTGCTCCGGCTGGTTTACCTCAGGCATCCGAGCGGGAGTAGGCGTTCTTCATCTGGCTGCTCAGCTCAAACAGCACCTTGTCCAGCGTGTCGGCGGCCTTCTCCTGCAGCATGGCGGCAATGGCGGTGTTGGCTTCCTCCCGCAGGGCGGCGCGGCTTGCGGCGTCCGGCTCGGCGGCAAGCTTTGCGTCGTACTGGTTCACCAGTGCGCGGGCAGCAGAGAGCACGGCCTCCTCATAGCGCTCGAGGTGGAAGAGGGATTTGTTATAGGAGGCGTCTGCCATGGCGGCAATCAGACGGCTGGTCCAGTAGAAGTTATCGGTGGACACGGTGCCGGTGGTGTTGGCCAGATACTCCGGGGTACGCTCCACGTTGGCGTAGAAGGGCACCATGGTGTTGAAGGCGTTGGAGGCATAGGCCACCCACTCCACAGCGCGGGACTCCTCCGGCTGGTCGGGACGCATCTGCAAAAGCGCCATAAAGTCGTTGCGGTTGATGCCGATGGAGCGGTATGCGCCCTTTGCGGACTTGTCGCCGTAGCTCAGGTAGGGGGCGTAGGGGGTGCCCTGATAGTGGCTGGACAGCATATACTTGATGTCCTCCGGGGTCACCTTGCGCTCCGGCACCATGCACCACGGCAGGTCGTCGGACATGGGAGTGTAGTCGGCGTCAGCACCCTCCCACACCCATGTGCGGGGGTTGAGGTAGCGCAGCATATACCATGCGCGGGGGGTGTTGTAAACGTGGTCGGCATCATCGTGGCTGCCAAAGGCGTCCCGGGGGTTCAGCGCGCCGTCCAAAGAAAGATCGAGGTGATTCTTAGCAATGAACTCCCGCAGGTCGGCAGAGCAGAGGTAGTTTTCCTGTGCACCGAAGGCATCTTCCAGATCAAAGGTGTCGATGCCCAGCTGGTTGGGCATGACCACATACACATCGTCCGGCACGCGGCGGGCGATCCAGTGGTGACCGCCGATGGTCTCCAGCCACCAGATCTCGTTTACATCCTGAAAAGCGATGCCGTTCATCTCGTAAGTACCGTACTGCTCCAGCAGACTGCCCAGACGCAGCACGCCCTCACGGGCAGAGTGGATATAGGGCAGCACCAGATAGACGATATCTTCCTCGCCGATGCCGCCGGGCACCTCGGGCTTTTCGCCCTTGGCGGGCTGATACTCCACCAGCGGGTCTGCGCCCAGCACGCGGGGGTTGGAGGTGATGGTCTCGGTGGCGGTCATGCCCACATTGGCGGCGTTGACGCCGGAAGCTGCCCAGATACCCTTGCCCTCCACGGCGTTGGGTATGGCGGTAAACCGCAATGCGCCTTCCGGCAGGGGGATCTCCACATGGGAGAGGACGCTGCGGTAGATTTTGGGCAGCTCCTCCGGGTGGATCACGGTAAATTTTTTAGCGGTGAAATGGCCGGAGCCGGAGTCATCGTTGCGGGCGATCATGGTAGAGCCATCGTACGATGCTGCCTTGCCGACCAGAATGGTAGTGCAAGCCATAGGTTTTCCCTCCATATTCTATAATGTGACTCTATTGTAGAACTTTTGCAGCGGAATTGCAACCGGGAAACAAAAACCGCCGCGCTGCGTACCACGGCAGAGCGGCGGGAGATGGAATGCTTTTTTCAGGCTGTTACTGGACTGTCCAGTAGAAGTCCTCGCCGGGCAGCGTGCCGCCCACGGCGGCAGGGTCGGCATCGTAGAGCACCTGCAGGTAACCGGAGACGTCTGCTTTCAGTTCCTCGCCGGTCAGGCAGACGATGTTGCAGTTGGGCAGTGCCTTTTTGGCGATCGCAGCTTTTGCCACCACGCCCTGCTCCTCACACAGAGCGGCGGTGCCGTCCAGATCGGTGTTGGCGGCGTTCACGCTCTGGGCGTAGTCTGCCAGAAAGGCGGCTACCACGTCCGGGTGCTCCTCGGCGTAGGCCTTGCGCACCACGGTCACACCGGTGATCAGCTGGGTGTCTGCCACCTTGTCCCACTCGGCGGTCAGGTCAAGGGCTACCCGCAGGGTGTCGTCCTTCAGCCCGGCAGCGGTCACATAGGGCTGGGGCAAAACGGCAATGGCATCCTGCGTGGTTGCCATCTGGGCGGTCACCTCGGTAGCCTCGCTGTAATACTGGATGTCCACATCCTTGTCCGGGTCAAGGCCGTTGGCAGTAAGCAGATAGCGCAGCACATACTCCGGGGTAGTGCCCTTGCCGGTGGACAGGATGGTGCGGCCCTTGAGGTCGGCCATGCTGTGGACGGTATCGCCCTGCTCCACCACATACAAAACGCCCAAGGTGTTCACTGCCACGGCCTGAATGCCGCCGCTGGTTTTCTGGTACAGGGTCGCAGCCAGATTGGCCGGGATAGCAGCCATGTCCAGCTCGCCCTTGATGAGCAGCGGCACGATCTCATCCGCAGCGCCGTAAAGCTGCAGATCGTAGTCCATGGCGGCGGTACCGGCCTGCTCCATCGACAGCAGGTTAACAAGCCCCATGGTGGTGGGGCCCTTCAGCCCGGCGATGCGCAGCGGCTCGGTAACAGACAGCGGCGCTGCGGCCTCTTCTTCCTCGGAAGCAGCCGCAGAGGAAGCAACTTCGGACACCGCTGCGCTGGAAGCGGCAGAGCTTGCGCTGCCGCCGCAGGCTGCAAGGCTCAGTGCAAGGCTGAACGCCAGCAGTAAGGACAGGATTTTTTTCATGAAATACTCCTTTTCACACCCGGCACGCCCCGGTACGGGAAGCGGAAACCGGTCTTTTTTTGAAAAATTTTGCAAAATCATTTGCTTTGCGCGTTCCAGTTTACTATAATAGGGGTAAAAATACCGTTGCGTGCGCAACGTAATTGCAGGAGGCTGCGGAGAACGCTATTTTCTCTGCGGAGTTGCGATGAATAATTATCTGCCGCTGTTACAAACCACCACGCTGTTCGCGGGGCTTTCCGCTGCGGAGCTCAGCACGCTGCTGTCCAGGCTGGGGGGCAGTGTGCGCAGCTACGGCAAGGGCGAAGCCCTTGTGCTGGCGGGGGAGCCCAGCCGCCGGGTGGGCATCGTGCTGTCCGGCGAGCTGGAGGCCTACCGCCCGGCACCGGGCGGGGTGCGCATCCCCATCGCCCAGGTAGAGCCGGGCGGGGTGTTCGGGGACGTGCTGGGAGGCTCCAGCTTGTCCAGCCCGGTCACCGTGCTGGCTGCCGCCCCCTGTGAGGTGCTGCTGCTGCCCTACGAGCGGCTGCTGCTCTCGGACGGCAGCCCCGCCCACCAGCGGGTGGTGCAGAACCTTGTGCGCACCATCAGCGATAAATATTTTTCCCTCTCCCGCCGCATCGACCTGCTGGTGATGAAGAGCCTGCGCGCCAAGGTAGCGGCCTATCTGCTCAGCGAGGCCGCCCGCGCCCACAGCCTGACCTTCAGCATCCCCTTCTCCCGCATCCAGCTGGCGGATTACCTCAACTGCGACCGCAGCGCCCTTTCCCGGGAGTTGAGCACCATGCAGAAGGAAGGGCTCATCGACACCTACCGCAGCAGCTTCAAGCTGCTGGAGCCGGATGCCTTGCAGCAGATGGTGCAGTGACCCCCTGACTACTTTTATCAATAAGGAGCGATAAAACAATGTCCAAGCCCGTACTCTGGATCGTGATCCCCTGCTACAACGAGGAGCAGGTGCTGCCCATTACAGCACCCATGTTTCTGGAAAAGATCCACAGTCTGACCGCACAGGGGCTGGTCAGCGATAAAAGCCGGGTGCTCTTTGTCAACGATGGCTCCCGCGACAAAACGTGGGAACTGATCCAAGGCTTTGCCGCACAGGACGAGCACTATATCGGCATTTCCCAGAGCCGCAACCGCGGCCACCAGAACGCCGTGCTGGCGGGGCTGATGGAGGCGCTGCACAGCGACAGCTGCGATATCACCATCTCCATCGACTGCGACGGTCAGGACGATATCAACGCCATGGACGAGATGGTGAAAAAGTATCTGGACGGTGCCGAGGTGGTGTACGGTGTGCGCAGCCGCCGGGACACCGACACCTTCTTCAAGCGGTTCACCGCCGAGGGCT
>ERZ827516.3114-NODE-3114-length-10648-cov-5.081563_pt1 | contig 10648 bp, 9 predicted proteins | sample MGYA00519703_ERZ827516 | MGnify/ENA primary metagenome ERZ827516 (study PRJEB31778, sample SAMEA3449337) | human gut metagenome | biome: human gut; feature: human-associated habitat; material: faeces | place: United Kingdom | collected 2010/2012 ...
TCCGCCAGAGCTCCATTCAGGGTGTGATGAAGCGCATCAAGGCCAAGGGTGCGACGGTTATCATCTATGAACCCACGCTCGAAAACGGCTCTACCTTCTTTGGCTCCGAAGTGGTCAACGACCTTGATGAGTTCAAGAAGCGCTCGCACTCCATTGTCGCGAACCGTTATGACTCTTGCCTCGATGACGTAAAGGACAAGGTCTACACCCGCGACCTGTTCCGCAGGGACTAAACAGCACATATACCAATATAAGCAAGGACGTATCGATATGGGTGAGAGTATATGTTTCATTATGCCAACTATGGACGGTGGCGGTGCCGAACGAGTGGTCTCTATTCTCTCTGGCGAATTCGCTCGTAGTGGATGTGATGTGACGTTGTTCTTAACTAACAGCACTCATACCGCGTATGCTTTGGACAAGCGCGTCCATGTCGATACATCCTGCGCGGAAAGCAACCCGAATTCCCTTGATCAGATTAAAGCTATTCGGGCGAAGATGAGAGCGATGCCGAATACGGTATTTATTTCCTTCATGGATAGTCAAAATTTGTTCACTCTAATAGCGGGAATTGGTATGCGGAACCGCATAATTATCTCCCAGCGTAATGATCCACACCGTGCTTTTGGAAAGCGTCGGCTGGTTAGGGCTATTCATCCGTGGCTATACGCTCTTGCGGACTGCGTGGTATTCCAAACACAGGATGCACTTGAGTATTACCCCAAATATGCGGCTGGTAAGTACCGTGTGATTCTTAATCCTCTCAATGATAGCATGCTGCCACGCTATGAAGGTGAACGATCCAAGCGAGTGGTTACCGTTTGTCGTTTGAATGAGCAGAAGAATTTGCCGCTCGCCATTGATGCGTTTGCAGAATTCCGCACACGGTTCTGCGACTATACCTTCGAGATTTACGGCGAAGGCGCACTGGAAAATGATCTAAAGCGTTATGCAGTTTCCCGAGGGGTTGGCGATAGCGTTCATTTCTGCGGCTTCCGGAAGGATGTTCATGCCTGCATTTTCGATGCCGCCATGTTTGTCATTTCCTCGGATTTTGAGGGACTCTCGAATTCAATGATTGAAGCTATTGCGTTGGGAATTCCGACGATTGCTACGGACTGCCCAATCGGTGGGGCCCGCATGGTCATTGACAATGGCGTAAATGGATATCTTGTTCCGGTTCGGAACAAGGAGCGCATGGTTACGGCTATGTGCAGTATTGCAGGCGATACTGGTGTGCAGGAACGCTTTAGCAAAGCTGGCGTGCGGTTGCGTGAACGTTTGTCGGTTGACTCTATTTCGAAGCAGTGGCTTTCGGCCATTAAAGAGAAATAAGACATCAAGAATATCAAGGAGAAAATCATGAAGATTTTGGTTACCGGTGCTAATGGATATTTAGGGCGCGGTGTGGTTGATGAGTTGCTTAAGCGTGGAAACGAGGTAATCGCCACAGACTTCGCCTGTGACCATGTGAATTCTGCGGCTCATTGCGTGCCCGGAGACATCTTTTCGATTGAAGATCCCTATACGTACTTCGGCGAGCCCGATGTGGTGTTGCATCTGGCTTGGCGTGATGGTTTTGTACACAATTCGAATGCGCACTTTGAGGATTTGCCTAAGCATGTTGCATTCCTGAAAAAACTGTGCGAATCCGGAATCCAGCAAGTGGCATGCATGGGATCGATGCATGAAATCGGATTCCATGAAGGCAGCATCAACGCTCACACCCCATGCTGGCCGATGAGCATGTATGGAATCGCCAAGGATGCGCTCCGTAACGCATTGCAGACCATAGCGTTGCAGAACAAAGTAAAGTTCCAGTGGCTTCGTGGATATTACATCGTCAGCGATACGCAATATGGCAGCTCCATTTTCTCAAAAATCGTTGCGGCGGAGATCGAAGGTAAGAAAGAGTTCCCGTTCACCACAGGTCAGAACCAGTATGATTTTCTAGATTATCCCGATTTCTGTCATCAAGTTGCCGCGGCGGTGAATCAGGATGAAGTGTTGGGGATTATCAATATCTGTTCCGGTAAGCCCGAAAAACTTGCTGATAGGGTGGAACGGTTTATTGCCGAGAATGGGTTCTCCATCAAATTGAAATATGGTGCATTCCCTGATCGGCCCTATGACTCCAAAGCCGCGTGGGGCGATGCTTTGAAGATTACCCGAATCCTCGATACGGAACATTGATTTTCCATTTTTTCGCAAAGGATTGAGGATAACAATGGGTACTTTGCTCGAGCAGGATAAGTATCGATACGCCGTTGAGAAAATGCCTAGATTCCAGCGGTTATTTCGTTGTTGCCAAGAGTGCAGGTTCAAGCCTATGCAGTTGGTGTATCGACTGCTGTTTCGCTGGTGCCGTCAGAGGAATTTCATCGAGTTAAGCCATCAAACGGTTATCGGTGGTGGCCTGTATATCGGACATCCTTATTGCATCACCATCAATCCTCAAGCCGTTATTGGGCGGAATGTCAATATCCATCGAGGGGTTGTTATTGGCCAGGAGAATCGTGGAAAGAGAAAAGGTGCTCCAACGCTTGGTGATGACATTTGGATTGGAATCAATGCGTCAATAGTGGGAGGAGTGAAGGTCGGGAACGACGTAATGATTGCTCCTGGGGCCTTTGTGAATCGCGACGTGCCAAGTCACTCGGTAGTTATTGGCAATCCTTGCATTATCAAGCATAAGGATCATGCCACCGAGGGATATATCAATCATAAAAGTCAGTGACGTGGTATTGCAAAAAAGCAGGGAATGAAATGGGAGCTCACAATAGCATTAGACGCTATCTTCACCGCATTGGTGAGGAAATACGATCTACGGCGGAAATAGCGAAATTGACTTCATGGCCGGCTGCAGTGGAAACGCTTATTGCTAAGGCGGATATCCAAATTATGTGCCGTAATGGGTATGCGGAACCGCCGAATGCGCGTCGTCGTCTGATTCGTAAGCATGAAACACTGCTTAAGTATTTCGAGAAACGATATGGAGATTTCGCTTCTGGCTATCGCTATAAGGTAAATCTTCCAGCCGTACCGGAGGAACTCAAAGGTTGCATCTGGTTATGCTGGTGGCAAGGGCTTGACCATGCTCCGCGTATCGTCCAACGCTGTGTAGAATCGATTCGCGAATATGCGGGAGATCGACGTGTGATTGTGATTACCGAGGACAATTATCGTGATTATGTGACCTTCCCTGACTGGATGATGCGCAAATATCATGAAGGCACTATTGCTCGCACACATTTGTCGGACTTGCTGCGTTTATCGTTGCTGGCTCAGTATGGCGGATTGTGGTTGGACGCGACGTTCTATTGCGCTGGCGATATTGAAGACTGTTTTGGCCAGCCATTGTTCTCTATCAAGCGCCCCGAGTATTTGCATGCAAGTGTGGCGCAGGGATATTTTGCAAATTACTCTTTTGGATGTGATGCCGACCATCGTTGGATATTTGCCGTGATACGTGATTTCTTGCTTGAATATTGGCGTACAAATGATTTTATGGTCGACTACTTGTTCTTGGATTATTTAATCGTACTAGTGCAACGACATTGCACTGCGGTTAAGGAGGCGTTTGCAGCAATCACCCCCAATAATCCACAATGCGATGACCTGTTCAAGTGTTTAGGTGATGTCTTTAATGAGCGTCATTGGGAGTCATTAATTGCCGATACATCATTGTTCAAATTGACATGGAAGCAAGAGTTTCCCACCGAAATCAATGGTGTCGAAACTTATTATGGAAGATTGCTCAACGGCAATTTGCGTCGAAATTAGTTTTTTCCAGAGGTGTTGATGATTCGCATAACGAAGACCAAAACACTCCAGTACGCGTGGCTGTACCTTATGTTACTGATTCCGGGCAGCTGCGCGATGTCACGCTATCTGAATACCACATTGGTGTATGGCGTGATTATTGCTATATATGCCCTGCTTGCGTTGTTGAGCGCCAAATATAGGAATGTTTATGTGCTGTCGTTTTGCCTTTTGCTTGCATTGGCAACGATTGTTATCCGATTGAAAACAGGAGGTGTGGGGCCCCTAAGTTTTCTTTCCAACGCAGCGATGCTGGTTGTCACCTATATCGCAATGACTATTGATCGGAGAATGTTTCTTACCCGATTCGTAAGAATCGTTTGTTTCTTTGGCATCATCAGTGTGCTATTTTGGGCGGCGTTTTGCATTAACCCTTCGCTGGTGAATGCATGGCCTGCAACATCATTCTGGACGCAGAACTTGGGGACGGGTCAATGGGCCACTGTGCTTCATGGAAAAGGACTCTGGCTTTACTCGTATCTTGAAATACACGCAACCCGTAATTGTGGTTTCTACACTGAACCTGGCGTGTATCAGATTGTACTCAATGCTGTTTTATTCGTCCTGTTATTTTGGAAAAAGAAATTATATTTTGATAACGAGAAGCAATATCGTACGGCGACCGTCATTGTCTTGCTCACACTGATTACTTGCCAGTCGACGACCGGTTATCTTTCTATGATGGTCATCTTGTTGTGCTTCTTCTTTATGCGTGGCAGAGAGCGAGGCATACGTACGCTGAAACAAAAGCTTGCAGTGCTAGTGGTCGCCATTACGGCGGTGCTGATCACTGATTATTTGCTTCGCGGGGAAGAGAGTCTCCTTTATGTTCAAGTGCTGAACAAGCTATTTGGTGGAGGCATTGGCGGTGGTGTCAATTTAGAGGATAGCACGGGACAATATCGTTGGATTACAGTGATGGCTAGTTTGAAGGCTCTTTCCATGGACCCGTTCGGTATCGGTTTTGACGCATTCTATGCGATACGAGACTCATTTGACCCAGCTGCAGTTGCCGCTAGCATTGCGACCTATGCCGCAGTGTATGGAATGATTTTCTGGCTGACGATGATGATTATGATTTTCTATCCAATGATTCGACGGGAACCAAAGAAAATACTCATTGCCGTATTTGCTTTTATGTTTATCAATTCCACGGTTAGCGAGACGTATTTGTTCTATCCGGGTCTCATGATGTTCCCGATTTATCTCAGCTCCTATTTCACACATAAGCAGTCCAGTGTCGTTGGACATGCGATTGCTACATGTAATCCTCGCCATTCGCTAATGGTTTCCAATCTGATGAATGCTAAAGAGGTGATGTAATGGAACGGACTCTGCTGCTTGTTCCCAGCGGTAGCTTCTATTATTTCAATAGTATGAAACTTCCTGATGTGGTGGTTTTCCCTGTGTTCCGCGAAGTTCATGGCGCGTCCGAAATGGTTTGGAAAGCAATGAGGAAGCTGAGGCTTGCTGCCAGCTCGCTGTTCTATACTGATTGGTACAAGGATTTGCAGTCGTTTTCCAAGATCATTGTTTTTGATTTTACGGTATGGCTGGATCCGGCGTTATTGCGCAACATTAATAGACATAAAAATCCTGACGCGAAATGTTATCTATATTCCTGGAATATTGTTCGCGACAAGCAGGTTGTCCTTGGCCATCTTACGGCGTGCAGGAAGTATGGTTTCTCATATTATTCGTATGACGAAAATGACTGCAAGCAATATGGATTCCGCTTCAACACCATCATGTATGACGAGAACTTGCGTCTCCCGGAACGTGCTCTGACGTCAGATATCCTGTTTCTTGGTTTTCTCAAGGATCGCAAGGCAAAAATGCTTGCTTTGCATCAAATCATCTCCGATGCTGGCATGAAACCGGAATTCGTAATTGTTGAAAACGGTAATCAGCATGAAGATTTGCCATTCACCATTAGGCACTCATATATTAATTATGCGGATTATCTCGATATGGTTTCGCAAAGCAAGGCGATTTTGGATATCACGCAGCAAGGTCAGAACGGATTCTCTATGCGCGTGATGGAATCCATTTTCCTCAACAAGAAACTCGTTTCGACTAACATGGCTCTATTGTCAGCGAATTTTTATGATCCCAATAATATTCTGGTCATTGATTTGCAGAACCCTGATGAAGAAGAGCTTACCGTGTTCCTGCGTTCCGAGTTTCACCCATATTCTCAAGAGACAAGACACTACTATTCCGTCGGCTCATGGATCAATCGTTTCCAACAATGATGGTGCAGACGCATAATGGCAAAACACATTAAAAAACATTTTTGGAATAAGCGGCCATCCGAAGGTATGAAATCGGCGGTAGCATACACATTCGCATCGCTGTTTTCTAAAGGTTTGGCCTTTGTTACTGTGCCAATTTTTACCCGAATCATGTCAACTTCTGAGATGGGCACAGTCAATCTGTACAATTCTTGGCAGTCGATACTGACGGTCGTGGCGACGCTCTCGTTGACTTACGGCGGATATATGGTCGCGTTGAAGGAATATGAGCATGAGCGCGATAGGTACGAATCTTCAGTGCTGACGCTCACGACGTTCACATCAATCGTATTCTTTGCCGTATATTCCGTTGCTCCCAATTTTTGGAGTCGCATACTTGGCCTAGACAAATCGCTGTTGCTGCTGATGCTAGTTGGTTTCCTATTGCTGCCGGCTACGGAGTTCTGGCTGGCAAGACAGCGTTACGAGTATAAGTACAAGGCAGCAACACTGGTGACGATTGGCTCCGCAATTGTGGCATCAGCACTTTCCACTGTCGCTGTATTGTATATGCGAGGAAGCGGAAAAGCGGCCGAAGGACGATTGTTCGCGAATTATGCCGTGCTATATGCTGTTGCTCTTGTGCTATGGGTATACATCATGGTGCGAGGGCGCAAGTTCATTTCCATGCGGTATTGGAAATTCTCACTTGCTCTGAGTGTGCCTCTTATTGCGAATCAGTTCGCCACGCAGATTCTGAATAATTCCGGTCGCGTGATGATTGGTTGGTTCGTTGATAATTCCGCTGTGGGCATTTATGGCACACTTTCCTCGGTGAGTACCGTTTCCGCAATCGTATGGTCGGCAATTAATTCTTCGTTTATCCCATTCCTCTATCGGAATATTGATGATTCCGAAGGCAAGAAAAGAGTTCGGAGCCTCGCTTCGATTCTGCTGCTCACCTATGCTGCGGTATGCGTATTGATGACTTTCCTAGCTCCTGAGGTGGTCAAGATAATCGCAACTGACGAATATATGGCAGCGATTTACATCATGCCGCCAATTTCTGCAGCCATTTTCCAGAACGCTATTTCCAATATGTATGCAAACGTGTTGTTGTATCACAAAAAATCTTCATACATAATGATTGCCTCTATTTGTGGTGCAGTACTGAATATTGTACTGAATGCAGTGCTGATTCCTCTATTTGGATATCAGGCAGCGGCCTATTCGATGTTGATTGCATTCGTATTCTTGTCGTATGTGCAAATGCGTGTGTCCAAAAAACTGCACTTCACTATCACGGGAACCAAGGAAACCGTATATGATGACAAAGCCATTATCGGTATACAATGGCTGGTAATTGTGCTTTCCGCCATTGCGATTCCTCTGTATCACTTCACGATTATTCGTTATATAGCAGCATTTGTCCTGATGATTGTCTCCTTCTTCCTCTACAAAAAGAGCAAAATATCTGTCTGATATAGAAAGGAACCGCATTGTTTGAGAAATTAATGAATCATTTCCGTAATGCTGAGAAAAATGCTGCTCATTACCGAAAGCTGGGTTTAAAGCTGGGGGGGCTTCGAGATTCTCAATGGCTGGGATTTTGGAAGTGAACCGTGGTTGATTGAGATCGGCGATAATGTCAGGATTACATCTGGTGTTAGATTTGTGACTCATGACGGTGGCGTGTGGGTATTGCGTCATAAGTATTCTGAGCTATCCGATATCGATCTCTTTGGGAAAATTCGAATCGGCAATAACGTGCATATTGGTTTTAATGCCATTATTATGCCGGGGGTAACAATCGGAGATAATTGCATTATCGGATGCGGCACTATTGTTACGCATGATATTCCTGCAAATTCCATCGTAGTGGGTGTGCCGGGTAGGGTGATCGAGTCCGTTGGTGAATATGCGGCTAAACATGATGATGATTTTATGCATACTAAAAAGATGGCTACTGATGAGAAAAAAGCTTTCGTACTTGGCCATCTAAGATGATGTGAATTTTTTTAATGAGATTGTTCTTGGAACTGGCCGAAGCAATATAGCATTATGCTTCGGCCAAGGTTCTAGATGCTTACTTTCGAATAAACATTCCTGAACGTTCCAACTCTGTAAGGGATTGTTCGTAACGACTGTTGTCGGTTTCTTGTCCCAGCACCCATTCGCAAAACTCGGTCAAACCTTCCTGCAGGGAAATCGACGGAGTGAAATCAAGCAGCTTTCGTGCCTTTTGGGTATCAGCGACATTATGTGCGATGTCTCCGATACGGAAATCACCGGTAACGTTCAGATTGCTGGTACTGCCATAGATTCGTTTCAATGTCTCAGCTATTTCGATGACACTTGTTCCGATTCCGCTGCCCAGGTTGATGATTTCTCCGTTCGATGCGGCCGTATTGATAGATTTGATGACCGCGGAAGCAACATCCTTTACGTGGATGAAGTCGCGGCTTTCCTTGCCGTCTTCAAAGATATTGATGTCTTTATTGTCCAAAAGCAATGAGGAGAAGATGGAAAGAATGCCAGTGTAAGGATTCTTCAATGATTGGCCTGCTCCGTACACATTTTGGAAACGGAAGATGGTGTAATCAATATCCATCGCAGGGCACATTGTCTGAATCATCATCTCTTGTGAAAGCTTGGTGAACGCATAAAGAGAATTTGGGGTGGTTTTGCTGTCTTCGGTGGTGGGCATTAAGGTCAAGGCGGTATTGCACTTGTCGCAATGCATAGTGAAATCGCCTTGCATCATATCTTTAGTTTTGCGTCCACGGGGGTAGACTACGCCACAGTTTGGGCATTGATACTCGCCTTCGCCATACACAGAACGCGATGACGACAGGATGACTTTGCGTATAGTGTTGCTTTCCCCCTTGAGCGATAGTGCTTGAAAAATATTTGACAAACCCATGACATTGACCTCGTTGTACTGGTTGATCATGTACATGGATTGCCCGGTACCGGTTTCTGCCGCAAGATGCAAAACAACATCTACCCCTTCAAGGGCTTTCTGGACTGTTGTGAAATCACGCACGTCTCCACGGATGAAATCACAACAATCTTTTATGGATTGGAAAAGATATGACTTTTCAGGATTGTTGCCATGAATTTGTTTGGTCAATGCATCTAGAACGCGAATTTCGTATTCATCATGAGCGCTCAGTTGTTTTACGATCTCGCTACCAATAAAACCTGCGCCGCCTGTTACCAGAATCTTCGCTGTCATATGTCTTGAACCGTTCTTTTGTAGAAACTTGCCCTAGAAGGAGAGTATGCTTTCAGTGTAGTTCAAACTATCTCATTTGATATTTACCTTCATAGGCGAAAATTAGGTCACATTAGACATCGACTATAAATCGAACCGCTATGTCTTCCTCTCTGATTACGCTGTCTTCATCAGTCGAGGGCGCTCATGAAGTTTGGATTACAAAGGAGTCATCTTGTTTGGACTAGGCCGCATTCGAGACAGATACTACAAATGGTGTGAATCCGTGAAGTTCCTTTCGTGGAACAAAGGGATGCGTGCCGGCAAAAACCTGGATCTGCGACTATCTTAGTATATTCACTGTGCTGGTTCCGTAGTCCTTGGTGATAATTGTCGTCTCTATTGCTGGGATGCTTCGCACGGTAAGCCCTTCGATCGTGAACCTGAAATTCGCATTGGAGAACGAGTACATGTGACTAGAAATCTCACTTTGCAATGTACCTCAGAAATCATCATTGAAGATGACACACTGCTTGCTTCTGACATTGTCATGATTGATTACAACCACGGTATGTCTCCGCTGCCAGATTCCTATCTGGACAACGACCTTGAACTCACCCAGGGAATCCATATTGGCCGAGGTGCATGGATTGGGAATAACGTGATTATCTTAGGCGGCGTTGAAATCGGAGAAAAGTCAATTATCGGGGCGGGATCCGTCGTCACTAAATCTATTCCTCCATATTCAATTGCGGTAGGTAACCCTGCTCATGTTATTAAGCAATATAACCCCTCTACCAATCTTTGGGAATCTATCAGAACAAACAACGAGGTCGATAGAGCTGCTTCGAAAACGATGTGAATTCGATTGGTTTTGTCGTAAGCCTTTATGCCCATCAAGAGAATTCAACAGACTGTTCCCTTACGTATATTGGATTGGCAACGGTGTGTTGGACTGTTTCTAGAGGGTTTTTCCTTGTTGTGTGAACTCCACGGGGCTCAGGTACCCGAGGGTCGAGTGGAGCCGTTGGTGGTTGTACCACCACACGTACCGGTTGACGACCGAGCGCAGTTGCTCCACGTTCGTGTAGACGTTCCTGTGGATGAGCTCCTTCCTGACGAGCCGGTTGGTGGATTCGACCACCGCGCTGTCGTACGGGTTGCCCGGCCTGGAAAGGGAACGCGTGACGCCGAACACGTCGAGCACGCGTTCGACGCGTTCCCCGGCGAACCCGCCGCCGCGATCCGTGTGGAACACCTCGATCTCATCCAGCGGGAAGCGCAGCGCGGCGAACGCGGCCAACACGAGATCGGCGTCGTGTGTGTTTTAGCAAGTTGGCGTCCGCTTTGTGAGCGGTGTTTTTCCGCAGTGTAG
>ERZ827516.3139-NODE-3139-length-10583-cov-3.290369_pt1 | contig 10583 bp, 10 predicted proteins | sample MGYA00519703_ERZ827516 | MGnify/ENA primary metagenome ERZ827516 (study PRJEB31778, sample SAMEA3449337) | human gut metagenome | biome: human gut; feature: human-associated habitat; material: faeces | place: United Kingdom | collected 2010/2012 ...
TAACTGGATTATTTATAAAAATGCATAGATAAAAAAGTTAAAAGCGAAATCCCTGCGGATGCTCCTGTTTCATTGACAGGCAATCCCGTGTGCTCTATAATAGAAACGTTATGATACGTTAAAGAGAAGGGAACGGAGAAATTTATGGATACAAGGAAACCGGATATTTTTGACCGGCTGATGCATCTGTCGGTTTTAAATATCTTTGAACCGTTTTATAAAAAACATAAGGAAATGCTTTTATATCTGTTTTTCGGTGGATTGACATTTGTGATAAGTGTTATCACATATGCCTTTTTTAATGTTTCACTGGGAATGAACGAGCTTGTCGCAAACATTTTTTCATGGATTTTAGCGGTTTTATTTGCTTTTTTTACAAACCGTATCTGGGTATTTGACGGGAAGACAAATGGCGCGAAAGAATTTTTTGTACAGATGATAAACTTTTTCGGTGGAAGAGTTGCAACGTTAGTTGTTGAGGAAGTGATTCTTTTCGTGTTTATCACAAAACTGGGATTTGGAAGCATGGTGGTAAAAATTGCAGCCCAGATCATTGTGATCGTATTGAATTATGTGATCAGTAAATTATGGGTTTTCCGGAAATAAAAAGTTGTATCGGGCAGGGGGTTGATAGAGCCTGAGGGCATAATTGAACAGAATTAAAGGGAGAAAGTAAATGAAGGCAGTCTTATATATGGTAATTCCGTGTTATAATGAGGAAGAAGTTTTACCGGTAACTTCTGGTCTGTTTTTAGAGGAATTACAGTTGCTGATCGAAAAAGAAAAGATAAGTGAAGAGAGCCGCATCCTTTTTGTCAATGACGGGAGTAAGGACCGAACATGGGAGATTATAGAAGGACTTGCCAGGGAGAATCCACACTTTATTGGAATCTGTCAGAGCCGCAACAGAGGACATCAGAATGCAGTCCTTGCAGGACTGATGGAGGCAAAAGATGTCAGTGACATTACGATATCGATCGATTGTGACGGGCAGGATGATATCGCAACGATGGAAGCGATGGTGGATGCTTACTATGACGGGGCGGAAGTGGTCTATGGTGTCAGAAGCAGCCGTGATACGGATACCTTCTTTAAGCGATTTACGGCACAGGCTTTTTATAAGCTCTTAATGCGGATGGGGGTGGAAACCGTTTATAATCATGCAGATTACCGGCTGATATCGGCGAGGGTATTAAAGGAATTTGCAGGTTTTAAAGAGGTAAATTTATTTCTGCGCGGGATGATCCCGCTGGTTGGATTCAAGAGTACGAGTGTTTTTTATGAGAGGCATGAGAGGATCGCAGGGGAATCGCATTATCCGCTCGCAAAGATGGTCAATCTGGCGATTGACGGGATCACGAGCTTAAGTGTAAAACCGCTCCGTCTTATTTCAGGTCTTGGAATTGGCGTGTCTGTGTTAAGTTTTGTTGGAGTTTTATGGGCCGTTATTACACAGATCTGCGGCAGAACGGTGACCGGATGGGCAAGTACCGTCTGTGTGATCTGTTTTATGGGAGGTGTACAGCTTGTCTGTCTTGGCGTGCTGGGCGAATATATTGGAAAAATTTACATGGAAGTCAAGGCAAGGCCGCGCTATATCATCAGCGAGCGTACCTGGACGAAACAAAATGAGGATGAAGAAAAAGGAGAATAGAGAAACAAATGAAGATTTCATTGATTGTTCCATGCTATAACGAGCAGGAAGCATTACCGATCTTTTATCGGGAAACAAAAAAAGTGATGCAGTCCATGGACTGTGATTATGAGATGATTTTTGTCAATGATGGATCAAAGGATGGTACACTGGGGCTTTTGAAAGAGTTCGCAAAAGAAGATGATCATGTGACTTATATCGGATTTTCCAGAAATTTTGGCAAGGAAGCTGCAATGTATGCCGGATTTTGTAATGTGACCGGGGATTATGCGGCAGTCATGGATGCGGATATGCAGGATCCTCCGTCATTATTACCACAAATGCTTGATATATTAGAGAATCAGGGGTATGACAGCGTGGCAACGCGCCGTGCTACAAGAAAAGGAGAACCGGTGATAAGAAGCTGGTTTGCAAGAATGTTTTACCGTCTGATCAATAAGATTTCAGATGCGGATATTGTGGATGGTGCGAGAGATTTCCGACTGATGAAACGCAGCATGGTTGATGCGATCGTCGAGATGGGAGAGTACAACCGTTTTTCAAAAGGAATTTTTGGGTGGATCGGTTTTAAGACATACTGGCTTCCATATGAGAACGTTAACCGTGTGGCAGGGGAAACAAAATGGAGTTTCTGGAAACTGTTTCGCTATGCGATTGATGGTGTGATTAACTTTTCACAGGCACCGCTTTCCGTGGCATCCTGGTTTGGAATGTTTATGACATTTGTTTCGTTTATCGCAGTTGTGTTTATCATTATCCGTAAACTGATCTTTGGTGATCCGGTCGATGGCTGGGCATCAACCGTATGTATTATTACGCTGATCGGCGGCATACAGTTATTCTGTATGGGAATTATGGGACAGTATATTGCAAAAACATATCTGGAAGTCAAAAAAAGACCACACTATATCGTTTCGGACACAAACCGTGAGGATATGGAAAAAGTGAAATAGTGTCAAAGATAAGCAGGAGGTTAGGTATGAAGAAAAAGGTATTGGCAGTGTTTATGGCAGTCTTTGTCACTGTGGGGACTGTGCTTGCACCGGCGGAGACCGGTTCTGTTTATGCGGCACAGATTACAGAAGAGCAGACGGAGGAGATTACGCCGGAAACGGAAACAGAACTTCAGAAAGAAGTGCAGAGTGAGGAAACTGAAACCGAAACTGGGACGGAGCAGGCTGACGCAGAGGACAAAGATACAGAAAATGCGAGTCAGACGGAGCAGAAAGCCGGAGTGACACAGAGTGAAGCAACGGAAATTGAAGTGTCAGAAACGGCAGAGACTGAGGAAGTGGAGACTAAGACGGCCGGGGAAACAGAAACACTGGAAACGCAGACGGTGGAGGAGACAGAAATACTGGAAACCGAAGAGGTCGAAGAAACTGAGGAGGCGGAAACCAGGGCGGCTGCACTTACAGGAATGCCGACGGGTCTTCTGCCGTTTGAAGCAGTTGGTGAAATCACACTGGATGGCGAAACTGCGGAAGAGGAAGAAGCAGAAAATATTTTAAAATCATCTGCTTATTATAACAGTACCTGGGAAAAATATGGAAGTTATTATTTTTATAATCAGTTAAGCAGTAAGGAAAAGGCATACTGGGATGCTTTGAATAAAGTTTGTTTAAAGTATATGACAACACAGGCAGATGCAGCAAAATACAATATCAGTGGGACAACTTACTATTATATTGATATAGTAGGCAGCAGTTCGCTGTCATTATCGCAGATGGAGGAGGTATATCAGATCTTCCGTTATTCAAATCCACAGTACTATTTCTTAAAGAGTGCATACTTAAAAAATGGAACTTATGGTATTGCAGGCTGTGTTTATCCTGCATTTGCAAATGGTTCCGCACGTGCAGCTACAACAAAAAAAGTGCAGAGTCAGGTTTCATCCTGGCAGAAGAAGATCGATGCCTGCTCAACAGATGAGAAAAAGGTAAAAATGATCCATGATCTGATCATTGATAAAGTGGAATATAACCAGACCTTATATGATAATAATTTTAAAGATGAGGATACGGCATATTCCCAGTCTGCCTACAGTGTATTTTGCACAGATCTGACGGTATGTGCGGGATATTCACAGGCATTTGAGATGATGTGCAATGGCTCAGGAATCGATGCCGTAGCAGTAACAAGTTACTATCACGAGTGGAATAAAGTGCGTCTTAACGATTCCTGGTACAATGTAGACTGTACATGGGATGATGCGGACGGAACCATTTACTATGGTTATTTTGAAAGAAGCGATAATTATTATGATACAGTAAATTATAGTTCCTATGTTTTCCATGCGGAAGAAGATATCTGGGAGGGTTACCTGCCGGCATGTACGATCGATTCCGGGGCGACATCCACAGCACCGGGAACGATTGCCACAATCACTCAGACAGTAGCAAAGCCAGTTATTTCAGCGTCGGTAAGCGGTACCTCCTATAAAGTAAAAATAACATCGAAAACATCTGGAGCAGTTATTTATTATACCACAGACGGAAGTGAGCCAAATGCGGCATATTCAAAGGGCACACGTTATACGGGAGCATTTACAGTTTCCCCTGGTAAGACGGTGAAGGCAGTTGCAGTCTGCAATAAATATGCGGACAGCAGTGTTTCATCGAAGAAACTCGCAAAGCTGACAACTTATAAGATCACATTCAAGAGCAATGGCGGCAAGGGAAGCATGAGCAAGCAGAGTATGGCAAAGGGTGTTTCCACCGCGATCTCAAAAAATAAGTTTTCCAGGAAATATTATACGTTTACAGGCTGGAATACCAAGGCAAACGGAAAAGGTAAGTCTTATAAAAACAAAGCAAAGATCAAGCTCACGAAGAACATTACACTGTATGCACAGTGGAAACTTACGAAATATAAGATTACCTATAAATTAAATGGTGGAAAAAATGCCAAAAAGAATCCGACTGCATATACATACAAGACTTCGACGATCAAACTGAAAAATCCGACAAGAAAAGGATATGTATTTAAGGGATGGTATTTAGATAAGAAATTTAAAAAGAAAGTTACTGTCATCAATAAAGGAAGCAGCGGAAATAAGACACTGTATGCAAAGTGGAAAAAGAAGTAATTTATGAATTACAGCTTTTTACCTTAAGGTTTTCTTAAAACGTGAAAATAAGATGGTAAAAAAGTCATAAAAAGTGGTATAATAACAGAAACGGTGCAAAAGAGCACAAAATAATTACGTTGAGAGGTATTTAGTTTGAAGAAAAGAGCAATTTTAATGCTGACTGCGCTTGCAATGGCGGCATCTATGGCAGCATGCGGCGACAAAAAAACAGACGAGACGGCGGCTGATTCGACAGAAGTTGCCATGACAGAGGCTGGAACAGAGTCAACAGAGGCTGAAACCGAGAGTGAGGAAGTACTTCCGGAGGGAATGTACCGCAGTGAGCTGACAAACGAGCTGATTGATGAGAGTCTTAAAAATCAGAGACCGATCGCAGTTATGGTGGACAATGAGTCTATTGCACTGCCACATTACGGTTTATCACAGGCAGACGTTGTCTATGAGATGATGAACAGCACATTAAACGGCAGAATTACCAGATTTATGGTACTTGTCAAAGACTGGGAAAACATCAAACAGTTAGGAAGCATCCGAAGTGTGCGTCCGACGAATATCCTGATTGCATCCGAGTGGAATGCAGTCATCTGTCATGATGGCGGTCCATTCTATATTGATGAATATATGGCAGATCCGAGTGTGGATAATTTTAGTGGTACATTCTCACGTGTGGATAATGGCAAATCAAGAGAATATACCGAATATATTTTACCGGGCGATCTGGACAAGAACTTTGAGAACAGCGGTGTGTCCAAAGAATATACCTCCTATTATGAGGGACCGCATTACCAGTTTGCAAGTGAGAGCAATCCGGTAGATCTTTCTTCTGCATCCGATGCAATCGATGCCAATACCGTGGATCTTCCGTTCCCACACAATGGTTCTTATTTAGAGTACAATGCGGATGACCAGCTTTACTACTACTCAGAGTATGGTAAAGCACATGTAGATCCGGGTAACGACAACAAACAGCTCTGCTTTAAGAATCTTCTGATCCAGAGCTGCGGATATACCCAGTATGATGAACACGGTTATCTGATTTTCGACTGTGTCAGCCAGGGCGGTGGATATTATGTGACCAATGGAAAAGCGATTCCGGTTACCTGGAAGAAAGAGAAGATGACTTCTCCGACACGCTACTATGATGCAGCAGGCAATGAGATCAAGATTAATACCGGCAAAACTTATGTAGGATTTGTCCCGGTGGATGACTGGCTTGATCTTGTAATTGAATAATAAAGTGATAACGTAAAAAGATCTGTGCTTCAGAAATGGAGTGCGGATCTTTTTTTGTATTGTTATTTAGGCTTTTAAAATCGCGCGTTTTGCGGTAAAATGAAAAATATATGTGGTCAAAAACAAACCTCACGAGTCAGCAGGAAAATAATAGAATGAAAAACGGAGAATATGCAGTGGAAGAAAAGAAAGTTGCAACAGACAGGGAATATACGGTATGGGAGATCCTGCAGGGAAATCTTAAGGTATGGTGGCTGATGCTTTTTGGTGCATTGGCGGGAGCACTGCTTTTAGGGGGCTACAAATATTACTCGAACCGTTCTTTTGTTTCCGAGAAAAATTATGAGGATGATTACCGCGTTATGGCCTCTCTGATGGTGGAAGAATACAGCGGGGAGAGTGCCGCAGAGCGTGTCGGTACGGTGATCACGGTGGCAGAAAGCCGCAGCACTTATGAGAAGATGAAGCAGCTAAGCGGTTATGATATGGAATATCTGGCATATCAGGATATGTTTGACTTAGAGCAGAATACTTCCTCGGATGTGATGACAGTGCATGTCAAATATCCGAGAACTTATGGGACATTCTCACTGGAAAATGAAGAAGATGCTTTGGAATTTGCAGGTTATCTGTTGGAGGCAGTCAAAGATACCGTACGGGACAGCATTGGTAAAAATGGAGTGCATGTGTTAGATGAGCCGTATGTGGCAGATGCCCAAAAAAGGTATCTCGCTTATGCTCCGACGATACAGGAGTTTAAGCGGGAGATTGCCAAGGCTGCTGTGGCGGGAGCATTTTTTGGTGTTATTGTAGAAGTAGCGGTTTATGCGGGCGTACAGGTGTCCGGCAAAAAAGAACGGAATTTTGAGGGATAACATATGAACACGGTACGAACATTTTTTAAAAATGCTGACGTAAAAAAAATCGGCGTTGTCTCTTTTTATGCATATTTTGCGATCAATATACTGATGAAGGCATTTTCCTATGATCACGGGGACAATATCTATAAATGGTTTTTCTATACAGCGATCCTGTTCTGGGGGATTAAAATGGTTTTTACGACCTACACCATGTGGGAAGTATTCTGGATCGCAGTTATGATGGGAATCGGAGTGATGCTTTCTGTGATCACAAGACAGAATATGTGGCTGCTGTCGATCATGACGGTAGTGGCGATGAAGAACTGCCGTTTTTCGGTGATTGCACAGATCGCGGTCTGGATCCGCTGTGCGGCGGCGGTGATACTGTCAGGTGGATCCCTGATCGGAATTTTTGATATCGGTGAAAAGACAAAACTCGATTCCGGCTATGTGGAACAGCATGTATATGGGTTTGCCATGGGAGAGCCTAATACCGCATTTCTGACGGTATTTTTGGCGTTACTTTTAGTATTATACTATAATTATGAGAAATTAAATGTCCTGTGGTGCGGAGTGACATCATTGATCGCACTTATTTTTTACAAGATGACATTTTGCAGGACGGGAGTGCTTGTATTCTTTTTCTGCTGGGTGCTGATCTTATTTGATAAAGTTGTAAAAAGTAAAAAAATAAAATCGGTTCTGGTGTGCTCTGTACCGGTCGGTGCAGCATTTTCACTGTTTACGACACTGTTTTATAATGGAAATCATGCGCTGCTTTATAAGATTAATCATCTGGTGTCGGGAAGAGTATACATCATGAATACCTATTATAAAGATCAGGGGCTATCGCTGTTTCCGCGGACACAGGAGATTTTCTATACAAGTTATCATGGACTGATCGATAACAGTTACATGCATGTGACTTTTTATGCAGGCATCCTTGTAGCAGTGCTTTTCTTTGTAATTATCTTAAAAACCATGTTAAGATTGTACCGGATGGAGTGTTACAAAGAGCTTGTGATGATTGGTACTCTGGCGTTGTACGGTGTGTTAGAGCAGTTTGTATTAAACGGATTTATGAATATATTTTTACTTCTGTGCGGAATATTATTGTATCCGGGCATAGTGGAGGAAAAACATGAAAAATAATATTTATGTGTTAAATCAGAGGCAGGATGAAACATTTGATGCTGCGGGGAAAGCCATGCGTGACGTATTTTCCGTGCTTGCGGACAAAAAGGCGAAGATCATCTGGAGCGTACCAAAACATTGCAGTAAATATTTAAAACTGCTGGATCTGCCTTATCTGGTTTTGTTTTTGCTGTTTTGCGTGAAAAAAAGCGACAGCGTATTTTATTCGATCCCGGAGAATCATTTAAAAATCCGTCTGCTGAAAAGGTTGCAGCTCCTGAAAAAGTACCGGATCATCTGTTTTATCAATGATCTGAACGCATTCCGCTATGACGGACAGAACGATGGAGATCCCGGTGAGGTAAGGGCACTTGCCGCGGCAGATAAAATCCTTGCACCGAATGTCAATACTGTTTCCATGTTAAAGAAAAACGGTATTTCTTCAGACATGATACCGGTCGGAATCTGGGATTACCGGATGAATGAGACACAGATCGCTAAAATCCGTGAAATATCGCATGCACACAAAAAAGAAAATGAAGTAAAAATTGCATTTGCCGGCAATTTAAACAAATCAGAATTTTTATCTGTCATGGAGATACCTTCTGATGTCAGAATGGAATTATGGGGAAAACTTGATCAGGAGCGTGAAAAAACGCTGGCAGATGGGTGTTATTATCACGGAATATTGTCTTCCGATGAGATACCGTTCGCAGTTGCAGAGATGGATTATGGATTAGTCTGGGATGGCAGCGGAAAAGATGAGATCGAAGGCGGCCTGGGTGAATACCTTCGATATAATAACTCACACAAATGTGCATTATACCTTGCGTCCGGCATTCCGGTCATTGTATGGAGCCGGTCGGGAATGGCAAATTTTGTCAGGGAACATGCCTGCGGTATTACGATTGACCGCCTTGGCGATCTGGATCAGGCAATTCATACGGCAGATTATGAAAAACTCAAAGAAGCAGCCCTTGCGGTTGCACCGAAACTGTGGGAAGGCTATTATCTGAGCCAGGCGATAGATTCGGCCTGCGGATAAGTTTCGTATTCACACACAAAGGAGAAAAAAGTTATGAAAAAGAAATACTACCTCGAGGTCATCCGTATTCTCGCAATTTTGATGGTTATGTACAACCATTCTGCAGCATTTATGTCATTTTCCAATCAAAGTGGCGTAGAATATGCAATATCGTTTCTGTTTTCCATGGTATGCAAAGGTGCGGTGCCTTTGTTTTTCATGGTATCCGGAGCACTGTTGCTTGGAAAAAATGAAAGTGGGAAAGATCTGTTTCAAAAAAGAATTCTGCGCATGATTCTTGTAATTGTGATATTCTCGTTCCTGTATTATATGAAACTGGTTTTAAAAGGAGAACGTCCTTTTGCACCGTTTTCGTTTCTGCTGTCACTGCCGACGGATCTGGTATATCTGCCGTACTGGTTTTTATACAGTTATCTCGGTGTGCTTACGATTTTGCCGATCCTGCGCCCACTGGCACAGAATATGTCGAAAAATACCTTCTGGTATCTGATCATTTTACAGATATTGCTGGACTGCCTGAAACCGACAGCATGGGTATTATGGCTGAAACTGCCGTCTGATGACCTAAAACTGTTTTCTGCCATCGTCGTTGCGATTTTCCTTGCATTCCCGTATCTCAAATCCAAATACGGCAGGAAAGGGGTGTCCGTCAATGGCTGAAATGTTAAAACTCGACAATATCCACAAAACTTTTAATCCCGGAACCATCAACGAAAAAATTGCTTTAAATGGTGTCAATCTGACTTTAAATGAGGGCGATTTTGTTACCGTGATCGGTGGAAACGGTGCCGGAAAATCAACCACGTTAAACGCCATCGCAGGTGTATGGCCAATTGATTCCGGGAAAATTTATATCGGTGGAGACGATGTCACAAAATTATCCGAGCACAAACGTGCCAAATACCTCGGACGTGTATTTCAGGATCCGATGACCGGAACCGCAACCACCATGTCGATCGAAGAAAACATGGCGATTGCAGCAAGACGTGGTGAAAAACGGGGACTTTCGTGGGGAATCACCCATCAGGAACGCGATACCTACCGCGAAATGTTAAAAACCTTAGATCTCGGACTGGAAGACCGTCTCACCAGTAAAGTCGGTCTGCTCTCCGGCGGACAGCGGCAGGCGATCACACTTTTAATGGCGTCGATCAAAAAACCAAAACTTTTGCTGTTAGACGAACACACTGCAGCACTTGATCCGAAAACTGCCGCAAAAGTGCTTGAGATTTCTGATAAGATCATCGCAGAAAATCATCTGACCGCCATGATGGTCACACACAATATGAAGGATGCCATCGTGCACGGTAACCGCCTGATCATGATGCACGAAGGAAAAGTGATCTTAAATATCTCCGGCGAAGAGAAAAAGAAACTGACCGTCGAAGATCTTCTTCACCAGTTTGAAAAGGTCAGCGGCGAAGAATTCGCCAATGATAAAGCACTGTTATCCTGATATGCAGATCTGCTAAAGCACAACAGGATTTTAAAATTACCAATAACAATAGAATGCACACTCTGCGAACATTCTATTGTCATAAATTAAAAGCTGCCGTACAAGGGAGC
>ERZ827516.3140-NODE-3140-length-10581-cov-8.167110_pt1 | contig 10581 bp, 11 predicted proteins | sample MGYA00519703_ERZ827516 | MGnify/ENA primary metagenome ERZ827516 (study PRJEB31778, sample SAMEA3449337) | human gut metagenome | biome: human gut; feature: human-associated habitat; material: faeces | place: United Kingdom | collected 2010/2012 ...
TCAATTACTTTTCGGAACATTGTAAATGCAAGGTCATCATCATTGGCGATGAGAACAAGATTTCCGAAAAAGAGGGCGATAAGTGCAAGTTGAAATTCAAGGATTTCAAGGAAAAGACCATCGGGCGCACTTTCGAGATTAAAGTGAATATAGAGGAGACACTCGATTTTTTCATTGGCGAAATATCCGCCAACAACAGAAACCTCTTGTCTGAGAACAAAGACCTTATAATCAAGATATTCCATGCCTCTAAATTCGATAATTTAAGAGTCCTTCGGCAATGTCTGAACGATTACCACAGGATAATCATGGCTTTGCCGGAACATTATCATGAATCTCCCAAATACAAACTTATCATAACATCACTATTGGCAAATTTTGTCGCCGTTTACTGCGAGTATAAGGGTGGAAATACCGAAATTGCGAGCCTGTTCAACAGCCTGCACAATATGTTCCCAGATAAAGAGAAAAATGAGGAGCGTGAAAAAATCCTCTCCAAATACCATTTTATAGAGATAGGCAAGCGGTTGGATATTTTCAGTGATTTTATCGTCAATGAAATTGTCTGCTATCTGGAAAGCGGGTATTTTGACACAACCTATTTGCAGCAATACTTTGCTGCCGAAGACGCAAGTTTGAATAGTTGGGACTATCTATATGATTATTGGAGACTGGATAACGAAGAATACGAGAAACATTACGAGGAAACGGTACGGTATTACTTTGCGGATAAAAGCGTTGATCTAAAAGAATTGTTTGTCATTATATCTATACTATCGGTTTTATATAGCGACAACCTTATTCACGTATCCGAGGAAGACATCATTGCCCAAGGCAAGCACTCCATAGACAGGCTGATGGAAGGTATCAACGACATGGAGGGTTTGTTGAATTGTAGCTCAAAGGTACATGCGGGTGCAAGAAGGAATCATTCTAATATTGGTTCAGATCGAATTTTGAATGTACTGGTTGCGTATTTTCAAAAACTATTCGAGCAAAGATTTGAGAAATGTCCTAATAAAGTGTCTGCCATGCTGGAAAATCTGACGGATGAAACTTGCGAACGCCTGAATCTGGCATTGAATGATGTAGTCCCGGTCAAACAGCGTCTTTATAGGGATACTTCAATATTCCAAGAGGCTGATGCGGATAAGGTTTCAAAAAGTATTTTGGGATTGTCCAACGAATCACGTAACACCTTTCTGCATTTTTTACAGTTCCGTTATAAATATACCTCTTGGGGCAGTGAAATAGAACACTTGAGCAAATATTGTCAATCAGATTTGCCACAACTAAAATTAATCAATGAAAGACTAAAGGCAGAAGCGGCAAACAGGAGATTGATAGAAAAGTATTCCATTGAGAAGATCACGAACCTGATAGATGAAATTACCGCAAAAGTAAAATAACTATTCCAGTCCGTTTTCGAAAGAGATGGCTTTGACAAGGGGCAAGCCGGTGACGAAATTTGCCCCGTGCCCCATCAACTTGCATCGTGGCTGGATGAGGGTGAAGTCGGTGCGTAGTACACATTTTCCCTTGAACCATCCGGAATTGGTGCTATGGATTCCGTTCTCGTGCGTACCCTTGAACTGGGTACGTTTATGTAGGACTTTTCCCCGCCTTTCATCGTTTGGGGTACGACAAGGCTACGAACGTGAAGCAAAACGGTGACAAGCTATACGGTTTTGATACATAGTTTTATATGAATCCATATATTTGCAGGGAAGTATAATGAAAAATGTATCAGAACGATGGAAATAGTAAGTATTGAAAAGAAGACCTTTGAGGAGATGAAGGAGCGGTTCGGCTGCTTCTCACGGCACGTGAAGGAACTTTGCGCCCGTTACCGCCCGCCCGGGAAAATGAACTGGATGGACGGGGCGGACGTGTGCGAGAAACTGGGGATCAGTAAACGGACGTTGCAGACCTACCGTGACCGGGGGCTGCTGCCGTACAGCCAGATCAACCATAAGATTTACTACCGGACGGAGGACGTGGAGGCATTCGTGGAATCCATGAGCCGGGAAATAATGGAGGACGAGTGACATGGAAGTGATAACAAAAGACACGGAAGAGGTACGTGCGTACTTCGAGGCTCTGGAAGAGGGTATGAGGTATATTGATACGGTGACGGCGCATTTCCGTCCGGCGATGAACGGCGAGGTCTATTTCACGGGTGAGGATGTGTGCAGAATGTTACATATCACGTCAAGGACGTTGCAGGGCTACCGCACACAACGGTTGATCCCGTACATATCGCTGCCAGGCAAGACGCTTTACCGCCAGTCGGATCTGCTGCGTATGCTGGAAGAAAATTACGTGGACATGAGACAAAAGTGCAAACGGGGGAAAAGTCCAACATAAACGCACGGGGATATGCATCGGAAAATGCAGCAAAGGCAGGAGCACTGTATCGGGGTTCCTGCCTTTGCCGTGTTTCGCATGGAGAAAGGTGTCAAGCCGTTTCCCGGAGGGACCGGTGCACCTGTTTCCTGCCTTGCTTCCTGTCCCTTTTCTCCAGTACGCTCCGCTGCATGGCGGCGAGGTTGCCGGAGATTGCCCGGAAATCTGAACTTACCATCTTGTTGGTTACTTCAGCGTAGATCTGAGTGGTGCTGATGTGCTTGTGACCGAGTATCTTGGAGAGCGCCTCTATCGTGCCGCCGTTGCAGAGATAGACGGTCGTGGCGAAGGTGTGCCTGCTCAGGTGGAATCCGATCTCCTTGCTGATGCCGCAGGCTTTGGCAATCTGTTTGAGGTGCTTGTTGCATGTACCGTTAGAGGGCATGGGAAATACGAAATCGCCTCCGGCAAGTCCCTTGTACCTTTCTATCAGTTCCTTGGCTATTTCCATAAGGGGAACGTTGCTCGACACACGGGTCTTGGTGCGTCGGGTTATGATCCACTCCTCGCCGTCGAAGTCCATGCGCTGGATCTTGTCATGGGTGAGTGTCTTTATATCAATGTAGCTAAGTCCGGTGAAGCAACAAAGTGGCAGGTAATTACTTTTAGGAAGAATACTGAGATGAAAACGTAATCCGTTGAAATATAGTGATATTTCATTGATTTTCATTTTGAAGGAATGACCGAAATCGGAAGAATATTGCGACGGTTCAGCTACCAAGTCGTTACCTGTTTCCAACCGGGTAAATTGGTGAGAACCATGGATTTTCCTTCCCGACCGTATGCAATATTAAAGTTTTCCCTTCATTCATGCAAGGGAAAAGCCACCGGTCGGATTCTTTTGCACTGTTTTGCTTGTTTTTTCATGTCTGGAATCCTTGTAACAATTTATAATATTGCAATTTAAACAAGGAAAAGGATGAAAACAGAAATCAAGGTGCTGCTCTACCTCAAACGGAACGGGCAGGGAAAAGACGGGCTTTGTCCGCTGATGGGAAGAATCATGGTGAAGGGAACGGTTAATTCCGTCACACAGTTCGGGTGTAAGATAAAGGTGGACCCGAAACTGTGGAATGCCACTTCGCAAAGGTGCACCGGAAAGAGCCGGATGGCTGTCACCACCAACAGGGAGATAGACAGGATGCTGCTCCTTCTGCAAAGGAGATACAACGAACTGGCGGAGATCAGTGATGACATTACCGCCGCACAGATACGTGACGCTTTTCAGGGAATGGCCGAAAAGCAGGTGACACTGATGGGACTGTTCCGCGAAAACAATGAGGAGTATGCCCTGCGTGTCGGGGTGAACCGCGCCCCGAACACCCTTTACCTGTATAAAAACACATACCGCTTAGTGGAGGGATTCCTCAAGGAGAGATACAAGGTGTCGGACATTCCTTTCAAGGCACTGGACGAATCGTTCATAGAGGCGTTCGAACTGTATCTCCGCATTGACAGGAAGTTCCAGACCGGGACCTCCATCGGGCATGTCCAGCGGCTGAAGCATATCGCACAGATTGCCGTGAACCGGGCTGTCGTGCCTTTCAGCCCGTTCAAGGACTTTTCCCCCATGAAGCCGGGACAGAAACAGATGTACCTGACCCGTGAGGAACTGGACAAACTGATGGGCACCACATTCGACACCCCCAACCGTAACTTTACCAGGGACATGTTCCTTTTTTCCGTCTTCACCGGCATTTGTTACTGCGACATGCGGAACCTGACTGAAAAAAATGTGGTACGGGACTACGAGGGGAACCTCTGGATAGAAACCAGGCGCCAGAAGACGGGCACTCCGGAAAATGTGCGCCTGCTTGACATTGCTGTAAAAATCATGGAAAAATACAGGGGGATGGCACCGGAGGGGAAACTGTTCCCCATGCTGACCAAGGAAAGCATGAACATCCACCTGAAAAAGATGGCCGTACAGTGCGGCATCGACCGTAATTTGTCCTTCCATATGGCCAGGCACAGTTTTGCTTCCCAGATCTGCCTCTCGCAGGGAGTGCCCATCGAGACGGTCAGCAAGGCCATGGGGCACAGGAACATCAGTACCACGCAACGCTATGCGAAAGTGACCAATGAGAAGGTGGACCGTGACGTGACGGCCTTGAGCCATGAAATCACGGGTAAATACACTTTGTCGGGCATTGACCTGCCGCCATCCACCATCTTGAAAGACATGGGCTTGAGGGAACAGCGGAGAAAAGAGAAAAATACCGGGTTAAACAGGGGGAAGGAGGTCAAGGCATGAGAAGCACCTTTCGTCTGCTGTTCTATATCAACAGGCAAAAAATCAAAAAGACAGGGAAGTGTCCGGTAATGGGACGCATCACCCTTGACGGTAAAGTGGGCCAGTATTCTACCGGAGAGGAAGTGTCACCTGAATATTGGGATGCCGGCAAGGGACGTGCGGCCGTTCATGGGAAGGATTCTGAAATGACGGCGGAGTTGAGGAAACTCAACCGGAAACTGGAGGAGCTGGAGGAAAAGGCGAAGGCCGCCTACAAAAAGAATGTGGATTCGACCGGATATGTCTCGGCCGAACTGATAAAGAACGCCGTGACGGGAAAGACCCGGCCGAAGGAGACACTGCTCGCTCTTTTTGACGAGCATAACGGGGAGTATGCAAAACGTGTGGGTGTAGACCGCACGCGCCATACCTATGTGCGGTATCTGACGGGCCGCAGGCACTTATATGACTTCCTGCAATACAAGTACGGCGCGGAGGATATGGCATTGCGGTCGGTTGACATGCGGTTCATCGAGAATTTCCATTTTTATCTTTCCACGGTGCGGAGGCTGAAAACCGTGTCTTTGAACGACTATCTGATCCTGCTGTGCAAGATAGTCCGGCTTGCCGTCAAGCGCAGGATACTGGGACGTTATCCGTTTACGGGTTACAAACTGGAGACTCCCCCGAAACTTCACAGGCATCTGACGGGCGAACAGCTTGCGAAACTGATGGCCGCTAACCTGCCCACCTACCGGTTGTGCCACACGAGGGATCTTTTTGTCTTTTCGGCTTTCACAGGCCTGGGAAGGGCGGAGATGGCCGAACTGTCCGAGAGCCACATCGTTACGGATGAGAACGGTTCAAAATGGATATACATCCATCGTCTGAAGACAAAAGTGGAATGCCGTATCAAATTGCTGGATATTCCGCTGAAAATCATGGAGAAGTACAAGGGGGAGGGTACGGACGGCAGACTGTTTTATGTGCCGGCCACTTCCAGCTTGTGCAGGAGCCTGAAAATAATCGGGGATATCTGCGGGCTGGACTGCCATCTGACCTACTATATGGCCCGGCATACCTATGCGACCGAAATCTGTCTTTCCAACGGGGTTCCCATTGAGACCATCAGCAGGATGATGGGGCACTCCAACATCCGCACCACACAGATATATGCGGAGATAACCAACCAAAAGGTCCGGAAAGATTTCGGGATACTGTCGGAAAAGACGAGGAACCGGTATTCCCTGCCGGAGGACAACATGCCGTCTAGGGTCTACCGGTGCGGACAGTACAGCGGATGGAAGAAGGAATGTGGAAGGCAAAAGGACGGTACGGATTCATAGCCGTAATGTACGGCATATACAAGACAATGGGGAGGAAGTCCGGACTTCCTCCCCATTGTCTTACAGCAGTTTCCTATGACAACCGCCCGGCTTTTCTATACCCGTCCTGCAGCATCCTTTCGATGTCACTTTCCCTGTACAGCACCTTGCCTCCGAGCCGGATATAGGGCAGCTTGCCTTTGTTACGGTATTCTTGGAGGGTTCTGCGGCTGATTTTCAGCATTACGGAGAGTTCACTGTCGGTCAGGAAACGTTCTCCGTTCAATACCGGACGGCAATTCCGGGACAGACTCCCGATTTTTTCCACCATGCGGTCAATCCTTTGGAAAAAAGAGAGGACGTCCCTGTCCTCCCCGGTCAGCAGCTCATTCATGCCTGCGCCTCCTTTCTCCTTTGGACTACGGGAAGTATGCCTTGTATATCTTCCGGCCTGTAGTAGATTTTGTGACAGATCCGGCTGTATGCCAGCGTACCGTTGTCTCGGAGGGTCTGCAAGGTCCGGGGAGTTACATCAAGCAGGATACAGGCCTCCTGGTTGTCCATCCATTCCCCCATTCTCTTTTCACGGTGCTTTTCACAGAGGTCATCCGTAATTTGTGCCGCATCCTCCAGACTTTTCAGCATCCTTTCAAAGACACGCGCTTCGATAGTGACGATTTCCATAAGCGTATTCATTTGGTTCGGAACAAAAATATGAAGGGGGACCGCTCCGTTCCAAATCTTTGTCCTCAGATGGCATCAAATTTCATCAGATGTCAGCTGCCATATGACGGAGGTTTGCCTTCCATTGCAATCCGGGCAAGACAAGAGCTTGCCCGACGGTAAATAAAGCGGAACCGGAGAAAAAGACAAAGCGGACATGGCAAAGGTAAAGAGTATATACAATAAGACGAAAACCATGCAGAACAGAGGGAACTGAAGCCCCTGTTTTTTCATGAGATACGGATATTTCGAAAGCAGGCAGGTCAGGGAACTTGAAATGCCCTGGGGATGGTTGGGGTTCCGGCAAAGAAAGAGGCTTCTTGTCACATCATGTATTTATATGTATAATATGCAACGTCCATGCGTCACATCGGTCACAGTTAGCCCCTATAATCTTCCATCAAATCAAATCCGTTGTCCGGGTGTTTGTTTCCATAAGTATTTTCCACGACGCCAGTCGCAAGGAAAATACTTATGGAAAGCGAAGCCGGAACACCCGTGACAACAAGGATTTGATTTACCTTTGATTATAGGGGAAACTGTTCTGTTTTCAATCGGTTTATTTTAAGGATTGAGTGAACTATATATATTCATCATGTTTTGCATTAAGTCAAAAGAATATGGAATATTTCTGGAAAAATCAATTAGAAACGAATAAATGAAGATATTGTAATTGGCATTCAATGACTTATGAGGAAAACCGACGAAGACCTCTCCAATGCCAAAGTGCAGAGAAACGAAAGGTAACGAGGGCGAACGGTTGCCAAATCATTACCCGGTAATCAGGTTAATTAATTGAGAGTCGGAGATTGTTTCTACTACCTGCCTCATTTTGCGTAGCAATGTATAACTTGCTGATAACTAATTTTGTAACAAAAACAAATAGGATTATGCGAAGTACATTCAAAGTGCTGTTTTACGTGAACGGCAGTAAGGAGAAAAACGGTCTTGTTCCGATTATGGGACGGGTGACAATCAACGGTTCCGTAGCCCAATTCAGTTGCAAGCAGACCATTGCCAAAGAGCTTTGGAACGCCAAGGGCAACCGGGCAAAAGGAAAGAGCAGGGAAGCGCGGGACATTAATCTCGCCCTGGACAACATTAAGGCCCAAATCATCAAGCATTATCAGCGTCTTTCAGACAGGGAAGCGTTCGTTATGGCTGAAATGGTACGCAATGCCTTTCAGGGGCTCGGCACGAAATACGAAACACTTCTCGGTGCGTTCGATAAGGACAACGAGAGTTTCAGGAAGCGTATCGGTATAGACCGGGCGGAAGGCTCGTATCGGGTGCGGGTAAGGGCAAGAAACCATCTGGCGGCATTCATAAAGAAATGCTACAGGCGGAGTGACATTTCCATGCTTGAGCTTACCCCTGACTTCATCAAGGAGTACGAGATCTATCTTTCCACTGATGCGGGGCTTCATAACGTCAGTGTATGGTCAAACTGCATGTGGCTGAAAACAATTGTGGCGAAAGCCCATTACAACGGGTTGACACCGAGAAACCCGTTTGCACAATATTGCGTCAACCAGAACGTCAAGGAACGGGAATACCTGACCGAGGATGAGATCAAGACGGTAATGGCTCACGAGTTTTCAAACAGGAAGCTGGCTTATATCTGGGATTTGTTTGTCTTTGCCAGCTTCACCGCCCTGTCTTTTGTGGATATAAAGGAACTGACCACCGATGACATTGCGGAAGTGAACGGTGAGAAATGGATACTGTCCAAGCGTCACAAGACGAAAGTGAATTTCCAGGTTAAACTGCTGGATATTCCCTTGCAGATTATCAAGCGTTACGAGGGGTTCCAGGAGAACGGGGTCGTGTTTCCCGACCTGAATTACTGGTCAATCTGCAAGTCGTTGAAGCAGATGATAAGGGAGTGCGGGATTACCAAGAACATATCGTTCTATGTGAGTCGTCATGGATTCGCAACGCTGGCTTTAAGCAAGGGGGCCCCATCGAAAGTGTGAGCCGGGTTCTGGGACATACGAACATAGTTACTACGCAGAAGTACTGTAAGATCACCACCGAGAAAATCGACAAGGATCTGACGATGTTCGGCGACTGTCTTAACCGGTCGTTCCATGAAATTTCAATAACGATGTGACGGAAAGGGCGGATATGACTATCGTTGAAAACGGATGTGTGAAATTCCAAACTGTAAAGTATGGATGCCTTATCTTATCTGATTATAAATACTTATGTACCAATATAAAAAATGCAGGAAATGTTATTGCGCTTCCTGCATTTTTTCATATTTTTGCATTTGAAGAGAGAAAACTCTCTCTCCAGGACATTTTAGAATTTGAAGAAGCGTTATGCTTATCTTGTAGACTGGAAACCTGAGAAATTTCAAAGTACGACAAGGATAGCATAGTGGTTCTCACGCTATAGCGTGGGCTGCTATAACCATATCTGTCGTAAAGGTTTTCTCAGGACCTCCAGTTTAAGACGTGGCATGCAGTTCCACGCTTGAACCTAATATTGCAAATTAATCATCTGAATATCAAATATTAATATCGGGAATTATATGGCTGTGATACCATATAATTCCCAACATTTGTAAGTTTTAGCCTATTTTTTTCTGTGCGACTTCAATTGCATCATGTTTTAATTCGTCTTCCTCTTTTACAGCATCTAATACTTTGTCTGCTAGCCACAGGGTGAGAAGTTCATTCTTATCTATCTTGAAATACTCTGCCAATTGTATTACTTGTGTTCGTTTAGCTCGTCTGTCTCCGCGCTCTATTTTGCTGAACATCGGAGTGTCTATTTCAAGTAAGGCTGCCAACTGTCTTTGCAGTACTCCGTGCTCTGCTCTTAATTCTCTTATTCTTTCTCCTAATAACATACTTTTTAATTTACGAGTTTGACATGAATTAACCGGACTATTATTGTCCGCTATAATATGACGGAATCCGTTATAATTTCCGCTATAATTGGAATAAACCGTCAAAATCTTCTGTTATGACTATTCTTTTAAGAACCATATCCGTCCTTTTGCGTAAATAAGTTTATCCACACTTAATGCGCTAAGTATATCTCCTAAAAGTCTCAATTGCTGTTCATGCGTCTTAACTTGCGGCATTACATCTTTGACATATTTATAAATGCTATCACGTTTCGCTCCATCTGTGCCGGCATTCTTAAGATACTGCAAAATCATTTGTTTGATTTTCTCCTTATCAAGTCCTTTTTGTTTGGTATAATCTTGCAGTTGACGAGTAGCTTTTGCAATCCCTAAAGAGATTGTATAATTGGGGGCTTTACCCTCAATGAGTCCTCTGTTCAGTAAATCCTGCGCAACATTCTCATGAATGGTTCTACCCTTTTGGACTGCGTCTAATGATATGCAGTCCCACAAAGTCAATGAATTGTTTGTTTTGAGCAAGTTAGTATATTGCTTATTTATCTCATTACCGTAAATGCGTACCGACACTTTCCTGTTTTTAGCATCAATCTCATAATCCGGCATTGGGAAATGGCGACGCCATTGTTCATTGAACATTTTCTTGATGCCTCTACTTACTGTGTCTATCATGTTGAAATCAACCATTGCCCTGCAAAGACACTCATTGCGGAAATATGCTTGAGGTTCTTCATTTGTTAAAGCATTTTCCAAAGTGCCAGGAATAAAACTCCCTACATTGGAGTAATAAAGATAAGTTGGATTTTCTACAAAATTGATTCGCTGCTGCATCGTATAGTCTTGATGCGCGATACAATTATGAAGTGCCTCGCGGATGGTATAGTCGTCATATTGCTTCATCGTGTCAGGGAAGAGTGTGCCTCCCGGCATTTCACGCATTGTCAGATTTTCAATCTTTGATAAAATCTCATCTACGGTTAATATAAATGGCACGGTGAAGTGTTCGTAATCCACAACAT
>ERZ827516.3142-NODE-3142-length-10575-cov-4.998004_pt1 | contig 10575 bp, 7 predicted proteins | sample MGYA00519703_ERZ827516 | MGnify/ENA primary metagenome ERZ827516 (study PRJEB31778, sample SAMEA3449337) | human gut metagenome | biome: human gut; feature: human-associated habitat; material: faeces | place: United Kingdom | collected 2010/2012 ...
AGACCGCCGGTAATGAGCTGATGAACATCATCACCATCTTCCTGGCTCTGTCTGTGGGCTGCACCACCAGTGCAAACACCTTCCTGAACACCCGCACCCTGTTCATCATCGTGCTGGGTCTGATCGCCTTCTCCTTCGGCACCGCAGCCGGTGTGCTGTGCGGCAAGGTTATGTACAAGCTGACCGGCGGTCAGGTGAACCCCCTGATCGGTTCTGCCGGCGTTTCCGCCGTGCCTATGGCCGCTCGTGTTTCCCAGAAGGTCGGCCAGAGCGAGAACCCCTCCAACTTCCTGCTGATGCACGCCATGGGCCCCAACGTGGCCGGCGTTATCGGTTCTGCCGTTGCTGCTGGTATCCTGATCAACATCTTCGGCTAAGCAAAACCTGAAACACTATCTCAAGAGCCATCGCACAGCCTTGTGCGGTGGCTCTTTTTGTGCAGGACGATTTCAAATGGCCTCCGCTGCGCTTTGGCCATATTCAGCGGAATTATGATTTATTATTTTGGGATAACGGAGCGTCTGCGGATGCTCCGTCATCCCATTTTCACGGGAGAGGACGTAAGAGGTTACAGCAGCCGTTTCCAGTTACGACCCCTTCTGTGAAAAAGAGGTTCTGAAACGCCCGCAGGCGTTTCAGAATCTCAAATATTAAAATATACTTTCCTTGAACAATGGCCAGAGCGGCAGCGGAGGCCATTCAAAATCGTGTTAGCATTAGTTTTTTCCTGTTTGTGTTTGGCTGCTGCTTGTGCTATCATAGAGAAAAACAGGGCGCAAAACACCCCAAAACAGGAGGGAGCCGTTATGGAAAAAATCAAGCTTGAGGTTGCAGGTGTCCCGGCTGTCCTGTACGGCAAGCGCAGCCGTAAGGTCTATCTCTATGTCCATGGCAAAAACGGCAGCGCGGCCGAGGCAGCCCGCTTTGCCCGCACAGCCTGCCCGGCAGGCTGGCAGGTGCTGGCTGTCGATCTGCCGGAGCACGGCACCCGAAAAAACAGCCCGGAAAAGCTGGTGCTGTGGGTGGTCACCCGGGAACTGCAAACGGTCTATGCCCGGATGCAGCCGGTGTGGAAGCATATCCGAGTGTATGGGGTCAGCATCGGGGCGTGGTTTGCTATGCAGGCGTTGCAGACGCAAAAACCGGAGAAGGCGCTGCTTGTCTCCCCGGTGGTGGATATGGAAAAGCTGATCCTTGCCCTGATGCAGCAGGCAGGGGTAACGGAGGAGCAGCTGCGCGCGGCAGGGGAGATCCCCACAGACTTTGGGGAGACGCTTTCGTGGCCGTATCTGTGCTGGGTGCGGGAGCACCCGCTGCACTGGAAAGTGCCCACACAGGTGCTCTATGCTGATACAGACCCCCTTACCGGGCACACCGCCATGGAGCAGTTCCGGCAGCAGACCGGGGCGCATCTGACCATTTTGGAGGGCGGGGAACACTGGTTCCATACCGAGACCCAGCTGGCCGCTCTGCAAAGCTGGGAAAGCTGTCATTTATAATAGGCCGTTTCTCTTTTCCTCAGTCTGTGAAAATGTAAGCCCGGAAAATCCGCAGATTTTCCGGGCTTACATATAAAATACGCTTCCACAACAAAACGCCGCTGACGGCTTTGTGCATCGTCAGCGGCGTTTTGTTTATTGAAAACAGGATTGTGAATGGCAGAATCAGACGTTTGCCTCGCTGTTGTGCTCAGCCTTCTTGTAAGCGGAGAAGGAGTGGAACACAATGTTCAGGCCCAGCACGATCAGCAGCACGGCAAGGATCAGCTGCAGGCCGTTTGCGATGAACACAGCGCCCCAGGTGGTCTCACCGGCAGGAATGGTAACAGAAGCGGCAGTGCTGATGGCCTTGACCATAGCGATCAGACGCTGCACCAGTGCGGTAAAGGTAACGCACAGCATGATGACCAGAGGGGGGAACAGCATCTTGTTGCTGCGGCCGGTCACCTTCAGGAACACGCACAGGGTAGCCAGCACCAGTGCGCTCAGCAGCTGGTTGGCAGAACCGAACAGAGGCCAGATGTTGGCGTAACCGATCTTGGTCAGGATAAAGCCGAACACCAGCGTGATGAAGGTGGAGAAGTACACATTGCAGAACAGCTTGCGCCAGCCCTCAGCGTGCTCCATGTCGTCCACGCTGAACAGCTCTTGGAAGCTCATGCGGCCAATGCGGGCCACGGCATCCAGACTGGTCAGTGCCAGTGCGGAAACGCACATGGTCATGAACACGGTAGCAGCGTAGGCGGGCACGCCGAACATCTCAAAGAAACCGGCAACGCCGCGGCTGAAGATCTGGAACGGAGTACCGGCAGCAGGGGTACCGTCGGCAGCTGCGGCAGCACCGGCAACGCACAGAGCCAGAACCGCCAGCAGGCTTTCAAGGATCATGGCACCGTAGCCGACCTTCAGCATATCCTTCTCGTTCTCAACGGTCTTGGAGGAAGTACCGGAGGAAACCAGGCTGTGGAAGCCGGAGACCGCACCGCAGGCAACCGTGACGAACAGGATGGGGAACATGGTGCCGAGCTTCTCATTGTTGAAACCGGTGAAAACGGGCAGGTTCATGGTGGGGTGGGCGACCAGCAGACCGACAATCGCACCGGCGATCATAGCGCCGAACATGAAGGTGGTCATGTAGTCACGGGGCTGTTTCAGCAGCCACATGGGCAGGACCGCCGCAAAGAAGATGTAGATGAAGGTGATGTAGCTCCAGGCAGCCTTGCCCAGGATGATGGGGCAGTTCATGCCGACCACGAAGGAGAGCACGATAAAGGCGATACCGACGACGGCCTCTTTCCAGCCGGAGAAGTTGAACTTCTTCTGGATCAGGCCGAAGATGACGGCGAACACCATGAACATGATGGAGACCATGCCCGCAGAGCCGTTGGTGAAGGCGGCCTCGACCTGTGCGCCGTCGGCGTCAAAGGCGTTGAAGGTGCCGGCAACCATGTCTGCAAAAGCAGCAATGACGATGCCGCAGAACAGCCAGCAGAACAGCAGGAACAGCTTGCGGCCCGTCTTGCCGATGTACTTCTCGATCAGCAGGCCCATGGACTTGCCGTCATTCTTGACGGAGGCGTACAGCGCACCGAAGTCGGTGACAGCGCCGAAGAAGACGCCGCCGATCAGGACCCACAGCAGGACAGGCAACCAGCCGAACGCGGCAGCCTGGATGGCACCGGTGACAGGGCCTGCACCTGCGATGGAGGAGAACTGGTGGGCGAACACCGTCCAGCCGTTGGTGGGAACGTAGTCTTTGCCATCCTCCAGCCGCACAGCAGGAGTCTTGGCGTTGGGGTCGACACCCCAGGTCTTGGCGAGCCAGCGGCCATATCCGGCGTACGCACATACCAGGACAACCGCGGCAATCAGAACGATTACAAGCGTATTCATTTTACATGAATCCCTCTTTCCTATTAAATTTTACAATCGCTTGTGCCTACTACTTTACAGCGATGTTCGTAATTTGTCAATGAAATGTTCACAATTTAGCAATATGTCGGTTTTTGGTGCAAAATGTAGAAAATTTGTGGTTTATTTTGTCTGTTTTGCTGCGTTGACAAAGGGAGAAGAAGGGGATAGTATAGGGGTAGAAACGGATGAAACGTTTCCATACTCATGAAGCGGCAAACTGACAGGGAGCGCCGTAGGGGCGGATTTCCTATCCGCCCGTGGCCGTGCGCGGCGGGGAAAACCTCCCAAGCGCACAGGAAATGCGCCCTGCGGGCTGCCGTGAATATTCTATCTGTCTATTTATAGTAAAGGAGACATCTCATGAAACAGTGGCTGAAAGACGCAGTGTTCTATGAAATCTACCCCCAGAGCTTCTATGATACCAACGGCGACGGCATCGGTGATTTGCAGGGCATTATTGCCAAGCTCGACTATATCAGGGACCTGGGCTGCAATGCCCTGTGGATCAACCCCTGCTTTGATTCGCCGTTCAAGGATGCGGGCTATGATGTGCGCGACTACAAAAAGATCGCCCCGCGCTACGGCACGAACGAGGACGCCGCCGCGCTGTTCAGGGCCGCGCATGAGAAGGGCATCCGTGTGCTGTTCGACCTGGTGCCCGGCCACACGAGCGAGGAACACCCGTGGTTCAAGGCCAGCTGCAAGCCCGGGCACAACGAATACTCGGACCGCTTTATCTGGACGGATTCCTGCTTTGCCTCCGGCGACGGGATGCCGTTCATCGGCGGCGAGACAGAACGCAACGGCACGTATATCCTGAACTTCTTCAAGTGCCAGCCCGCGCTGAACTACGGCTATGGAAAGATCAACGAGAAGTGGCAGAAGCCCACCGACGATCCCGCCTGCGTGGCGACGGTGGAGGCCATGAAGGACGTCATGCGGTTCTGGCTGGACATGGGCTGCGACGGCTTCCGCGTCGATATGGCGTCGAGCCTTGTAAAGAATGACACTAAGAACAAAAAGTACACCTGCAAAATCTGGCGCAATATCCGGGATATGCTGGATGTCGAGTACCCCGAGGCCGCGCTCATCGCCGAGTGGAACGGCCCGCGCATGTCGCTGAAAAACGGCTTTGACATGGACTTTTATCTCAATTGGCAGGGCAACGGCTACAACTGGCTCATGCGCAACTATGACGGTGCGATGGACTCGAACCCGCACAACATCGGCAAGGCGTACTTCTGCAAGAACTCCGGCACCGGCATTGACAAATTCCTGGACGATTACCTGCCGGCCTACAAGGCCACCCACAAGGACGGTCTGTGGTGCTTCATCACCTGCAACCATGACACGATCCGCCCCTCCGCGGGCCTGACGACTGACGAGCTGCGGCTGGCCTACGCGACAATTTTCACGCTGCCCGGTGCACCCTTCGTCTACTACGGTGACGAGATCGGTATGCGCTATCTGCCGCTGCCCACCAAGGAGGGCGGCTACTTCCGCACGGGCTCCCGCACGCCGATGCAGTGGGACGACACGGCCAACCACGGCTTCTCCACCGCCGACGCACAGGATATCTATCTGCCTGTGGACACTGCCGCCGATGCGCCCACTGTGGCCGCTCAGGCGGACGACCCCGACAGCCTGCTGAACAGCGTGAAGTCGCTGCTGGCTTTCCGTCATGCACACGCCGACCTGAACGCAGACGCGCCGTTCAAGGTGCTGTACGCACCCAAGGCGAAGGACGACTACCGCCCGTTCGTCTGGCAGCGCGGCGATCTGATCTGCGCCGTCAACCCGGCGGGTGTCTCCATCGAGCTGCCGCTGGAGCTGGCCGAGGATCTGAAAATTCAGTACACGATCGGCAAGGCGGAGATCGTCAACGACACGCTGTCCCTGGGCGCACAGAGCTTTGCTATTTTGGGATAAGGCTGAAAGACGCCGCTTCTGACGGATACAAAAAATCGCAGCCCCGATTTCATTATCGGGACTGCGATTTTTACTTTTACAGCGTTTTCAGCAGCACCTCGTCCATGCTGCGCTTCGGCACGCAGTAGCCGCGGTTTTCATCGAGATAATACTTGACGCTGCCGTCCTGCATTTCGACCAGCTTGCTCGCGTGCGTCGGGTAGCCCAGTGCGACCATGTAGCACAGGCGCACGCCATCGGGCAGGGCCAGCAGCCTGGTCAGGGCCGGGCGGTCAATCGCGCCCATGATGCAGCTGCCCACGCCGTGTGCCCAGGCTGCGGCGGTCAGGCTGCCAAGTGCCAGGCCGACGTCCACATCGGACGCGCCGGGCAGGTTGTCGTCCTGCAAAACCGCAATGAACGCGGTGGGCAGCTCGTCGGGTTTCGGCTGGCCCTGCTCGGGCGGCAGGTAGGCGGCCCAGTGTACCAGCGGCTGCACGGCGGCCACGGCGTCGGCACTCTGCACAACGATGTACCGCACGGTCTGGCGGTTGGCACCGCAGCTGGCTATCCGTGCCGCATCGACGGCCTCGGTCAGGATCTCCGGCGCAACAGGGCGCTGTTCAAAGCGGCGGTAGGTGCGGCGGGTGCGCAAAAACTCCAGCATATCCATGTGGGAACACTTCCTTATATAATATAGTGCAGCTCCTTGGCCCCCTCCCAGAGGGAGTCTAGTTTATTATACCAGCAGATACATCAAGAATCAATAACCGTCGCCGTTTTGCCGATCCCCACCGTCGCCTCGGCAATCTTTTTCCAGCTGGCGCAGCCGCATACGCCGTCGGCAGTCAGGCCGAACCGCCGCTGGCACGCCTTGAGCGCGTTCTCCGTCGCATGGCCGAAGATGCCGTCCAGCGTGTTCGTCGAATAACCCAGCGCGTTCAGCGCGTCCTGCAAAATCAGCACGTAGGTGCTGCGGCTGCCGCGCCGCACGGTGGGGTAGCCTGCCGTCGTGCTGCGGCACGCGGGCTTGCCGTACCGCCGGTCAAAGTGTACCCAGGTGGGTGTCATCGACAGCGGCTCCACGTAACCCCACGCCCCGGTCCGCACAGCGGCGTTGTAAATTTTGCGGCGATTTGCGGCAGTGCTGCGCTGCCCCACGTCGAACGCCACGCCCGCATAGTGCTGGCTCGTCGTGCCGTGGCCGCCCTCCCAGATGCGCTTGAAGGCGTACCCCACCGGGATACCGCTGCCGTAGGTGCGGCGGGTCAGGTTCCACGCTTCCATGGCAGCGGTGGTCGTCCAGAGCATGTTGCTCTTGCTGGACCCGCGGAACTCCCGCACCCGCAGCGTTGTATCGGTGCTGTAGGGCATCGGGTCGTTCTCACGCAGAGTATAGCGGAAAAACTTGTTGTCATAGGAGTCGTACACGTAGACCTTTGGCATAGCTTATCCCTCCTGACATTCGCGGCAGAGCCCCTGCGCGGCCAGACGCAGGCTCTCCCATGTGTCGGCGTCCACGACGCCCAGCGTTTCCAGCCCGGCGGTCAGCTGGTAGCTTTCCAGCGCGGCCTGGGTCTCGGTGTCGAACAGGCCGGTCTCGGGCACAAAATCGGCGGTCTGGTCCGCAGCGGCAATAATGTTCAGCCACTTCTGCACCTGCAGGACCGCGGGCCCGGCGCTGCCCGGTGCCAGCGCACTGGCGGGCCAGACGCCGCCCGGTTTGGGGCTGGGCCCGGCGGGGTTCGCGGCTAACAGCTGCTCGGCGGCATCGCGGAACACCTTCCAGTCCGCCGCCGTCACCGCGCCGGTTTCGGTCAGCCCGAAGTACCGCTGCGCACTGCGCACGGCAGTTTCCAACTCGAGGTCAAAGGTATTGTCGGGCGTGTCACTGGCCGTAAAATTGATTTCCGGTATCCACTGACTCAAAAAGAGCAGCAGCCGATTCAGCCGCAGCACCGCCGCGCCGGTGTCGCCGGGGCGCAGCGTGGCGGCGGGCGCGGGCAGGCTGACCGTGCGCACAACGGGACCGCTGGCTTCGAGTGCCTGCGCGGCGTCGTACAGGCTTTGGAACGTCAGCCGCCCGACGACGCCGTCCACCGTCAGTCCGGCGCGGGACTGCCACGCCTTAACGGCCCGCGTCGTCGCCGCACCGAATTTTCCGTCCACGGCCACGCGCGGCACATCACTGTAGTAGGCCGCCAGCCGCCGCAGGTAGTATTGCACAGCCCGCACGGCGGTGCCGCTGCTGCCCGCCCGCGTGGTGGTCGTGAACTGCCCGGGCGCGACGTTGGCGGCCACAATTTTGTTCGCCACGGCCAGCCCGACCTCCTTCAGCTTATTCCACGTGCTGTGCCCGACGACGCCGTCCGACGTCAGCCCAAACAGCGTTTGAAATGCCTCCACCGCGCTGACCGTCGCCGCGCCGTAGCTGCCGTCCACGGTCACGGGGCGCAGTGCGCTGTAGTTGTCCGCCGCCAGCCGCAGCCAGAACTGCACAAGCCGCACCTCCATGCCGGCAGCGCCCCGCCGCAGCGCCGTGCCAGGCCACGCTGTACCGCCTAGGTCGCTCTGCGCGTCGACCCATGCGGCGTACAGCGTGTTCCAGGTGCGCTGCCCGACCACGCCGTCCGCCGTCAGGCTTTGCTTCTGCTGGAACGCCCGCACGGCCCGCTCAGTCGCCGCGCCGTAGCTGCCGTCCACCGTCACGCGCACCAGCGACGAATCAAACTGCGCTAAATCCGAAAGCCAGAACTGCACCTGCTCCACGCTGCTGCCCGTGCTGCCGCGCCGCAGAACAGTCCCCGGCCAGCCGCCCGCGCTCTGGGTGCCCTCGGCAGTCTCGCCCTCGCTCGTCAGCTCAGCCAGGTCCTTGACGCTGACATAAATAAAGCTCACCTTGTTCCACGTTGGCCTGCCGACCACGCCGTCCGCCGTCAGGCTGAACTGCTTTTGGAATTTCTTCACGCTGTTCTCGGTGGCCTCGTCGAAGGTGCCGGTCACGGCGGGCTTGCCGAAGGACGGGTAATCCCTGGCAATGCGGGAAAGCTGCTTTTGCAGGATGCGCACATTCGTCCCGGTGCTGCCGCGCCGCAGCGGGCTGCCCGGATAACTGGACGGGATGGCGGCAATGTTGTCGGTTGTGACCAGCTGCACGCGGTTTCCGTAGTAGTACCGCAGGATTTGCAGCGCGTTCATGCCCTCCCGCGCGCGGTCCACCGTGCCCCACTGCTTCATGCCGGGGCAGGTCACGGTCTTGCCGTCGCAGTATTCGGTAAAGTACGGTTCGGCGTCGCCGCTGCGCTGGACAAAGGTGTTGAACAGTTCGGCGGTCAGCCGCTCCATGACCGCAAACACCGTGCGCCCGTTGACATAGGCCTGGTCGTACCCCGGCGACCCCGTGATGTTGAAGCTGTACCCGCGGCTGGGGTACCACTCGGTCCAGATGCGGTTCAGCGCCAGACTGACCTGCGCGATAATGTTGGCGCGCAGGGCCTCTTCCGGCCAGGAAAGCGCGCCCACCCCATTGCAAGCCGCCGCGAAAAATGGTATACTGATTTCATATTGGTTTAAGCACAGGAAAAGGGGAATGTTGATGAAGATCGGATTTGATAACGACAAATATCTTGCGATGCAGTCCGCCCACATCCGGGAGCGTATCGCCCAGTTTGACAATAAGCTCTATCTGGAATTTGGCGGCAAGCTGTTTGACGACTACCATGCGTCCCGCGTGCTGCCGGGCTTTCAGCCTGATTCCAAGCTGCAGATGCTTTTGCAGCTCAAGGAGCAGGCTGAGGTCGTCATCGTCATCAGCGCCGAGGACATCGTCGCCAACAAGATGCGCGGTGACTACGGCATCACCTACGATGTGGACGTGCTGCGCCTGATCGATGCCTTCCAGGGCGTCGGCTTGTTTGTGGGCAGCGTCTGCGTGACGAAGTACACCGATGCGCCCGAGGTCACGGCGTTTGAGCAGAAGCTCAACGGCCTGGGCATCCGCACCTTCCGCCACTACAAGATTCCCGGCTACCCCAACGACGTGGCCCACATCGTCAGCGATGACGGCTACGGCAAGAACGATTACATCGAGACCGAACGCCCGCTGGTGGTCATCACGGCCCCCGGCCCCGGCAGCGGCAAGATGGCGGTCTGCCTGTCCCAGCTCTACCATGAGTACAAGCGCGGTGTCAAGGCGGGCTACGCCAAGTTCGAGACCTTCCCCATCTGGAATCTGCCCCTCAAGCATCCCGTCAACTTGGCCTACGAGGCCGCCACCGCCGATCTGAACGACGTCAACATGATCGACCCGTTCCATCTGGAAGCCTACGGTAAGACGACGGTCAACTACAACCGCGATGTGGAGATTTTCCCTGTCGTGAATGCAATGTTTGAACTGATCGCAGGCAAGAGCCCTTATCGTTCTCCGACAGATATGGGCGTCAACATGGCAGGCAACTGCATCATTGATGACGATGTCTGCCGTGAAGCGTCGCTGAATGAGATCGTGCGCCGGTACTTCAAGTGCCTCTGCGACCAGAAGGCCAGCGGTGTTGTCAAGCCGGAGCGTTTCAAGCTCGAGCTGCTCATGAACCAGGCGGGCATTGCCCTGGGCGAGCGTGAGGTCGAAAAACGTGCCCATGCAATGTCCGAAGCCACTGACGGTCAGCCTGCCGCTGCGATTGAACTGGCCGACGGCACGATTGTCACAGGCAAGACCGGCCCGCTGCTGGGTGCGGCATCCTCGGCCCTGCTGAACGCGCTGAAAAAGCTGGCCGGCATCAATCAGGAGATCGATTTGGTCTCCGCCCGCGCCATCGAACCAATCCAGACGCTCAAGACGAACTACCTCGGCAGCAGGAACCCGCGCCTGCACACCGACGAGATTCTGATCGCCCTGTCCAGCTCGGTCTCCGAAAATGAATACGCCGCCAAGGCCATGGAGCAGATCCCCAATCTGAAGGGCTGCGACATCCATTCCACCGTCATCCTCTCCAGCGTGGATGCTGACACTTTAAAGAAACTCGGCATGTACCTGACCTGCGAACCGACCTATGAGGAAGACGACAGGATGTACCATAAAAAGTAAGCTATATAAATAAGTAGAGGAGAGGCCCGCCTCTCCTCTTTTGTTGTAGTGGGAAAATTCACCCCTCCCGCGCACCTCCCAGCAAGCACCCGTTTCCCCCTCCGCCCCCCGTAGGGGCCGGGCATGCCCGGCCCGCACGCTTTCCGCCGCCCCCCCTTACTGCTTTAC
>ERZ827516.3154-NODE-3154-length-10537-cov-3.123068_pt1 | contig 10537 bp, 7 predicted proteins | sample MGYA00519703_ERZ827516 | MGnify/ENA primary metagenome ERZ827516 (study PRJEB31778, sample SAMEA3449337) | human gut metagenome | biome: human gut; feature: human-associated habitat; material: faeces | place: United Kingdom | collected 2010/2012 ...
GCTTATGTGAGGTCTGGCAGGTGATTCTGGCAGGCGTTGCAGAATCATAATCAGGAAAGAAATTAACGGGTGTTTGTATATGATACATATCATACTGGCTATACTGAAAATAGTGGGGATTCTTCTGGCCGTTCTTCTGGGACTGGTCCTGCTGATCCTTCTGACCGTTTTGTTTTTGCCTCTGCGGTATCGCATATGTGCAGAAAAACACGGGGAACTGAAAAAAAGTACTGCAAACGTCAGGGTGAGCTGGCTGTCTGGCATCCTGAAGGTAAAAGCAGGCTACCGGAATGGGCAGATATCCTTTGTATCGCAGATTTTCGGAAAAAAGATCGATTTCGCTAAAAAAAATACTGGGCAGACGGAGGATTCTTCGGAAGAGGCAGAAAACAATGAAACAAAGAACTGCGAGACAGAAAAAACAGAGGATGTTTCGGAAGAGAAAAAGCCACTGCCTGTGTTAGAAGAGAAAACGAAACCGGACCCAGAACCGTCTCCGAAAACCGAAACACAGGAAAACAAGGCTTCGAAATCAGAAACACAGGATGGTGAAATGTCAGAATTGCAGGCAGAAGATGCGGCTGAACCGGAAAAGCGACATCGTTTTTTCAATATAATCGAAAAGGTACGCATGCAGATCGAAAAGATCAGAAATCGTATCCTCACCGCAAAAGAGCAGGCGAAAAAAACGATCCGTTCTATTACAAAATCAAAAGAGACACTGAAGCGATATCTTGATTTTCTGCGTTCAGATCTTTCACGGGAAGTTTATCAGATCTTGAAGAATCATCTCTTTTATCTTCTGAGACATATCCGCCCGCATAAGATCAAAGGCTATGTACATTATGGTTTCGGAGATCCGGCACTCACCGGAGAGTTTACCGGGATTCTCTATCTGATCCTTCCGGCGAAGTGCGAGGAACTGGATCTTGAGCCTGATTTTGAAGATCAGGTCTGCGAAGGAGAAGTTTTGGCTTTGGGACATATCCGCATCTGCCATCTTGCACTGACAGGAGCGAAGATATTTTTTGATAAAAAATTAAAAATATACTGGAAACGATTCAGACGATTAAGGAGGGCTTAATATGGCATCAGAAAACAACAATTTTCAGAGTACAGTAAATTCTCTTTTCAAAGGCATGGACAGTTTTATCACGACCAAAACCGTTGTGGGAGATGCGATCACAGTGGGTGACACGATCATCCTGCCACTTGTAGATGTCACGTTTGGTGTTGCTGCGACAGCAAAAAATGAAGACAAGAAACAGAACGGCGGCGGTGGCATGGGCGGAAAAATGAGTCCGAGTGCCGTGCTTGTGATCCAGAACGGGACGACCAAACTGGTCAATGTCAAAAATCAGGACGGTCTGACCAAGATCCTGGATATGGTTCCGGATTTTGTTAATAAATTTACCGATGGAAAATTTTTCTCATCAAAAGAGGACGACGAGATCATTTCAGAGGCAAAAGAAGAAAAAGAATAAAGAAAAAGATAACAAAAGGTCATGGGGAGCGGACAGTTCCGTAAAATCCATGACCTTTTGTGCTACGATGCCTTTGCAGATGCATATTCTGGTAATAAAGAGATTCGGAGAAATCCAATGAAAAGGATCATAGGCTATACCGTGTTTTGGATCGCATTTGGTATGACGATCGCATTTTTTATGCCGAATGTCTTTGTGTCGGTTCTCTTTATCTTCGGGCTGCTGCTTCTTGGCTATTTTATGTTCTCCTGCTGAGAAAAAGAGCGGCTATATTTCACCGAATTTTTCCAGGATATTTTCCCGGTAAGGATCGGCAATCGCAAGTTCTGTTCCGTTATCAAGCATAATTTTTCCGTTTTTGATCCGGAAAACATAGTCGCAGTTGACCAGCTCCAGAGGATGGATGCGGACAAAATCACAGGGCTCCAGCTCTTTTTCCAAGTCATTTATGTTATAACGGATCCGCTTGGCAGTGCCGTCGTTTTTCAAAAGCTCAATAAAACCATCTCGGATATCCCGGATGTAGAGGATCTGTCTGAGATTTAACTTGTGCAGGGCATCCGGTGTGCGGAGAATATAAAGAAACGAGTCTTCCCGTTTATGGTATTCCAGCATGAATGCTTTCAGTGTGGAACTCAAATCTTCATGAAAATGATCTTTGCGGACGAAACTGTAAGGATGTGCTTTGAAAGAATCAAAAACATATTCTTCTCTTGCAGATACAAAGATGATGACCGGATTCTTCTGATGCCTGCGGATCTGCAGAGCAAGTGTGATGCCATCGAGTTTTGGCATTTCAATATTTAAAATGTACAGGTCAAAAAATATTCCTTCCGATACACGGCACATGATATCTTCGCCGGAAGAAAAGGAAGCAACATCTGCCTGGACATTCATGTTCATAATCTGCTTGGTGATCTCACTGGTGATAAAAGTCAGGGAAGAAACATGATTATCACAAACAGCAATATGTAAAGTATCCATAAATAAAACCTCCTTCCACGTATACTATAAGCAGACGGATAAACAGAGAAAGATACAAGTTATCCCATCTGTCCGCCGACTTATGCTATGTTGGTAACAGTGTATCTCTTCTTCTGACAAATGTCTATAAAAAATAAGAAGTTTTTTCGGTTTTGAGGACAGGATTTGTCGTATTGTGGAATTTGAAAATAAGTATTTGTAAGTTTATAGAAAGTATGCTATAATTTAAAAAGTTCGATTAAGCCGTTTCAAATGCGGTATGGGAGGTTATTATGTCAATTATACAGGCGATCATATTGGGAATTGTACAGGGCATTACGGAGTTCTTGCCGGTCAGCAGTTCCGGACATCTGGCGATCATCCAGAATATATTTCATATCCAGACAGACGGGGGATTATTTTTTGATGTTATGCTGCATCTTGGTACCCTGGTGGCAATTTTCGTGGTTTACCGCAAGGACATTCTGCGTATGATTGTTGAGACGGTCAATATGTGTGGTGATATTATTTACAATCTGAAAAGTTATATTCAGAATCAGCGTTCCTACAGTGCACTGCGTTACCGCAAGATCGTAAAAAACAACTATCGCAAGTTTGTGGTACTGGTGCTGGTATCTACCATACCGACAGGTATCATTGGTTATATCGGAAAGGGAATGGTGGAAAAAGCGAGTGCGACACTGATCGTTCCGGGGATTTGCTTGATCCTGACTTCCATTTTGCTGGTGGTATCCGAGAAAACACCGAACGGCAAAAAGATACCAAAGGATATCAGTTACGGAAGTGGATTTTTGATCGGTGCGGCACAGGGATGTGCCACACTTCCGGGACTTTCCCGCTCCGGTACGACGATCGCGGCGTGCCTGATGAGCGGATATGACAGACGTTTTGCAGTTCGCTATTCTTTCATTATGTCGATCCCGGCGATTCTGGGAGCGGCTGTTCTTGAGATCAAGGATCTGGGAAGTGAAGCGATCACCGGGGGCATCGTACTCAACGGACTGATCGGAGCGATCGTTGCAGGATGCGTTGGTTATGTATGCATTAAAACGATGCTTACAGTCGTGCGTAAGAAAAAATTTATGGGATTTGCGATTTACTGTTTTGCAGTAGGAGTGATTGCGATCATTGCAAACTTCCTGGTATAACAGAATCGATTTTACAAAGGAATGTTTTATATGCAAAAAGACTGTTACGGTATGGATTCTGTAACAGTTTTTTGTTATGGAGACCGCGGATCAGCTTATAAAACGTGTTTTATCTTTGCTATAGCGACGAAAAATGTGATATGACGAGGAAAACAGATAAAGGGGAGCAACATTTTATGGCAGAAAGGAAAAAAACGGTGCAAAGTACAAGAAGAAGCAATTCTGCACCAAAGAAGGGAAACAACAGCAGGAAAACGACAGCAATGCCGAAGAAAGAGACTTCGGTACCGAAAAAGGGAAAGGTCGGAAGACCAAGAAAAACGGATTATCAGAAACCGGAAAGAATCGAAAATCCAGGAAATGAAGGATTCTCTGTCTGGGAGGAAATCCTGGTCTGGCTGGTGCTTGCTCTGTCCGTTCTGATCCTGATCGGAAATTTCGGTGTCGGCGGTTTCATCGGCAATACGGTAAGCCATATCAGTCTCGGAGCATTTGGGCTGATGGCGTATCTGTTTCCGTTTGCCCTTTTTCTGGGAGTGGCTTTTGCAGTTGTAAACAAGGAAAAAAGCATTATGTGGGTCAAACTGGGCGGATGTTGTCTGATGTGGCTTGCCATGTCCATTTTCTGCGAACTGATCAACGGATACGATAAGAGCAGAAATCTGATGGACTATTATAAGTACAGCATCGAGGAACATACAGGCGGCGGGATTATCGGAGGCATTTTCTGCAAAGTGTTCTGTCCGTCCGTCGGCATTGCGGGAGCTTATGTGATCGTGATCCTTCTGGCTGTGATTGCCCTGGTTCTGATCACGCAGCGTTCTCTGTTTCGTGGTATGCAAAAAAGCAGCAAAAAAGTCTACTGTTCTGCAAAGGAAGATGCCAGACGCAGAATGGAGCAGGCAAGGATACACCGTGAAGAGCAGGCACTTTACCGGGAACAGCAGCTGATGAATGAAAGGGAAGCTCTGGAGCGGAGAAAAGAGGCGTTTGAAGAAGAAAAGAAACGACGTCTTGATCATAAAGTGACCGGTGTGACTTATCAGACGGTAGGTGAAAATCTGGTTTCGGAGAAAAGTGAAATTCCAAGAGAGATCATCGAGGCACAGCCGATCATCGAAGAGGAACCGGGCAGGAGAGAGGAAATATATGAAGAGGAGCCGGAAGAATCCTTTGATTTTCTGAATATGCTTTCCATTGAAGGACTGGATGAAGAAGACCATTCTGATACGGAACCGTCACCGCATCCAGTGCCGGATCATGCAGAAGAATCCGGCGGTTCGACAGAAACGGAAAAAGAGAAAAACCGGAAAAATCCAAGATCTTCCGCAAAAGAGCAGAAAGTCCAGCTGGAAAGTGTCAGCGAGGAGATTGAAGCGGCAGAAAAGGTGCAGAAACCACAGTATGCCTTCCCGCCGATGGAGATCCTCGGTCTTCCAAGACGCGGAAAAAACGGAAACAGCAGTGAGGTGCTGAAAACGACGGCCCAGAAGCTGCAGAATACACTGCACAGTTTTGGCGTGGAGGCTCATGTCACCAATGTCAGCTGCGGACCTTCTGTCACCCGGTACGAACTGACACCGGAGCAGGGAGTCAAAGTCAGCCGTATCGTCAATCTGGCAGATGATATCAAGCTGAACCTTGCGGCAGAAGATATCCGGATCGAGGCACCGATCCCGGGGAAAGCAGCGGTCGGCATTGAAGTCCCGAATAAGGAAAGCAGCGAAGTTTATTTAAGAGAACTTTTGGAGTCATCGGAGTTTCAGGAAGCCAAATCCAAGCTGTCAATTGCAGTTGGCAAGGACTTGGCAGGAAAGATTGTGGTGGCGGATATTGCAAAAATGCCGCATCTTCTGATCGCCGGTGCAACAGGATCCGGTAAGTCTGTATGCGTCAATACGATCATCATGAGTCTGATCTACAAAGCTTCGCCGGAAGATGTCAAGCTGATCATGATCGATCCAAAAGTCGTGGAACTGAGTGTTTACAATGGGATCCCGCATCTGTTTATCCCGGTTGTCACCGATCCGAAAAAGGCAGCCGGTGCTCTGAACTGGGCAGTAGCGGAGATGACGAAACGTTACCAGCAGTTTGCCACCCAGGGCGTGCGTGATTTGAAAGGCTACAATCAGAAGATCGAATCGATCCCGGAAGAACAGCGGACAGAAGAAATGAAGAAAATGCCACAGATCGTGATCATCGTGGACGAACTTGCCGATCTGATGATGGTTGCTCCCGGAGAAGTGGAAGATGCAGTCTGCCGTCTGGCACAGCTTGCAAGAGCAGCCGGCATCCATCTGATCCTTGCAACACAGCGGCCTTCCGTCAATGTTATCACTGGTCTGATCAAGGCAAATATGCCGTCAAGGATTGCGTTCAAGGCTTCTTCCGGTGTGGATTCCAGGACGATCCTGGATATGAACGGGGCGGAAAAACTGCTTGGAAAAGGAGATATGTTGTTCTATCCGCAGAATTATCAGAAACCGGCAAGACTTCAGGGAGCGTTTGTCAAAGACAGTGAAGTGGAACAGGTCGTAGAATTTTTAACACAGCAGAATAACCCAGAAACATACAATGCAGAAATGCAGGTGCAGTTATCGCAGGTGACACAGGCTGCCCAGGATCTGAAAAATAGCGGAAGCGATGTAGATGAATACTTTGCAGATGCCGGAAAATTTATCATTGAAAAAGACAAAGCATCGATCGGTATGCTCCAGCGAATGTTCAAGATCGGGTTTAACCGGGCGGCACGCATCATGGATCAGCTTTCGGATGCCGGTGTTGTCGGCCCGGAAGAAGGAACCAAACCGAGGAAAGTGCTGATGAGCATGGAACAGTTCGAAAATTATCTTGAGCAGGGGCAATAAGTATTGAAATTTTTAAGGGATTGTTTTATACTTTAATGTAGTGTTTTGTAGAACCTTGCGACTGTATACAAAAAACACAGTCAGGTGTGCTTTTATAAAACGAAAAATATGGAGGTATGATATGTACAAGATTTTAAAAGCAGGAAAACTTGCAGGCAATATCTACGAGATGGTTGTAGAGGCTCCGCGTGTTGCAAAGCATTGTCTGCCTGGACAGTTTATCATCGTAAAAATGGATGAAGTCGGCGAGCGTATTCCGCTGACTATTTGTGACTATGACAGAGAAGCCGGTACAGTTACTATTGTATTCCAGCCGATCGGAGCGTCCACAGAGAAATTTACCACACTGAAGGCAGGAGATACTTTCCGTGATTTCGTAGGTCCTCTGGGACAGCCGTCTGACCTGTGCACAGAACCGCTCGAAGAAGTAAAAAAGAAAAAGATTCTTTTTGTAGCTGGTGGTGTAGGTACCGCACCAGTATATCCACAGGTGAAATGGCTGCATGAGCACGGCATTGATGCGGATGTTATTGTCGGTGCAAAGACAAAAGATCTGGTTATCCTGGAAAAGGAACTTTCCGAAGTGGCAGGCAATCTCTATGTTACAACCGATGACGGTTCTTACGGAAGAAGCGGAATGGTAACAAAAGTGATCGAAGACCTGGTAACAAAAGAAGGAAAAGTATATGATCACTGCGTAGCGATTGGTCCGATGATCATGATGAAATTCTGCTGCCTGACAACAAAGAAACTGAACATTCCGACTATTGTCAGCATGAACCCGATCATGGTGGACGGTACCGGTATGTGCGGAGCCTGTCGTGTTATGGTAGGAGATGAAGTGAAATTTGCCTGCGTAGACGGTCCTGATTTCGATGGACACCTCGTTGATTTCGATGAAGCAATGCACCGTGGAACGATGTACAAAGAATTTGAGACACACGCCCGCGATGAATATTGCAATCTACTCAAGAAAGGGGAAAATTAATCATGGCAGAGAGAAATATGGATATGAATAAATGCCCAATGCCGGTACAAGACCCGGATGTCCGTAATAAAAACTTTGACGAAGTAGCTCTTGGCTACACCTATGATATGGCAGTAAACGAAGCTCGTCGCTGCTTAAACTGTAAAAACAAACCTTGCGTCAGCGCCTGCCCGGTTCAGATTAACATTCCGGCATTTATTGAGCGCGTAGCAAATGAAGATATTGAAGGTGCTTTTGCGATTCTTTCAGAATCCACTTCCCTTCCTGCTGTCTGCGGCCGTGTATGCCCACAGGAAAATCAGTGCGAAGGCAAATGTGTCCGCGGCATCAAAGGCGAGCCGGTTGGTATCGGACGATTGGAGCGTTTCGTTGCTGACTACCACAGAGAGCACTGCACAGACGCACCGGTTAAACCGGAGCCAAACGGTCACAAAGTTGCTGTTATCGGTGCCGGCCCAAGTGGTCTTACCGTTGCCGGTGATTTGGCTAAATTAGGATACAAAGTAACAATTTTTGAAGCACTTCACCTTGCCGGCGGCGTTTTGGTTTATGGTATTCCGGAATTCCGTCTTCCAAAAGCAATTGTGCAGAAGGAAATTGATAACTTGAAAGCAATCGGTGTTGATGTAGAAACTAATATGGTAATTGGTAAAGTATTAACCATCGATGAAATTTTCGAAATGGGTAACGAAGCAATCTTCGTTGGTTCCGGTGCAGGACTTCCTCGTTTTATGAACATCCCAGGTGAAAGTTTGAAAGGTGTTTATTCTGCAAACGAATTCCTGACTCGCATTAACTTAATGAAAGCTTACCGCGACGGAAGCAAAACACCAATCCAGCACGCAAAGAAAGTTGCTGTTGTCGGTGGCGGTAACGTAGCTATGGATGCAGCCCGCAGTGCAAAACGTCTTGGTGCAGAAGAAGTTTACATCGTATACCGCCGTGGTATGGAAGAACTTCCTGCCCGTAAAGAAGAAGTTGAGCATGCAGAAGAAGAGGGAATCATCTTTAAGACATTAAATAACCCGGTTGAAATCCTTGGCAATGACGAGGGTATGGTATGTGGCATGAAATGTGTTGAGATGGAACTTGGCGAACCGGATGAAAGCGGACGCCGTCGTCCGGTTGAAAAACCTGACAGCGAATTTGTTCTTGATGTTGACAGCGTAATCATGTCCATTGGTACAAGTCCAAACCCATTGATTCGCTCCACAACCCCTGGTCTGGAAGCAAATAACCGCGGATGCTTAATCACAAAGGATGAATCCGGTTTAACAACCCGTGATAATGTATACGCCGGTGGTGATGCCGTAACAGGTGCCGCAACCGTAATCCTTGCCATGGGTGCAGGAAAAGCTGCCGCTAAGGCAATTGATGAGGCATTGAGAGGGTAAATAATAAGGCTATTCTTACGATAAAAAAGGAAAAACTGCAAACCGACTCGAAACAGAGAATTCGCTTCACGAATTATGTTTCTCGCTGGTTTGTGGTTTTTCCTTTTTTAGGTAAGTCTAACTTATTGTATTCCTAACTCTATCACCCATTCCACCCGCTCCCAGTCCTAACAGACACCAAAACACAGGCGCTGTTACTACCATAGAATCATTAAACATCCCGGCAAAGAGATATCCTAATACAGAAATCAAAATTGCCCGTATAAAATACTCTTTCTGCGTATGGCACTTTCCTTTAGCTGCCGCAAAGCCTCGCTTTAAAAAAATCACAAAAAATGCAAGCATCAGAACAAGCGAGAGGCACCCTGTCTCAATTCCCATCTGAAGATAATAATTATGTGGCTTCTTATAATAAGTTGTCAACAAATCATACTGATATCTGGCAACATAATCATTATGCGGGAACACAAAACCAAACTGGTCGGGCCCCGCGCCAAGCAGCACATAATCTTTTAACAGCGGTATCGTTCTTGACCACACAAAACCACGAAGCGATGCCACCTCATTCATCCACGATGGCAGTGCCGTTTCGGCGTGAATACACAAATCCCATTTTCCGTTTGCATTGAGATAATAATACTTCCCATCCCCACGCTGATTGGTAAACCGCCAGACACTCTTTTTGTACTTCATTTCATAGCCATAAACGGTCTTTTCACCGTCCGCAAATGCTTTCTTTTCAAATGAAAATGCTTTCCACTTTCTATCCGGTGTCTTTTTAAGCGTGATATTTTCACCACTTCCCTCTATGACAAAAGAATAATTTTTATTTTTATAGCGGATTTTCACATGGTTATCCTTCGTTTCAATATAAGATAACTTTTTACTTCCTTTGGTAGAAAAGCGAACCTGCTGCCATTTTCCAAAAATATCCCCTGTGATGTACCAGTTGCAGAAAAATAAAATTGCAAGCACAGAAACCAAGACGCATAGAATTGTTTTTTTGTACTGACAGACTTTGTTCCGATATTTTACGCCGCCAATGCAAAACGAAACCAGTACCGCAAGCGTGCCGGTCCGCGACTGGGAACCAAAAAGGCAGAAAATCAGCAGATAAAAAAGCACGAACCAAAAAGTTCTCTCCCGCTTTTTACCCGCCTCATGGAAATAAACAATCATTGCCACCGTCACCGGCAGAAGAAGCGATACATAGCTCCCCACATAGTTCCAATGGCACAAAGTTAAATATATAAAATGTGAAACTCTCGCCTTTCTCCCACCTAGAAACTCTTTCACAAAGCCCATTGACAATAAATCAAATCCAAAGAACTGCGAAATACCAATCACGCCAAGGATTCCAATTGAGACACCAAGTAATTTTATCAGTATGGAAATATTTTCTGTTTTTTTCACCCAAAAAAAACTGTAAAAGAACACAACCAGATACGAAAGTATTACGAAAAGCCCCTGCATATTGCCGGTCATCCCCCGCACACTCAGAAAAGGATGATTTGCATGCTGAGAAGATGCAATTGCAAAACCACCATATAATATAGGTAGAAGAAGATATTTTGGCATCTCGTGAATCTGCCGCCAAAAGCGCATACGAGCCAAAATCACAATCATAAAAAGGCAGCAAAAAAACAGGACAAACAATTTACCATACAAAAAG
>ERZ827516.3182-NODE-3182-length-10454-cov-2.263487_pt1 | contig 10454 bp, 7 predicted proteins | sample MGYA00519703_ERZ827516 | MGnify/ENA primary metagenome ERZ827516 (study PRJEB31778, sample SAMEA3449337) | human gut metagenome | biome: human gut; feature: human-associated habitat; material: faeces | place: United Kingdom | collected 2010/2012 ...
ATAACTTTTGTAAAAAGCAACTACGTACATATGAAAGAAGTGCTTTCGGAGTTGTCGATACCAAAGGTAAACGGTATTGTTTTAGACTTAGGTGTTTCTTCTTATCAATTAGACAATGCCGAGAGGGGATTTTCTTATCGGGAAGATGCACCACTTGATATGCGGATGGATAGAGAGCAGAGTGTAACTGCCAAAGACATTGTAAATGAATACCCGGAATCCGAACTTTTCCGCATTATTAAAGAATATGGCGAGGAACGATTTGCAAGAAGTATTGCAAGAAATATTTGCAGACAAAGAAAAGAAAAACCGATTGAGACGACCTTGGAATTAGTCGATTTAATACGCACTTCTATGCCGGCGAAAGCAAGAAACGGAAAAAGCCATCCGGCAAAGAGAACATTTCAGGCAATCCGAATTGAATGCAACTGCGAATTGGATGTGTTAAGACAGGCGCTTGACGACATGGTTGATTTGCTTTGTGATGGAGGAAGACTTAGCATCATCACCTTTCACTCATTGGAAGACCGCATGGTAAAGACAAGCTTTAAGAAACAGGAAAATCCATGTACCTGCCCGCCGGATTTCCCGGTTTGTGTCTGTGGAAAGAAACCAAAAGGAAAAGTTGTTACAAGGAAACCGATTCTTCCATCAGAAGAGGAATTAGAACGAAATACACGCTCAAAAAGTGCGAAATTAAGAGTGTTTGAAAAAATAGAAAGTTAGGAGGAAGTTACATGGCAACACGGAGAACGCCATACGTATATGGAAGTGCGGCACCGAACATTGAGGTAATGCCGCGCAGGGAGGATGATTACGAGAGAAGGAGACAGACAAGACCCGTCTCCAGACCAAGACCAAAACGGAAGGCAAAAATTGATAAAGTTGCCGTGTTATTGACAGCACTTACTTTTTTTGTTGTAATGGCTGCCGGTATCTTTTATCTGCGTTTGCAATTTCAGTCTACCTATTTGAATAAAAGTGTGGTAAAATTGCAAAGTGAAGTAGTTGAAATGGAAAAGAAAAATGCAACTGCCGAGAAAGAATTGGACGACTCGGTTGATTTGACTGCTATTTATAACAAAGCAACGAAACAGCTTGGCATGGTGGCAGCAAGTGAAAACCAGATGGATACTTATGAGAGCCGGAAGAGTACGCAGGTTCGCACTCATGGGGATATTCCGGCAGAATAATTGTGAAAAGCACAACCGGAATGGAGAGTAAGATATGGCTACACAGTATAATCAAGGACGATACTCCTATCGAAGACGCAGAAGAAGAGGAAAGCCGAAACGTTTTAGCAGAAAAATGTGTATTACGGTATTTCTCGTCTTTTGCGTTTGTTTGTTTACTTTTGGGGTGTTGTTGTTTAAGATTTACCGCATCAACAGTAAGGATGGAGACCGTTACCGCAAAGAGGCACTTTCTCAGCAGTCATATACAAATACGGTGTTGAATTACCAGCGCGGTGATGTTAAGGACCGTAACAATACTACATTGGCAGTCAGCGTGCGCAAATATGATTTGGTGTTAGAGCCACGGACACTTGGCAAAGATGAAAAGAAAAAACAGGCAACGGTAGATGCAATTGCAAAAACATTTGGCGTGGCATCGTCTGTTGTGGAAGAAGTAATTCAGAAAAAGCCAAACTCGATGTACGAGCATATTGACGGTTTAAAGGAACTGCCTGCAAAAAAGGTGGACAAGTTCAAAAAGCAGATAAAAAAAGAACGTTTAGAGGGCGTTTGGTTTGAGGAAGTGTACAAAAGAAATTATCCGCTGAAAACCGTTGGTGCAAGTATTATTGGTTTTATGAATTCAAATAATCAGGGAACTTACGGTGTGGAAGAACAGTACAATTCCGTTTTGAATGGAACGACAGGAAGAGAGTATGGTTATTTTGATTCCAATATGAATTTACAGCGAACCATTAAAGAAGCAAAAGACGGCAATTCGGTTGTTCTCACGATTGATGCCAATGTGCAGAAAATTATAGAGGATGAAATTGCGGATTTCCAAAAGAACGGAACCGGTGCGAAGACGATTGCGATGATGGTCATGAATCCGAAAAATGGAGAAATTCTTGCTATGGCATCCAACTCCACATTCGATTTGAATGACCCACAGAATCTGGCGTCCATGTATTCGGAACAGAAGATTGCAGCGATGACAGACAAAGAGAAAAACGAAAATCTTCTGTCTATGTGGTCGAATTTTTGCGTTGGCTCTGCCTATGAGCCGGGTTCTACATTTAAGCCGTTTACAATTGCTGCGGCGTTAGATGAAAATATTATCTCCGGAAAATCCACATTTCAGTGTAACGGTGTAAAGAAAGTGGCTGACAGAGAAATTCACTGCAGCAACCGAAATGGACATGGCATGCTAGATTTGCGTCATGCTCTGATGGAATCCTGCAATGCAGCCCTTATGGATATCGGACTTGGATTGGGACGAAATAAATTTAGTAAGTATAACAAATTGTATGGATTTGGACAGCGCACCGGTGTAGATCTGCCGGGTGAAACTTCCGGTTTGATTCACACGAAAGAAGAATTGAATCCGGTAGAATTAGCGACAAGTAGTTTTGGACAGACGCAGACGGTTACGATGGTTCAGATGCTCAGTGGTTTTTCATCCCTGATTAATGGCGGAAATTATTATCAGCCGCATTTGGTAAAAGAAATTCAGAACAGTAACGGTGATGTGGTAAAAACGATTGATCCGGTTATTGTGAAACGAACAACGAGTGAGGATACCAGTTCGAAATTAAGAAGTTACTTAAAATCAACGGTAGAAGAAGGAACTGCGGCACCGGCACAGGTAAAAGGATATTCCATTGGCGGAAAGACCGGTACGGCGGAAAAACGACCGGTATCGGCAAAGAAGTACTTAGTTTCCTTTATTGGCTGTGAGCCGGCAGAAGACCCGGAAGTGGCTTATTATGTGATTATTGATGAGCCTCATGTAAAAGACCAGGCGCACTCTACCTATGCGACCGAATTTTCGTCGAAGGTGATGAAACGTGTTCTTCCGTTTTTGGGACAATATGCTTCTTCGTCTCAAACAAAGCAGGATGCGAAACAAGAATAGGAATGATGAAGGGGCATATCTGAGCTCTCCATACAATACACTGTAATAATGAGAAAATCGGGAGCTTGTTTATGGAAAACCGACATCGAACATACCAACGTCAGTCAATGGGGTTGGTATTTTTTCTCTTTGTGCTTGTACTTTTAACACTGCTTGGCAGGCTTTTTTATCTCATGATAGGAAAAGCGGATTATTATGGAGTACAGGCGAAGGAACTTCATGAGCGTGAGCGAAAGATTAAGGCGGAACGAGGAGAAATCAAGGACTGTCACGGCAATGTATTAGCGGCAAATCGGTCCGTATCGACTATATCCGTAATCCACAGTCAGATGAAGGAGCCGGAACGGGTGATAACCCTTTTGTCGAAGGAATTGATGTTAGACGAGAAAGAGGTCCGGAAAAAAGTGGAGAAGGTTTCTTTGCGTGAAAAAATTAAATCGAACGTGGATAAGGAGACTTCGGATCGAATACGAAATTACAAATTGGCGGGTGTTACCGTCGATGAGGACTATAAAAGAGAGTACCGCTATGACTCGCTGGCATCAAAGGTGCTTGGTTTTACCGGCGGTGATAATCAGGGAATTATCGGTTTGGAAGTATCTTATGAAAAATATTTAAAAGGATTGGATGGCTCGATTTTGACAATGACGACCGCTTATGGTACGGAAATTGAAAATGGAGCCGAAGACCGCATTGAGCCGGTGGCAGGCTGGACATTAAATACCAGTCTTGATTTACCGGTGATGGAATACACGGACCAGTTAGCCAATTATCTGCTGAAAAAGAAACAGGCGAAAAGCGTGGATATTATTGTTATGAATCCTCAGAATGGAGAGATTTATGCAATGGCATCGGCACCGGAATTTAACTTAAATGATCCATACCGGATTTCCGGAGATTTGAGTAAAATGTCGGCAAAGGAAAAGAGTGAAAAGAGAAATGCCATGTGGCGGAACTCTTGTGTGTCGGATACTTATGAACCGGGTTCCACATTTAAGATATTGACAACGGCGGCAGCACTCGAAAAAGGTGTTGTGAAGATGACGGACCGTTTTCGCTGCCCTGGTTATAAAATAGTGGAGGACAGACGGATACGCTGTCATAAAAAAGGAGGACACGGCAGTGAGACATTTTTAGATGGCATTATGAATTCCTGCAATCCGGTTTTCATTGAAGTGGGCGCAAGAGTCGGTGTATCTGACTTTTTCCGCAAGATGTCAGATTTTGGATTGATGAATCGGACGGGGATTGATGTGCCGGGGGAGGCGTCGACCATTATACATAAAGAAAAAAATGTAGGAGCCGTTGAACTGGCAACGATGTCTTTTGGCCAGTCCTTCCAGCTCTCGCCGATAAGACTTGTAAGCCTTGCAGGTTCCATGATAAACGGAGGGTATTCCATTACACCGCATTTCGGTGTCAGCGCAGTTAGTGCCGATGGCGGTCTTATGAAACATTTTTCATACGGAAAGAAAGAGCGTGTTGTCTCAAAAGAAACTTCGGATTTGATTCGGATGGCACTAGGCAAGGTTGTTTCAGAAGGAACCGGACATAAGGCTTCTGTGAAAGGGTTTTCCGTTGGCGCAAAAACCGGAACAAGTGAGAAACTTCCGCGCGGCAATGGAAAATATATTGCGTCAACCATTGGTTTTGCTCCGGTCGAGAATCCAAAAGTTATTGCACTTGTGCGGATTGATGAACCGCAGGGCCTATACTATGGAGGTACTGTGGCAGCACCGGCAATTGCTGCGCTGTTTGAAAACATTCTCCCTTATTTATGCAAAAACTGATTTGCTGAATAAGTGCTTGCGGTAAGGCTCGTAATGGTATAAAATAGACACGTGCGTTGACGTACTTAATAAGATAAGAAGAGGTGGATATGAATGAATAATCTAAGTCTTAGTGTGTTTATGCCGGTTATAATTTCTTTTTTAATCAGCGTGGTATTTTGCCCGATTTTGATTCCTTTTCTGAGGAAATTAAAGTTTGGACAGACCGAGCGTGAAGAAGGACCACAGTCTCATTTGAAAAAGAATGGAACACCGACAATGGGTGGTCTTGTGATTTTGGCAAGTATTTTGCTGACCTCCTTAATTTATATTGGCAAATTTACGGAAATTCTTCCCGTTTTATTTATGACACTTGGTTTTGGTCTGATTGGTTTTCTGGATGACTACATCAAGGTGGTAAAAAAACGTTCGCTTGGGTTGACTCCTTTGCAGAAGATGGCATTGCAGTTTATTGTGACCGGTGTATTTATTTACTATTACTTCAAAATTGCCGGTTTGGATACATCCATTAAAATTCCGTTTGTAAGCGGAGATGGATTCGTTATGCCAACATGGCTGTTTATCATTTTTGTTTTTATTGTCGTACTTGGTACGGTAAATGGTGTAAACTTTACCGATGGCTTAGATGGTCTGGCATCCGGTGTAACCGTAATTGTAGCAACATTCTTTACGATTGCTGCACTGAGTCTGAATCCATCAATGACACCGATTACAGGAGCCGTGGTAGGAAGTCTTTTGGGATTTTTCCTGTTTAACACATATCCCGCGAGAGTTTTCATGGGTGATACCGGTTCGTTAGCCCTTGGTGGTTTTGTGTCCTCCATTGCGCTGATGCTTCATATGCCGTTATTTATTGTGATTATCGGCTTGATTTATCTGGTAGAAGTCCTTTCTGTTATTTTGCAGGTTGGTTATTTTAAACTGACTCACGGAAAGAGAATTTTCAAAATGGCGCCAATTCTTCATCATTTTGAGTTGTGCGGTTATTCAGAGACACAGGTTGTAGCAGCATTTAGTATTGTTACAGCATTATTATGTCTGGTTGGTATTATGGCATTGTAATTTACCGGAGAAGGGATGAATAAAATGGATTTAGAGAATCAAAAAGTATTAGTTGCCGGACTAGGAAAAAGTGGCATGGCAGCATATGAACTGCTGAAAAATATGGGCGCCAAGGTCAGTTTATTTGACGGAAAAAAAGATTTGGATGTGTCCGGTTATGACGCACCGGTTTTTCTTGGCAAAATGACAAAAGAGGAACTTGCCGGTTTTGCCTGTGCGGTGTTTAGTCCGGGTGTTCCGTTGGATATTGATTTGGCAAGTGAACTGCGTGAATTAAACATTCCAATCATTGGTGAGATTGAACTTGCTTTTCTCTGTGAAAAAGGAGTTGTGGCAGGAATTACCGGAACAAATGGTAAAACAACGACAACAACGCTTGTTGGTGAGATTATGAAAGCTTACAAAGAAAAAGTTTTTGTTGTCGGAAATATTGGTAATCCGTATACGAAAGAAGTGGAGAAAAGCGCTGCCGATTCGGTTACGGTGGCAGAAATCAGTAGTTTCCAGTTGGAGACGATTGATACGTTCCATCCGGTTGTGAGTGCGGTTTTAAATATTACACCGGACCACTTAAACCGGCATAAAACAATGGAAGAGTACATACGGGTAAAATTATCCATTACGAAAAATCAGACAAAAGAGGATTTGTGTGTACTTAATTATGAGGATGACGTTTTACGTGACAGTGCGAAAGAAATGCCTTGTGAAGTGACATTCTTTAGCAGCAAACAAAAGATTGCAAATGGTTTGTACCAGAATGACAACAAAGATATTGTGGACGCCAAAACAGGTGAGGCTCTGATGAATATGTCGGAGTGCAATCTGCCGGGTGACCACAATTGCGAAAATATTATGGCGGCTATTTTAATTACAAGAAAATTAGGCGTTCCGATGGATACGATTCTTTCTGTTGTAAAGAAATTTCAGGCGGTGGAGCACCGTGTTGAATTTGTCAAAACGGTAAGAGGTGTTGATTATTATAACGATTCGAAAGGAACGAATCCGGATGCTGCGATTAAGGGAATTCAGTCGATGAGCAAACCGACGGTCCTGATTGGCGGCGGCTATGATAAAGGCGGCGAATTCGATGAGTGGCTTCAAAGTTTTGGCGGCAGAGTAAAAAAACTTTTGCTTATGGGTGAAACCAAAGATAAAATTGCAAAGACTGCTGAGAAACTTGGATTTACCGATTACGAGTTTGTCGAATCTTTGCAGGAGGCGGTATCACGTGGTGCAGAACTTGCATCCGAAGGTGATGCGGTGCTGTTATCTCCGGCTTGTGCGAGCTGGGATATGTTTGATTCGTACGAGCAGAGAGGAACTTTGTTTAAAGAGTATGTTCGAAATTTATAAAGGGAGTCAGGAGGGACTGCTGTGAATAAGAAAAGGGCAAGAGCCGGCAAAACAGAACAGAGTTCATTTGATTACAGTCTGCTGTTGATTACGCTGTGTCTGGTTGGATTTGGTATGCTGATGATTTACAGTGCCAGTTCCTATACGTCGCAGGTAAAATATGGGGATTCTGCTTATTTTCTTAAAAAACAGGCGGTTGGTGTTATTGTCGGTGTCGTGGCGATGTTAATTGTTGCGAAATTTGATTACCGGCTGTTTACGAAACGACTGCCTTTACTGCGGATGCGGTTTGTGACTTTTTTGTATCTGGTTGCCGTTGTCCTTCAATTGGCAGTATTGTTTGTGGGAGCGGAATTAAATGGTGCGAAACGATGGCTGTTTATCGGACCGATTTCCATTCAGCCATCCGAGATAACTAAAATCGTTGTTATTCTGATAACAGCTTATTTAATTCAAAAGAGACCGCAGGATATGAGTAAACCGATTGGAATTATAAGAGTGTTTCTTCCGATTGGATTTTTAGCGGTTTTAGTAGCCATGGAAAACTTAAGTACCGCGATTGTCATTTTTATTATCTGGTTTGGCATGTGCTTTGTTTCGGCAAAGAAAAAATGGTGGTATGTCGGTGTGTTTCTTGCCGCTGCTGCATTGGTGGCGATTTATATATCCTTTGGTGCGGGATTCCGTTCTGACCGTATTGAAGTGTGGCGGAATGTAGAGGGAACCGAAAAAGGATATCAGATTTTACAGGGATTATACGCCATTGCTTCCGGCGGTTTATTTGGAACCGGACTTGGTGAAAGTATGCAGAAACTCGGATTTATTCCGGAATCGCATAACGATATGATTTTTTCTATTATATGTGAGGAACTTGGCATGATTGGTGCCGGAATTGTCATCATGATGTTTGTCATTATGATGTGGCGTATTTTGAATTCTGCCATGACATCACCGGATTTGTTCTCCGGTCTTATCTGCACCGGCGTCATGATTCACATTGCGGCCCAGGTTGTCATTAATATTGCCGTTGTTACGAACTCTATGCCATCAACCGGAATTCCGCTTCCGTTTATTAGTTATGGTGGTACATCAGTCATGATTTTGATGGCGGAAATGGGCCTGGTTCTCGGAATTTCCACAAAATGTAAAAGCACGTAAGGCACGAGCAGGCATACAATAAGTTTGAGAACGTATTGATGTGGTGACTTTATGGCGATTGAAATATGGGGCGGACAATGCGTACATGGAGAAAGCGTGGTACAGGGTAGTAAAAATGCAGCCCTGCCGCTGATTGCGGCTGCGCTTTTATGCGGTGAACAGACGATGCTCACAAATTGTCCCCAAATTCATGATGTAGAAGTGATGCTGTCTCTAGTGGAAGAATTAGGGGGCAGCGTTTTGATTGAAGGACACCAGGTGGTGATTGATTCGCATACGTTCGACAAGACGGTGATTTGTCAGGATGCCGTAAAAGAACTGCGAGCTTCTGTCTTGTTAATGGGGGCATGTCTTGCAAAATTTGGTGAGGTGACAATTTCTTATCCGGGAGGCTGTTCGATTGGAAAGCGTCCGATTGATTTTCACATTCACGCCTTTCAGAAAATGGGAGCAGAGATTGTGGAAGAGGAAGATAAGATGATTTGCCGGTGTATAACACCACTTCATGGTGCACATATTCAACTTCCATTTCCGAGTGTAGGAGCAACGGAAAATATTATTTTAGCGGCTTCTTTGGCAGAGGGAGAGACCATCATTGGAAATGCTGCACGTGAACCGGAAATTGTAGAACTGTGCCGCTTTTTAAAAGTGGCAGGAGCAAAGATTTTTGGCGAGGGAACCAGACGAATCCGAATTGTGGGACAGAAGAAACTCTGCGGTGTTCCGTGGACTGTATGCGGTGACCGGATTGTGTTTTTTACCTTTGCCATGTTAGTGGCGGGCTGCGGCGGCAGTCTTACCTTAAGGTCTGAGGATTTGTTTGGCGAAAAGGAAAGAGAAATCTGGCATTGTCTGGGTGGCGAGGAGACAAGAGAAAAGCACTATGTCCGGTTAGAGAAAAAAAGACCGGCAAAAGCTATTTCTTACGTTGCTACCGGACCATATCCTGCATTTCCTACGGATGACCAGTCATTGCTTCTTCCGGTTTTGGCAAAAGCAAACGGGGTAAGTACGATAGAGGAAAAAGTGTTTGAAAACCGTTTCCGTCTGATTGGGCAGCTTCATAAAATGGGGGCTAACATTGATTTTGTAAGTAACCGAGCAAGAATTATTGGCGTGACAAAGCTTCACGGGGCAAATGTCGTAGCATGGGATTTGCGAAGCGGAGCGGGACTTGTGGTTGCGGCAGCAATGGCAGATGGAAAAACCCGGATTGAGCAGGAAAATCTGATTGAGCGCGGTTATGAAAATTTAGTTTCCCGTGTCAGTGAGATTGGAATCCGGGCAAAAAAATGTTTGTGAGAAAGGATGGCTTCAATGGAAGAACAAAGGAAAAGTCATAAAGGACTGTGGGTAATCGGAGCGGTTGTTGTGATACTCTTATTCTGTGCTTTTTTCTTTCGTGTGAAAAAAGTATCGATTGAGGGAAATACCTATTACAGCAGCCGTGAAATGGAAGAAAAATTCCAGTCAAATATATTTGAGAAAAATATTTTGACATTCTGGCTTATGCAGAAGTTATCGTTAACTCCGGATTTGCCATTTGTACGTGAATATGAAGTGAATTATCCGTCTACGAATGAGATTCATATTAAACTGTATGAGAAAAGCATTGTGGCAGGAATTGCGTATTCGAACCAGTATATTTACTTTGATAAAGATGGTATTGTACTGCAAAGCTCGGACAAAGCCGTAAAGGGAATTCCTTTGTTTGAGACGAAGAATCTGACGACTTTTACGTTATATTCAAAAGTGCAGATGGAAGATGATTCCCTTTTGAGCCAGATTTTAAATTTGGCAAATCTTTTTAAGCACTATAACGTGAACTGGGATAAAGTTATATTTGACAGTAAGAACGAAGCTTATCTGTACGCCGATGAAATTCAGGTGTCTCTTGGTAAAAAAGAGAATTATGACGAAGAAATTTCTGCGCTGTCGAGCGTGCTTGCCAAGGTTGAGAAAAACGGACAGACCGGCGAAATTGATTTGAGAAATTATAAA